>Ga0209499_1002160_pt1 | contig 12851 bp, 9 predicted proteins | sample C_130208_EF_Meta_FD_187306 | JGI IMG/M metagenome (GOLD analysis project Ga0209499, IMG submission 187306) | Freshwater microbial communities from Lake Croche, Canada to study carbon cycling - C_130208_EF_MetaG (SPAdes) (version 2) | ecosystem: Environmental > Aquatic > Freshwater > Lake | place...
CCGAAATGTCTGGGGCGTGCAAAGGATCAAAACCATGCGTCGTGTCGTCATCACCGGTCTTGGGCTGGTTACGCCATTAGGGACTGGGGTTGATAATACCTGGTCGGCCCTGCTGGCGGGACGCTCTGGCGCGGGCCGGATCTCTGCCTTTGATCCAACCGACTATGGCTGTCAGATCGCCTGCGAAGTACCTCGGGTCGATGGGCGCGGCGGCGGCGGCGTCGATATTGCCGGATCATTCGATCCCAACCTGACCATGTCCCTGCGCGACCAGCGCCGGGTTGATGATTTCATTCTTTATGCGATGGCTGCGGCGGATGAGGCCGTGATCGATTCCGGCTGGCATCCCCAGACCGAGGAAGACAGGTGCCGGACCGGTGTGATCATCGGCTCGGGCATCGGCGGTCTGAACACCATTGCCGAGACGGCGCTTGAGCTCGAGGCCAAGGGGCCGCGCAAAATCAGTCCCTTCTTTATCCCTTCGGCCCTGATCAATCTGGCCTCGGGTCAGGTCTCGATCCGCTACGGCCTTAAGGGCCCGAACCATTCGGTGGTCACGGCCTGCGCCACGGGCGCTCACGCCATTGGTGACGCCATGCGCCTGATCCAATGGGGCGATGCGGACGTGATGTTTGCGGGCGGGGCGGAGGCCGCGGTCTGTAAGATCGGTGTTGCGGGCTTTGTCGCTGCGCGGGCCATGAGCACCAACTTCAATGATCGGCCCCAGATGGCCTCCAGGCCCTATGACAAGGACCGCGACGGCTTTGTTATGGGCGAGGGTGCTGGCGTTCTGGTGCTGGAAGAATATGAGCACGCCATCGCGCGCGGGGCCAAGATCTATGCCGAGGTGGTCGGCTATGGCCTGTCGGGCGATGCCTATCACATCACCGCGCCGGCCAGTGATGGCGATGGCGGCTTTAGGGCCATGAACCTGTCGCTGGCCCGCGCGGGCATTGATCCCTCGCAGATCGACTATATCAACGCCCACGGCACCTCGACGCCTCTGGGTGACGAGATCGAACTGGGTGCCGTGGAGCGGATGCTGGGCGCGTCAGCTTCAAAGGCCACCATGTCCTCGACCAAGTCCTCGATTGGGCACCTGCTGGGCGCTGCGGGCGCGGTGGAAGCGGCCTTTACGGCTCTGGCCATTCGCGACCAGATCGCGCCCCCGACGATCAATCTGGACAATCCATCGATTGAGACCGCCATCGATCTGGTGCCGCACAAGGCCAAGAAGATGGAAATCAATGTCGCCCTGTCCAACAGCTTTGGCTTTGGCGGTACCAATGCCTCGCTCGTGTTCAAGCGGGTCCCATGACCTCGGCTGGCGAGCCATCGCCTCCTGAAACCCCGAGCGCTGCGCCGCTAAAGCGTTCGCTTCTGATCATGGCTGTCAGCGCGGCGGCAACGCTCGCGCTGCTGATGAGCTTGGCCCTGATCTGGGGCCTTGCGACCTATAGCCTACCCGGGCCTGCTTCCGCCAATGGTGCCGACCGGATCGTTGAGCTGGCTGACGGTGCTAGCCTGTCGGAGATTTCAACGGTCTTAGCCCAAGACAAGGTGATCTCTTCGCCATCGGTCTTTGTTCTGGCGGCTAAGGTCACCGGATCGGCTCGCCGCCTGAAGGCTGGCGAATATAGCTTCCCCTCCAAGGCCTCGATGGCGACGGTGATGGAGATGATCCGCAAGGGTAAGCGGGTGCGCCACCGGGTGACCATCCCCGAAGGCTTTGCGTCGGACATGGTCGTCGATGCCCTGATGAAGAACGATGTCCTGACGGGAACGGTTTCGGCCCCGCCCGAAGGCTCGGTCATGCCCCAGACCTATGAGGTCAAGCGCGGTGAGACCCGTGCTGCCGTGCTTGAGCGGATGATGAAGGCCCAGACCGATCTGGTGGCCGAGCTCTGGCCCAAGCGGCGCGGTGGATTGCCGTTTACGGCGCCTGAGCAGGCCGTGACCTTGGCCTCTATCGTCGAGAAGGAAACCGCGAAGGCTGACGAGCGTCCGCGCATTGCTGCCCTGTTCATCAACCGCTTGCAGCAGGGCATGAGGCTCGAATCTGACCCGACCATCATCTATGGCATCACCCGTGGAAGGCCGCTGGGCCGGGGTCTGCGCGCCTCTGAGGTCGATGCCGCAACGCCCTACAACACCTATGTCATCTTTGGCCTGCCCCCGACGCCCATCGCTAATCCCGGCCGTGCGGCGCTCGAGGCGGTATTGACCGCGCCGCCCTCTACCGAGGTCTTCTTTGTGGCCGACGGGACCGGCGGGCACGTCTTTGCGACCAGCTATGCCGACCATCGCCGTAATGTCGCCCAGTGGCGGCGGATCGAGCGCCAGCAGGCCGCTGCACCGGGTGGGGGACGCTAGGATGGCGCTGTCAGGCATGACGGGCTTTGCGCGGGTTGAGGGATCGGCTGGCGCTTGGACCTGGGCGGTCGAGGCACGATCGGTCAATGGGCGCAATCTTGAGGCGCGCTTTCGGGGACCGCCGGGCTTTGACAGCCTAGAGCGGGTGGCGCGGGACGGGGCTCAGGGCCTGTTCCAGCGCGGTCAGATCACCATCGGGCTTCAGGCTAAGCGCGCGGAGTCGGTCGCTCAGGTGCGGGTCAATCTGGACCAGTTCGAGCGTTACCTTGGGCTCGTTGCCCCCTTAATAGCGGCGGGCCGTGCCCAGCCACCCAGCGCCGATGGCCTGCTGGCCCTGCGCGGTGTGTTGGAAGTGACCGAAGAGGTCGAAGAGGCCGAGGTTAAGGCTGCGGTAGAGCTGGCCATGACGGCATCGATCACTGAGGCGCTAACGGCGCTGCAGGCCTCGCGGCTGGACGAGGGCGCGGCCCTCGCACCGGTCCTAGGCGGTCTCGTGGACCGTATCGAGAAGCTGGTCGCGACCGCCGAGGAACAGGCCGCCGGTCAGCCCGCCGCCATCAAGGATCGCTTCACAAAGCGCATGACCGAGCTGGCAGGCGATGGGGCCGGGGTGGCTGAGCGCATCGTTACCGAAGCTGCCGCTATGGCCGTCAAGGCCGACGTCCGCGAAGAGCTAGATCGTCTGGTCAGCCACATTCAGGCGGCCCGTACCTTGCTCTCCAGTGATGCGGCCTCCGGGCGGCGGCTCGATTTCCTGATGCAGGAATTTATGCGCGAGGCCAACACGCTCTGTTCCAAGTCCGCCTTGACGGGTCTTACCGCCACGGGTCTTGATCTGAAGGCCACGATCGAACAGCTCCGCGAGCAGGTCCAGAATGTCGAATAACGCTCATCTCCATGCCGAATTTGGCGTTCGCCGTGGCCTGATGCTGGTCATTTCCAGCCCATCGGGTGCAGGCAAGACCTCGCTCTCGCGGCGTCTGGTGGCTGACCATGCGGATTTGGAGCTCTCGGTCTCCTGCACTACCCGTGGCCCGCGCCCCGGTGAAAAGGATGGCCGCGAATATCATTTCGTCGACCGCGCCGCCTTTGATCGCGATGTCGACCAGAACCGCTTTTTGGAATGGGCTGAGGTCCATGAGCATCGCTATGGCAGTCCCGAAGCGCCGGTGATGCAGGCCCTGTCTGAGGGCCGCGACGTGCTGTTCGATATTGATTGGCAAGGGGCTCGCCAGATCGCGGCCAAGGCCGCCCAAGATGTAGTGCGGGTCTTTATCCTGCCGCCGACCATGGCCGACCTCAAGCGCCGCCTGAATGCACGGGCGCAGGATGCGGCAGACGTGATCGAGCGTCGGCTCGGCCGGTCCAAAGGCGAGATCGAGAAATGGACCGACTATGACTATGTCATCGTCAATGAGGATTTCGATCTGGCCTATGCCGAACTGGCCCATATTTATCATGCTGAACGACTAAAGGCTGCGCGTAACCCGTGGCTGACGCCGTTCGTGAACCGCCTGATGGACGAGCCGATCTAGGCCTTGGTCTGGGCCAAGACGATCTTGGCCAGCGCCAAGAAGCCGTCCACATCCACCGTTTCGGCCCGTACGTCTGGATCAATGCCAGCGGCAAGGCAAAGCTCGGTCCCGCCGAGGGTCTTGAGGCTGGAGCGCAGCATCTTGCGCCTCTGGCCAAAGGCCGCTTGGGTGGTCCGTTCCAGCGCCTTGAGCATGGCGGCATCGGGTCGCTCGGTCAGGGGCGTCAGGTTGACGACAGCGGATGTTACCTTTGGCGGAGGGGTGAAGGCGCGGGCGGGCAGGTCCATGACGGTGCGGGCCTTGGCGGTGGCCTGAACCACGACGGCAAGACGGCCATAGGCATCATCCCCGACCTGCGCCGTGATCCGGTCCGCCACTTCTTTTTGGAACATCAAGGTCATAGACCGGGGTTGCCAAGGCCCAGTCAGCCACTTTAGCAATAGGGCGGTGCCGACATTGTAGGGCAGGTTGGCGACGATTGAGGCCTGCGTGCCCGGTGCGTGCTCGGCGATCAGGTCGGCTTCCTTGACGCGCAAGGCATCGTTCTGGACCAGATGCAGTTGGCCGGGGGCCGCGTCACCAAGGCCATTGAGCAGGGGAAAGAACCGAGGGTCCATCTCAACAGCAATGACCTTGGCACCGGCTTCGAGCAGGGCGCGGGTCAGGCCACCGGGGCCAGGGCCAACCTCGATTACGGTCTGGCCTTCGACCACCTCAGCCAAGCGGGCAATCTTGCGGGTGATGTTGAGGTCGAGCAGGAAATGCTGGCCAAAGCTCTTCTTGGCCAGAAGTCCGTATTCTTCCAGCGCCTCGCGGATGGGGGGAAGGTCTTTGAGGCTCATTGGCGGACCTGCGCGGTGCGCGTCGTGGCGATCTGGTCAGCCATACGAATGGCGGCGATCAGGCTGTCGGCCCTCGCCAAGCCCTTACCCGCTATGTCAAAGCCCGTGCCATGGTCGGGTGAGGTTCGCACGATGGGCAGCCCCAGACTGACATTCACGCCGCCCCAGAAGTCGAGCATCTTGACCGGAATGAGGGCCTGATCGTGATAGAGGCAAATGACCGCATCATAGGTCTTGCGCGCCTCATCGTGGAACAGGGTGTCGGCGGGTTTAGGGCCGCTGCACGCCACGCCTTGCGCCTGAAGCAGGGCCACAGCGGGGGCGAGGAGGCGGACCTCTTCATCGCCAATGGTGCCGCCTTCACCCGCGTGGGGGTTCAGTCCGGCCAGAACCAGCCTCGGCTTTTCAATGCCAAAATCGCGGATCAGGGCCTGCTGCGTGACCTTGGCGGTGTGGATGATCGCCTCTTGCGTCAGGGCCCTGGCGACCTTGGCGAGGGGGACATGGATGGTGACCAGCACGGCGCGAAGGTCGCCAGAGGTCAGCATCATTACCGGCCCGCGCTCACCCGCCATCGGCACATGGGCGGTCAGGTCCGCGAGAAATTCCGTATGGCCAGGAAATTTGAACTCCGCCTCATAGAGCGGTGCCTTCGAGATCGGGGCCGTGACCAGACCTCGGACGGCACCGGATAGGGCCAGGCTGACGCCGGTTTCGATCCATCGGATGATGGCGGGGGCATGGTCCTTGCTGGCAAGGCCTGTCGTGACCCCGTGGCCCAAGGGCAGGTCCAGAACGGGGAGGGCCTTGGCAAAGATCGCAGAGGCCTCGTGCGGGTCCTTAACGGCCTGCACCCTAATCCCTTGCGCCGCCAACAGGGCCGCTTCACCGATAACCATGAAGGCGGGGCCGCTCTGGTGAAGGGCGGTCCAGGCTTTGGCAACAATTTCTGGCCCTATGCCAGCGGGATCACCGAGGCTGAGCGCGAGCACGCCTTGTGTCACCGACCGATCACCGGGTTTCGATCGTCGCCGAGTTGCGCAGGTCGCGCAGATAACGCTTGGCAATCATCGCCAGTTGCTGGCCAACAAGGCGGTTTTCCATATCTTCCTTGGTTGGAACCCGCCCACCATCTTGGCGCTTGGCGCAGACGGCGATGAGGTGCAGACCCACCTGCGTGCGGATCGGATCGCTGACCTGACCAACATTGAGCTTTTCAGCGGCGTCGCGGAAGGCCGGGGCGAGGTCTTTGATTTCGGACTCGCCCAGATCGCCTGCGATCACGCCTGACACGGTCGCGGCGGCCGATTCCATATTGGAGCAGTCTTTGATCAAGGGCTTGAGGGCCGAGAGCTTTGACTGGGCGGCGGCGACATCGGCGTCGGTGGAGGTCGCGGTCAGACGGATGGCCGCTTGCTTGAGGTCCACCAAGGTGGCGCTGGCACCGGCCCGCTTGTCACGCAGGGCTAGGATATAGACGCCGTCGGTGACGGGGATGGGCTGAGACAACTGCCCGGGGCGAAGCTGCTCCAGAGCCTGCAACAGAACGGGCTGCAATTCTTCACCGGTCACCCAGCCTGTATCGCCCCCGGTCGCGGAGGTCGCAGCGGCGGAAAACTGCCGGGCGACGCTGGCGAAGGGTGCGCCCTGCTGAAGCTGGCCGATCAATTGGTTGGCACCGCGCATGGCATTTTCAGCCCCGCCGACCCGTGTGGCCTCGATGAAGATTTCGCTGACCAAAAACTGGGGCTTGGCTGCCGCCGCATTCTGGCGGGCCAAGGCGGACTCGATCTGGTCGTCACCCACCCGCAGGCGCGAGCCATAGCGGCCGTTGATCCAGCGCTGCCAGCTGATTTCAGCTCGGATTTGCGCGCGCAGGGTTTCAGGATTGACGCCGGAGGCGGCGAGGGAGCCGACCAACTGCTCGGCTGTGGCGCGGTTTTCCTGCGCCATGCGGCCGATCTGCCGATCAATATCCTCGTCCTTTGCGATGATGGTGAACTTCTGTTCCTTCTCGACGCGGTGCAGTTCCTGCATCTGCAGGGCTTCGTCGACCAGAGACCGCAAGGACTCGCGCTCGATTTGCCCAAGGCTATCAGCGGTTGGCTGCATGCCGGAGGTCACGATCAACAACAGCATGCGCTGGCGCAGATCATAGGTCGAAATGATGCTGTCATTGACGACGGCGGCGACGCCTTCGCTCAGATAGTTGACGGATGCTGGCGCAGCGCCCGCAGCCTGAGCCAAAGCAGGGGTGGGCATTGCCACATGTGCCAGCACGGAAATGGCTGCAACCACAGCCGCCAGATTTTTAACCGTCAACGCGCGCATCATCGTGGATGTCGTTCCTCTCATGCGCCCGCCAGAGTCGCTCTAGCGGTCGTCATAGTCTGTGTATCCTGCATCGCCTAATGTGGCGAGGGTTAGGCGAATGAGCACGTTATCGGACGGACCGAGCGTGCGGTTATAGGTTTCTTCGCGTTGATACACGATTTCGAGCCTCGTGCATTCGTCGCGATAGAGCAGGCCGATTTCACGGTTACGCCAAACTTCATTTTCAAGGTCGCGGACCCCGGCAAAGGTCAGGCCCCATGTTTTGGAGAGATAGACCTCTCCGGCCCCTTGGATGTCCTTAACGGCTGAGCCGCTGATGGCGGTCTTGTCGTCCAGATAGCGAACATAGCCGCGGACGCGATCAAGACTGAGATTGGCCCCGGCCTCTTGGCGACGGATTTTTAGACTGTCCGAGTCAAACCGTGTGCGCGCAAAGGCCGATAGGCCTGCGACCGGCGCAATCGAGACGGACGTCACCCAATCGGACGCGGTGCCTTGCAAGCCTGTGCGGGCCTGCACCATCAGGTCCCTGTTGGTCCGAAAGCTACGTCCGACCAGCAGGCGTGCGTTGCGTCCTTGGCCCCAATCGACGGTCGTCCGCACACCGACATTGAGCCTCTGACCGCCATCATAGAGGTCAAATCCCGGGTAGCGGTTGGCTTCGAACAGGTTGGTCTCGTCAAACTCGAACGAGATACTGTCTTCGTTTGGGATGCGGCTATCGCGTTGAGCATCGGGCGACAGGGCAATCTGGGCCATGGGCTCGAGTATGATGGTCGAGGCACCCGCCTTGCGGATGAGCGGATAGCTCAGATCGACACCGACCGTGCCCATGGTCCGGCTGATGGACTGGCCCTTGGTGTTGGTCCGGGACTGGTCGGCGATGTTGTAATAGTCGGCGCGGGCCGAGACGAAGGGTTCCGCCCTCAGGCCATTGCTGAAGGTGTTGATCTGGCGCCATTCACCTTCGCCGGTGGCCCTGCGGCTATCGACGCCGGGTTGTTTGGCGGAGGTGGGTGATTGATCGCGAAACAGGGCCACGCCGCTGCCCTGCAGGCGCAGCCGTCCACCCAAGATCGGATCTTTTGGTTCATAGCGTGCCTCAATGAGGGGCGCGGCATAGGGAATGGCGTGGTTATTGTCTGTGCTGCGTAGCCCTTGGAAGCTCAAGGTCGATAGGGCCAGATAGCTCCGGTCGGTCTGGCGGGTCGCGTAGAGTTGGCTCAGGAGGCGGCGGCTGTCGGTATTGAACAGGCCGCGATTGTCCTGATAGACCCGGCCAATATTGTACTTGTCGAACAGCAGGGCATCAGAGGTCCGTTCGAGCCCGAACCCCCAGTCCCACTTGTCATTGATCGTAAACTTCCCCTTTGCGAGGATGTAGCTGCGGGAGGTATCGTCTCCGACCTTACGAAGGTCGCCATTGATCGTCTCGAGGTCACGCTCGTGGGTATAGCCCGCGCGGGCTTCGATCTCGCCGGAATAGAACCGCTTGCGCCATTCTAGGTTCAAGAATGGGTTTACGAGGCTGTTGATTTGCGGGCTGATCACCAAGTCTTGCGACGGTGAAAGGACCACCAGATAGGGCTGTTCGTAGCTAAAGCCCCGACGCTTGGACTTCTGAACGCGAGGCGGCAGCATACCGGAACTGCGCACAGCCTGCGGGTCTGGGTGCCAGAAGATCGGGGCATAGAAGACCGGCACACCGAGAACCTTGACCACAGCATGACGGTAATAGACCAGTTGCCGGGTACGATCTTGCACGATCCGGTCGGCGCTGATCGACCAACTCGGGGCCTTGGGATCGCCGTTCTTGGCGCAGATGTCACAGGGCGTGTAGATGGCTCGGTTCAGTTCATTGACCGCCTCGGAGCGTCGAATGGCTGAGGAGGCTGCGAACTTGATGTTGGGCTCTAAGATGGTTGAGAAGCCGTAGGCGACACCGGCGCGCAGCTTGTCGTCGAGCGTGATCTCTTCAGCCGATTGGACGCCAGCATCAGGGCTAATGACCTGCGCCTTGCCCTTGGCGGTGATGATGCCGGTCTTGGTGTCATAGACCAGTTGCTGAGCGCGGATGGTACGGCCTTGATAGCGGGCCTCGACATCGCCCTGAGCGGCAATGGTCTTGTTGGCATCGTCGCGTATAACAATGTCAGCCTCGAGATAGAAGCCGTCATCGCCAAGGCCATCATCGACGGCAGCGGGCTTGGCCGCGTTGGGGGCGGGAACAGCGGCGAAGACGGGTGTGCTCAATAGGGCGCAGAGCAGCGCGCTGCCGCTAAGCAGTGCGGTTCGCCGTGCGCCAAGGAGCGATCGCCGCTCTGTCATTCGTCCTAGTCCTCTATCCGTCGCCCGAACTTAAGGCGACGACTCAGTGATGTTGGTTCAACCGTCTTCGGTATAACAAAGCAAGGTGAACCCTGACAGAATTGCCAAGATTGGCGGTGCCCAGGCGGCTGCGAACGGGGCTATCACATCGGCCTTGCCCAAAGCGCCGCAAAAGCTGTTGAAGAAGAAAAACATAAAGCCGAGCGCCGTGCCCGACCCGGCCAAGGCGGTTAGGCCGCCAAGCCGCATCAGGCGCAAAGAGAAGGCGGCGGCGAGGACCGACATTGCCGCAAAGAGGATCGGGGTGGCCAGAAGCTGCTGGAACCTCAAGCGGTAGGCCGTCGCGGAAAAGCCGGCCTGCTCGGTTTGGGCAATCATCCGCGGCAAACCCCAGAACGGGATCGCCGTAGGAGACGCAAATTTCTCTAGCGCCGCCCGTGCATCCAAGGTCGAGGGGATAACGAGGCTGTCATATTTGACCGAACTGGCACCGGGCGAGGCCTCGCGGGCTCCTGTCAGTTTCCAATTGCCATCAACGAGGCGCGCTTCATCGGCCTCGATCCGGCGCGAAAACTCCAGATCACCCTTGGGGCCCACCGTGGAAACGAACAGCGACACGCCCGAAAGCCGAACTGCGCCATTGACGGAGTCTCGACCATGGGCCCGGATGACCATCTGGGTGCGCTTGTCGCCCTGACGCAGCCAAATGTCGGTTGGGGCCACAACCAGATAGTTGCTCATCATCGCATCGCGATTGCGCTCGAACTGGGCGTTAAGGCTCGAGGCCAGAGGATTAAGCGCTATGACCGTCAAGGTGCCGATGACAAAGGCCGCGCCCGCTGCCGGGAAGATGAACCGCCACGCTGATACGCCTGCGGCCCTCATGGCAATCAACTCGCTGCGGCGATTGAGGCCCACAAAGGCGGCCAAGGTTCCAAACAGGAAGGCGAAAGGTAAGAGCAGCAAGATCACCGACGGAGACTTCAGCACCGTCAGGCCCAAGATCTGCGCCGCCCCCACATCTGCGCGGATGCCGACGGAACGGGACAGTTCCACGAAATCGACCAGTACGATAATCGAGCTAATGATGGTCAAGGCCCCCAGCACAGCCACCAGGGTGTGGCCAAGGACATAGGTCTCTAGACGGGTCAGGCGGGTGCGCATCAGGTGATCCACTCCACCTCTGGCCTACGCGCACCCAGAAGCCTGAGGCCGCCCGACCTTGAGGACTTCTGCTTGAACAGCTGCGCCAAGGCCCACCAGGTGGCGATCAGCGGCACGGCATATTGCAGAACGTTCAGGGCTGCGCTGTCATCGCAGGCGGCTTGAACCGCAAAGCCGAGGATCCGAACAAAGGCGGCGACCCCGGCAATCATGGCGATCCGGCGCCCGTAGCCAAGGCGGCTAAAGGCGCCGCCGATCACGGCATTGAGGGCCATGGCCATGAAGGCGAGGTTGTAGAGGGGCGACGACAGGCGCGAATGGAATTCGGCGATCATCTTGACCCGGTTGCGCTGTTCCCACTCCTGTTGAAGGTCGGGGTCGATCAACTCGTGCATATAGCGGTCTGAAATCTTGTAGTGGACCAGCTCATAGGTGTTCATGAAGGGGGCGAGGTTGAAGATATACTCGTCAAATTTCAGAAAGTTCAAAACCCCTTCGCGCGACAGTTCCTGATTGGAACCCTGCCGCATGATCAAGATGGGTTCACCGTTGCGCTTGGCGATCTTGCCTTGCCGCGCAAAAAAGGTGGTCGAGCCGCCCTCGGCCTTTTCCTGATTGAGGAACATGTTCCGCATTATGCCCTGCTGATCAATGCTCTGGGCATAGACGGTCAGGTCTGAGGAGGGCTGTGAGAATTCCCCAGCGCGCACGAGGCTGGCGGCCAGATCGGTGCGCACCGCAAACAGCTCATCGCGCATGGTGCGATAGCAGTAGGGCTGGACCCACAGATTAACGACCAGCGTCACCAGCATGGCCAGCGAAGCCAGCTTGATCGCAGGCGCAATCACCCGCCACCGGCTCATGCCTCCGGCAAAACAGACAACGATCTCTTGCTCGGTGTGCAGCCGATTGAGGGCTATCAGCGAGGCGACGAAAATCGCAATCGGCAGGATCATGTTCAAAAGCTGCGGCAGGGCTAGGAAGGTGATCTTCGCGAAAACCATCGCGCTTTGACGCTGCTCGACCATGATGTCTAGGGTGCCAAGGCTCTGGCTAAGCAGGGCCACCGCGACAAGCGCGATCGTTGCCAGAAGGGTCGGGCCGAGCAGTTGTTTGAAGAGATAACGCTCGATCAGGCTCATGGGCTGGGAACGGTCCTCAAACAGCCGGAAGGATTGACGATACCACAGCCATTGCAGCGGCGAACCGTGTCGCTATGTTCTACACGTCCCAAGGGGCTGGTGCCAACCGCTGAGCGCGCCTAGACCTATCTTGACGGGAAATTGGATAGTGTCGTCCAGTGATGTGGACGCAGGAGCACAGAATGCAAATCGAGTTTGTCAGCCCAAACACCGCCCTTTCGCCCCGAACGGCCGTTGCCGCCTTGGTTTTTGAGGGCGGCACCCTTGGATCAGCGGCGCAGCAGCTCGACACGGCCACCAGCGGCGCGATTGGCCGGGCCATCGCGGCGAGCCGGTTTACGGGTGCCAAGGGCCAGACCCTCGATCTCATTGCGCCCGCAGGCACTGAGGCCGCACGGGTGATTCTCGTCGGGGCAGGGCCGGTGGCCAGCTTTTCTGCCAAGATCGCAGAGGCCGTTGCCGCCAGCGCCTATCAGGCGGTCAAGCTTTCGGGCGTAGAAACCCTGAACCTGATGTTGGCCGATCAGACCGATGCCATCGCCGCTCAAGCCGCCTTTGGTGTGCGCCTCGCGGCCTATCGCTTTGATCGCTACCGGACCAAGGAAAAGGCCGACAAGAAGCCGTCTGTGACCAAGGTTCAGATCGTCGTCGCCAATCCCGATCAGACCACCGATGTGTTCGATCCCCTGTCGACCTTGGCCGACGCGGTCTATTTCTCCCGCGACCTGATCTCAGAGCCAGCCAACATCCTCTATCCCGAAGAGTTTGCGCGCCGGGTCAAACGCTTGGAAGCCTTGGGCCTTGAGGTCGAGATTCTCGGCGAAAAGGAAATGGCCGCTCTAGGCATGGGCTCCTTGCTCGGCGTGGGGCAGGGCAGTCGCCGCGAAAGCCAGATGGCCGTCATCCAGTGGAAGGGTGCGCCGGAGCCCAGCGAAAAGCCTCTAGCCTTTGTCGGCAAGGGCGTCTGTTTCGACACCGGCGGTATCTCGATCAAGCCTGCTGACGGCATGGAAGATATGAAATGGGACATGGGCGGGGCCGCTGCCGTGGCCGGTCTCATGCACGCTTTGGCCGGACGCAAGGCTAAGGTTAATGTAGTCGGCATCTTGGGTCTGGTCGAGAATATGCCAGAC
>Ga0209499_1002163_pt1 | contig 12829 bp, 6 predicted proteins | sample C_130208_EF_Meta_FD_187306 | JGI IMG/M metagenome (GOLD analysis project Ga0209499, IMG submission 187306) | Freshwater microbial communities from Lake Croche, Canada to study carbon cycling - C_130208_EF_MetaG (SPAdes) (version 2) | ecosystem: Environmental > Aquatic > Freshwater > Lake | place...
ATCAATGGGTCAAGCATTACAACCATGTCAGACCACATAGCGCTCTGGGTTACCGACCACCTGCGCCTCAAAGTAAAGTTCCTAATCTCATCCATAATCAACCAGCCATGTTTCAATGATAAGATATGCACACTCTCTTTACCCGTGGCACTAAACTAACATCAGTTCACAAAAAGTGTTGCTCTAATGCAAGATCATTAAGAAAACACGGTATTTTTTGTCAACAAAAGACAAGGTGGAATTAGCTAGCTGAGCGCATTCCACCTTTTTGAAGATTCTGCAAATATGGTTAATGCACCAACACTTGAATTACCTAAGTTACGAATAAAGCCCTTATACAATATCGACTGAATATGACGGCACAGAAAGCCTTTCAGTTTTGCTGATGCATTGTAGGGCCTCTGTGCAGTATTTAAGCGAAGTCGATCAAGCGTTATGCATGCCCCACCAATATGGGCGACTGGGTATTTAATTGATTGACGTGACCGGATATGCTTCCGGTAGAGTTGGCGCTGCCCACACTCGCCATGGCCTGTATTAAGTTAGCGGCTGAAAACTTAATAATTGCTGCAGATTGCTCAGCTAGATTAAATTCAAAGGAACCGCCAGATACTGTGATATTACTACCTGTAGCGCTACCATTTATGCTGGCTATTTGATAGCTTGCGTTGATTTGATCATTAATCGTAACCGATGCACTGGTATGCAATTGAGTGTTAGCAAGCATAATATACAAACTGCCATCCCTGCCTACAAATTCATTAGAATAAAAAGGGCTAGTTGAAACTCTGTTATTGAATGTACTTGCTACTGATGGTGTAGAGCTCTTCGGAACTAAGGGTGACTTTCCTGCCGCTTTTAATGTATTGCCGTTTGCAACAGCCCATCCCAGCTCTTTCTCAACAACATTTAACTCTTTTTGAATATTTTGCATATTTTTCGTCACAGCACTTTCCCACTTACCTGTCGAGCCAAGATACTCGCAAATGCTTTTAACACCCATTGAAAGCGCCAAATATACGCCGGTAGAAAACATCTGATCAAATTGCTCTACGGTGGTCCCCGCTTTGGTTGCACCAATATCGCCACCACCAAAGGTAAGAGACGCGATTCCACCTGTTTTATTCGCATAACTTGTCACGTTGCAAGCGCTAAAATGGACAAAATCATAGTACACGCTGTTGTTCCAATTTAGCCCCCATCGATCAGACCCTAAACTGATGAATGAGTAAATAGGCGCATCGTTATAATTAAGTTGATTTAGCTGTGAGCCAGCCCATCCGTTAGGCTGGTAAGCCTCAAAAGTTCGAACTGCCTGTCCAAGACTTTTTTGAGCGTCAGCCAATGCATCACGCATTGCTCCTGCTCGAGTCCGTTGAATTAGGCTTTCCGTTTCTGTCACCATACTTCCACTTGGTATGCGAGTATTCTCACCGTTTACATCAAACCAACCTGCAATTGATTTAGCTGCATTTGGATTAGATAATTCGTTGATAACTTTTTTATAAATATTGTCATAGACTGCTTTATAGTAAGCATCCATGGTTAAATACTTTTTTTCGCTATATGGCACTCCTGCCAAGCTAAAAATAATTCGCATATTTTTTTTAGCAAAGTCAGCATATTGAGAAACGGTAAAGCTAGACGGCGTAAAACTTAAAGTCTGCAAATTCGTGATTGTTTTGCCATATACCTGAACAGTGAAACTATCAAAGTTGAATTTGAATTTGGTTGGCGAGCTCGGTGCATGAGTAGAGCGAAATGAGTCCAATAAAACGCCAACATTAACCTGACCACTTTTAATATCATTAGCGCTAATGTCGATCAGTGGATTTAAATTGCTATTCATAAAACCTCCAAAACTTTTAGAAAATAGTTATAAGTTGTGAATTGGCATTAAATAAAAAAACGGTTAAACATTGAAGTTGCACATCTAATCTAATATTAAAATTAAATTCAATAAATTACTCACTTCTTTATAAATAATATATTTTAAAATCTTGAAAGTAAAGGGTATCTTTGAAAAGATGGTTGAGCTGATATGCGGCTCATTAGAGAATTGGGCAGTATTAATTATTTTTTAAAAATTTAGGTATCAGAAAAAATAAAAAATTTTATATAAATATGAATCTTTATTTTAAATAAAGAATAAATTTATTATAAATATTTATTATTCTAAATTAATAATTTTTTAAGATAAAAAATATGATATTAAATAAGAGAATAAGATATCAATAATTAGACAAATAATAGAAGACGCTAACTGCATTGCAATACCAGATATTTTTATGATGATTGCATTTCACAAGCGACTTTGAGATCATTATTTAAGACGATGCTCATCATGCCCCAAATTAGGCGGCGCTTAGTTTCAATAAAAATAAATTAAAACTGTTAAACCGTCGAACGGTTAAATAGTTTCAGAGAGAAGATATTGTTAAATACAAAAAAAGTTGCTGCCAAATTGTTCAGGATCGGTGTAAATTGATGGATAAACAAAATATTGATTCTGGTCTATGGTCACTAGTTTCTATTGCAGCGCTACATGGTATTGCTGCTGATCCCGCTAGGCTTACCCACGAATATTCCAACCCATTCAATCAGAAGAAAATCTTATTAGCGGCTCAATTTTTGGGCATGAGCGCTAAGGCAATTCAGCAAGACTCGGCACGCCTAGATAAAGCTGCGCTACCAGCGGTAGCGCAAACCGTGGATGGTGATTTTTTTATACTTGCTAGACTGATTGAACCCCCACCTGCCATAGAGCCCGCTGATCCAACGCTGATCGATGAGAACACTTATGCGACCAAGACTAGAGTGTTAATTCAAAAAGCAGGTCAGCCGCCTACCGTCATCACTTTGAATGAATTGCTCTCATTATGGACGGGAGAGTTAATTTTCTTTACGAGTAAGGCCTCATTTGCAGGTGCAATGGCTCAATTTGATTTTACATGGTTTATTCCTGCCATTATTAAATACCGCAAACTCTTGGTCGAAATCCTGATCATATCTTTAGCTCTACAATTAATTGGTTTGGTGACGCCTTTGTTTTTTCAGGTAATCATGGACAAGGTCTTAGTCAACCATGCCATGAAGACTTTAAATGTCATTGCCATTGGCCTCGTTCTCGCCACCTTGTTTGAGTCGGCATTAACAGGCATTCGCACCTGGGTCTTTGCACATACCAGCTCTAAAATAGATGTGGAGCTGGGAGCGAGATTATTCCGCCATTTGTTGGGTTTACCCATTGCGTATTTTCAATCTCGCCGGGTAGGTGACTCCGTCGCCCGCATTCGAGAGTTAGAAAATATTCGCTCGTTTTTAACCGGTAATGCCATGACGCTGGTCTTGGATCTGTTATTTTCGTTTATTTTTTTGGCCGTGATGTTTTGGTACAGTCGTGAGCTCACGCTTGTGGTGATTTGTTCTATCCCTTTATATGTGGGGTTGTCGATAGTCTTTACCCCAATTATTCGTAAGCGCCTTGATGATAAGTTCAATAAAAATGCAGAGAATCAATCCTTTTTAGTTGAAACCATTACCGGCATTGACACGGTTAAATCGATGGCAGTCGAACCGCGCTGGACGCATAAGTGGGACCAGCAATTAGCAAGCTACGTTTCATCAGGTTTATCGGTCACTAACATCTCTACCATTGCAAGTGGCGGCGTAATCCTGATTAGCAAATTAGTCACGGCGCTAATTATGTGGATTGGGGCTACTTTAGTGATTGATGGCAAGCTCACTGTCGGTGAGTTGGTTGCCTTTAATATGCTCGCTGGTCAGGTATCAAGCCCCATATTGCGTTTAGCGCAGCTGTGGAATGACTTTCAGCAAGTCGGCATCTCGATGAGCAGGCTGGGAGATATCCTCAACACCCATACAGAAATCGAAGGTCAAAAAACACGATTACCAAAATTGCAAGGTGCTATTGCCTTTGAAGGAGTTTCCTTTCGCTATCGTCCAGATGCATCGGATGTATTGCGCCAAATTAACCTGTCGATTGCCCCAGGAGAGGTAATTGGGATTGTGGGGCGTACAGGTTCGGGCAAAAGCACCCTAACTAAATTAGTGCAGCGTCTGTATGTTCCAGACAGGGGAAGAGTGTTGGTCGATGGTCAAGATATTGCCATTATCGACACCGCCTCCTTGCGTCAGCAAATCGGCGTGGTTCTTCAGGAAAACATGCTCTTCAAGCGCTCTGTCAGAGACAATATTGCACTGACTAATCCCGCGTTACCTATTGAGGCGATTATAGCCGCCGCTAAACTGGCAGGTGCTCACGAATTTATTTGCGAATTGCCTGAAGGTTATGACGCAATGGTGGGTGAACATGGCACGGGATTATCTGGTGGGCAGCGCCAGCGCATAGCGATTGCTAGAGCCCTCATTAGCAATCCTCAAGTGCTTATTTTTGATGAGGCCACCAGTGCCCTTGACTATGAAACCGAAAAAATTGTTCAAGATAATATGTATGATATTTGCAAAGGGAGAACAGTCTTGATTATTGCCCACCGTTTGTCGGCTGTGCGCAATGCCGATCGAATATTGGTGATGGAGAAAGGGCAGATTGTGGAGGTCGGTAGCCATACTCAGCTGCTACAAAATCCAGATGGTATCTACTCTCGCTTATTTCGATTGCAGCAAGGTGGTGATAGCGCTGTGAATCCAAACCCAAACCCTGCAACAGGGATTGGAGTGATACGATGATTAGGCAGGACGATAAGCGTAATATTACCCACGCACCCAAAGGACCGCACTCAAAGAGTAAAGTTAACGCAGGCATTCACAACTGGCGCCATCATTGGCAGGCATATAAAGAGTTATTTGCCAGATATAGGGACGCTTTCGCATTTTGGTGGAAGATACGTGATCAAATTAAAGTACCAGATCTCAAAGCACATGAAGCCGAGTTTTTGCCTAGCGCATTGGCGCTGCAAGCAGCTCCAGTATCGCCTGCTGGGCGTTGGGTTGCCCACATACTCATTGCCATATTAGTTACTTTGTTATTGTGGTCGGTGCTCGGTAAGATGGACATTATCGTCAACGGCCAAGGCAAAATTATTGCGAGTGGTTACACTAAATCAATAGCTGCTATCGAAGTCGCTAAAGTGGTTGCCATACATGTTTCAGAGGGTCAAAGCGTCAAAGCAGGTGATCTGCTGATGGAGTTAGATACTAGAGGTCCTGATAGCGAAAAAAATAAAGCCCAAGGGGATCGTCAATTGGCACTCTTGCAAATGGAACGATCCAAAGCTCTCTTGCAAGCCTTATCTAATAATAAAGAGCCTAAACTTGAATCGATAGAGGGAGTTAATACAGTTTTTTATCAAAGCGAAGCTAAACACTTACAAGACCTGTGGAGTGATTATATTGCTAAACGAAGTCGAATTAGCTCCCAAATTAAACGCTTTGGTGATGCACTGCAGTTGGCAACACAAAAAGCAAAAGATTACGAAGTGTTAGCAAAAGATCATGATGTCTCTATTCACGCCTACTTAGAAAAAGAACAAGCGCGAATTGATTTGCAGGGGCAGTTAGATGATGCCAAAACCCAACTGATTGCTCTGACGACAGAGGCTCGCAGAACAGCGCAGGATGATCTCTATCAGGCCACTCGTGTTTGGTCTGGCGCAGTGCAAGACATTCATAAGGCAGCCGCTCATAGCGAGCAGTTACGTATTGTTTCTCCCGTGGATGGGGTAGTGCAGCAGCTTACAGTGCATACAATTGGCGGCGTAGTGCCTGCTGCTCAGCCCTTAATGCTGATTGTTCCTGATCAACGTACTGTAGAGTTAGAGGCGTACGTAGAAAATAAAGATATTGGCTTTATGCAAGAAGGTCAAGGTGCGCAGGTCAAGATTGATGCTTATGAGTATTCTAAGTATGGCACCATCCCTGCGGTGATGACTCACGTCTCACGTGATGCGGTAGATTTTTCGGGTAGCGGTACGGGGCAACTAGCAAGCAAAGACCCAGAGTCTCAAAAGGAGGGCAGATCTGGGGCTAGGGGCCTAATGTACGCCGTTAAAGTGAAGCTACAGAAACCGACCATCCATGTCGACGGTAAGGATATGCCTCTATCGCCCGGGATGACCGGCAGCGTCGAAATTAAAACGGGGGAGCGTCGAATTATTCAGTATGTGCTCTCACCACTAATAACACATGCCCGTGAGAGTTTGAATGAGCGATAGTCTGTTTAAGATGGTTTTCATAAAGCCTCTTATGCAGACCCAAATTATATGTATGGTTACCGCTTGCTTATTTTGTCAATTGACATATGGTTTTAGCGTACCAGATCTAATAGATGACCCCTTATGGACTAAGCCGCCAATTTTAATGCAAGGCCCATCGTTGCCCGATGGTAATCCTATAGACTGTGCTGCACAGGTTGATTTAACGCAGACGGTAGGTTTGGTCGAAGTGATTGACTTGACGCTGTGCAATAACTCGACAATTAAACAAGCTTGGGTAGATATTAAGATTAAAGCTAGCGCAGTTGGTGAGGCCAGGGGCGCTTATCTGCCGGCAGCAAACCTAACTTATAGCCCTCGCCAGCAAACGCGAGTGAATTACCCAAACTCGTTATACGATGTAAATACCGTCACTAATGGCAAGATGGCTTATGCCAATGCGACTTGGCGACTCTTTGATTTTGGCGGCAGAGCAGCGAATCGAGCAACTGCAAACTATTTACTAGAATCGGCCTTATCATCGCACGACGCTAGCCTACAAAAAGCGATGGCCGAAACTATACGGAGTTATTTCGAGGTGTTAACGGCCAAGGCAACCGTGCAAGCTAAAACACAATTAGCTGATTTTGCCAAGACATCGTGGGAGGCAACGCTACGCCGAGAAAACTTAGGCAGCCTTGCTAAAAGCGATACGTTGCAAGCAAAAACTGCATGGGACAAGGCTCAGCTAGCCAAAAGCCGTGCTGATGGCGATTACCGTAAGGCGGCAGCAACGCTGGTCTTTGCGATGGGGTTACCAACCCATGCTAAATTACTACTACAAGAGTCTGAGAAGTACCACAACGAGCAGGCGTTAAACGATCTTAATGTTTGGCTTCGGGAGGCGGAGGAGGATCACCCTGCTATTAAGGCGGCTAAAGCACAATGGGCGGCAGCTAAAGAAAAAATTACTGCTGCAAGAGCAGCTGGGTTGCCAACGCTCGATTTTATGATTAATTTTTATCAAAACGGCTATCCCAATCAAGGTGTCCAAGCCGCAAGTTCCAATACAACCACAGTAGGAGTGACATTCAATATTCCAATTTTTGAAGGATTTATTACAACGTACAAGATACGAGGACAACAAGCGCAAGCTGAATATGCACATGCAGAGTTGCAAACTGTGATCAAACAAATTTTGGCAGAAATTGTTAAGTCCCATGCAGATGCAGTTTCTTCCTTTGCAAATCTTGAGTCATCACAACAATTATTGGAGTCAGCGACTGCAGCAGCAGCATCTTCAGCGAATCGTTATGAGAAAGGTGCTAGTGATATATTGGAGTTACTTAATGCACAGTCTGCCATGGCTGAAGCACACCAAGAGCGTATTCGATGTATAGCGGAGTATCGATCAGCAAGATTGCGGCTTTTGGCTAATTCAGGCGTATTAGGGCGTGATTTATCCGGAAATATTAAAAACAATAGTCGTCCTTAATGGCCTGTTGAAGATCAGAACTGCCTAATATCTCGATCGTCCCAGTTAGAGTGGTCTGATAGCGCCTAGGGTGCTCAACGTAGCCAAGTTCTATAGCTGTTAAATTATAAACTGACTATGAAAAATGGCAGGTTTATATAAAACCCAACATCGCTACAATCGTCATTATCCCAACCCGTAGACATCCGATCTAAATGACGCCCACAACCCAATCCCAATGCATGTGAGGATTGTATCGCGCAGTAATAAAACGTGCGCAGAGGTATCGCACAACCCCATAGCAATATTACTTTTGCGTGAGTTGCAAAAAAACACCCCCCAAAATGGGGGGTGTTCGCACAACAGAGTCGGGGCGACTCGTAAGAAATCTAAGTTAGATAGGCAGTCATTGTTTAGTGCACTGTTGCTAACAGTGCACTGTTATAAGCACTTTGATTTGCCGCGATCAAATGGCTTGCAGGTGCGCCTAAATTAGAGGTGTCAAATGAGGCCATTGCTTGCAACAAGCTCTCTGTCATTGAAGATGCGGCAGGTGAACTTATAGATCTGACAGCGGCTCCATTTGCATCAGCTTGTTCTATTATGCTAGGACTCATGGTATCGCGAAACGTCTTAATAGATGAGGTATAGCCTTTTTTTATGTTGGTGTACTTGACACTATTTATATAATAAACATCGGTACTTTCACCGCTAAAAGTAACAATCTTGTCGTTATCAAAATATAAATGAGCACTTTTGCAGAGCTCAACATTAGCACTGTTTCCCTGCAAATATACTGTGGCCCCTTCCTTAACCCTAATGGTTGTGACGGAAGGAAAAATATTATGACTACTCTCGTAAGTAACTATATAATTGTTACCATAGGCATTAACCGTATTAGAATAACTGCTCTCTTTAAGTCTTAAGTAATTGTTACCAGCTAGATTGATTGTATTCTCTCTTCCTGTGTAGGTTAGCCTAGCGCCTGAATTTAAATTGATAGTCGAGCTGGTACCTACATCTGTATTCATGTCCACTGAATTATCGCTGCCATTGATTGTAATAGTTTCGCCCTTAACGTAGGACTTCGTATTGATCAGCGTGTTGTGACCAGTTAAAGTGATACTTCTCACAGATCCTTGTAAGATTAAATTAGCCTGATCATTTAAAGTGATATTCCCATCAGCAGTTTTGCTGCCCTGGTAGTATACATTATTTGTTTTACCAGATATATTAACCGTATTGTCATGAGAATTCGAAGTAACAAATAGTGCATCGTCACCAGTTAGATTGATTGTATTCCCTTTTCCACTGTAGGATAAACTAGCTCCTGTATTTAGAGTTATAGTCGAGTTGCTATTTGCATCTGTATTCATATCGAGAGCATTGTCACTGCCATTGACTGTAATACGATCGATAGGATCGGATTGGTAACTATCCAGATAATTTGAACCCAAAAAAGTGATACTTCTCAAATCATGTTTTCCTAAACTTAGTCGAGCCCCTAAATTTAAAGTGATACTCCCGCCGATACTGCGATCCCACGAGATATAATTATTCCCTTTATTGACAACAATTGTATCGCCGTCAGAACCAATAAGACTTAGGGTATTGTTACCATTTAGAGTAATATCTTTATTATTTCCGGTGAGAGTTAACATGGCACGATCACTTAAAACTAGACGCCCGCCAGTTGCGTTAGTCATCGTGACCGTGTTGTTTACGCCATTAATACAAACCATATCGCCTGTGGCTTGCCCATTAATAGTGAGGGTATTGCTACCATTGAGCGTAATGCAGTTATTTTGACCGGTGAGTTCCAGACTAGCTTCGGTATTCAAGTAGATGCCACTAGTACAAGAAGTGCTATCCACCATTGAGTAGGTGCGGAGATTATTCTGATTATCACAAATCAGCACATTGTTCGTGTTATTGACCGTGATGTTGTCGCTCGTTGCTACACCAGTCAGGGTTAATTTGGTATTACCATTCATAACAAATTTATTCTCATAACTATTACTTATTTCAACCGAGCGTCTTGGACGATTTTTCGAAGCTACCCCGGGTACTATATTCGTAATTAAATGCCAAAGAGCATGCGCCACTTCAGTAGCTACAAAATTGACGATCGACTGCCATCCTCCATTCTCCAATGAGAGAAAGACTGAGGATGGACTATAGTCCCAGACAATGATATCAAATTTAATGGTGGACGTTAGCCCACCAGTATTGGTTACGGTCTCCTGAATATGATAAGTTCCCGGCACGAGATCAGCAGAATTGGTAATCCTGCCTGTGGTAGAGTTGATTTGTAGCCAACTGGGCAAACCTGTCGCACTGTAGGTTAAAGTCTGTTTATTAGGATCCACAAACGCAGAGTTCGTTTGAATATCTACAGGGTTGCTACGAAAATAAACATGATCTCGTAAGGAATTTCCAACAGGTGCCATTTTGTGTGAGGAATCAATAGCGATAGTTCCATTTATTTCGTTTAGGGACCTTAAACTAACGCCAAATATATTAGCATTTTTGGGGCCGTAGTTACTCAAATGTGGATCGAAAAGCTGTAGCATTAGACCCCCATTGGCATCCGTATAAGAGCCAACAATCCCGTAGGCATGCTCACTAAGTATTTTGACGTCACCGCAATCGGTACTTATTATTGTATCGGGTTCCCCTACATTAAGGTTATAGGTCATGTTATCTTTTTGTGAGAGGTCCTGTCTGATAGTGTTTTCCAAAACGTAGGTTTCAATGTCTCCCAGAGAGGTATTTACAATGTATGCTTTTTTTGAATTATTGCTAGTCGTATTCCAAAAACGAGCGCCATTTGAATTAGTATAAGAAGTAATCTTTTCATGAATTGATGAGCCAGCTATTGCATTCATGGCCGCGTCACAATAACCGCCACTAATCATACTATAGCTGGCCCCTGTCGCTTCTTTGTCAAAATAGTTACGTAAATCAATAGCCGGATTAGGATCGGTAGGATTAAAATAACCTTGATATTGGGCCCACGCCTTCTCGATCAGCGTAGCCCACAACACGGTTGCGTTTTGATTGCCTAAAAGAGTACTGCCAACATAGGGAATCGTCTCGTCTATCAACACGTACTGTTGAGCATTAGAAGGAGTCTCCCATGGTCTATAAAAACGGACTGAGTAATACTGTTTTTCATACTTTTCTTGAGCATGCGTGGTAATCATATCCTTAATGAAACTTGGATTAAATGCAGCTATTGTTGCCAAGGCTGCCAGAAAATAACAGTCCCCAACGGCGCCTTGCTTGATATCCAGATAATTTGGATTTCCTTTGTTTGAGTTAGTAAATAAATTGGAGCCTATTCCAGTACGATTATAGGAAATATTCATATATTGATCAGCAACACCCTGTTGTCTTAATATGAATACGTGGCAAGGTGTGCCTCCAAACAGCCATAATTGGTTTGCGTAGCCGATGTTACGAGCAGTTGGAGGGTCCCCCCAAGCGCTCATAATCCTATCAACACCTGCTCCTTTGACATCAGTATCAATACCACTAAAGTAGAAAGAAGAAAACATACTTTTTAAAGTATAGCTTGAAAAAAGCCAAGCTACATTGGGTTCAATTACAAGAGATTGGTTTTGATTTTTATCAAGCATTAAAGATGCAAAATTTTTTAAACTCAAATATCGATCATTACTAAACGTTTTGATGTCTTTCCTCGCAGAGTTATAAACTGTAGCTCCTAAATATTGAATATCGATTAATGTAATGCTGATCTTTTGAGACAAAGTATTAAAACCAGCTTTAAGTGTTTTATCAATAAAAGTACGTATGCCACTATCTGGCATATTTGTAGCGTTCAGCCAAGTCGGTGTTACATAGGGTTTAGGAGTGGGCAACTTGAGCGTAGTCAATAGTGGATATTTTTTTTGAATGGCTGAATACAAAAAAGCGTAACCCAGTGTGTTGGCATCTAAAAAGGTGTCATTAGAGGCGTAATTTAGCTTAGCGATAGATGTTGACATTTTTTATCCCATTTTCATTTTAAAAAGTAATTAAAGCTAATGGGTAAGTTATCGCACTTGCGCTATCAAAGAAATCCCTTAAATAGGGGGGTGGTCATAGCTACGCTAGAGTATGAATAGTGACTTTTAGGTAATGAATGTCAATATTCATTGATTGTGATTTTATTAAATTGCTAGCAACTGTCCACATTTTAATTTTTTGTAGATTAGTGATACAAAAAAATTCTAAATTCAGAAAATTTTTATGAGAGCTGCAGCATCTGTAAAATAAATCTATTTCCTAAGCAATGAAAACAGAAAGCTAAAATAATATTACCACAGTCTGAAAAAGGAATTGCATGGAGTTTTTTTTGTAATACAACTTAGGCTGAGGACGGCTATTTTTAAGAAATATTTTGGATATAGATAACAGCTTGTAGCTTTGATCTAACCCCTAATTTTAGATAAATCGATTTAGTGTGGTCGCTAACGGTATGGGGAGAAATATCAAGCACCTTGGCGATGGATTTAATGGAATGCCCTATGCTTAACAACTTCAAGACATCCAGCTCTCTTTTGGTTAAAGACATTAATTTTGGGTTTAAAATCATATTTTTTTAATTTTGAAATTAAATATTAACTTTTGAAGTGCGATATCTAAAGCAGAGCTTTGTAAAGAAAACTCCCATTAGTAAATAATACTTGGCATGACATTTTCAATGCAAGTCATTTTCTTGAATAAACATCGCGATTTTTAGCAGATTGTAAGGCCCGCATGATTGATTTTTGCTTTTAAATTATTTAGATATCAGAATAATTTAACAATTAGAATTTACTTTTTATAAAGTATCTTTCTTAAATTTTAATAATCAATATTTTTTTATTTTAAATAAATTTTTTGAAAATAAAATATAAAAAGATATTAAATTGATACTTAATTAAGTATTAATTATAAAAATAAGAATTAAAAAAATTATTTTTAATAATTAAAATAGCTGACAGTTTAAAAAATTAGCTTTACCATGGACACAAGTTGAATAAATAAGGTTTCATAAATAATTAAGCTTGGTGAATTCTATTACGAAGTGCAACTTTGAACAATGAGAAGAGGCTAAGGATGCTTTAGTATCCAAGGCTTCTAGACCGCCAAGTCAAAGTAGCCCATGACCTATAAACACCTTAGCCAAGAAGAA
>Ga0209499_1002167_pt1 | contig 12827 bp, 14 predicted proteins | sample C_130208_EF_Meta_FD_187306 | JGI IMG/M metagenome (GOLD analysis project Ga0209499, IMG submission 187306) | Freshwater microbial communities from Lake Croche, Canada to study carbon cycling - C_130208_EF_MetaG (SPAdes) (version 2) | ecosystem: Environmental > Aquatic > Freshwater > Lake...
GCAGGTGTTGCTGCTCCAGCCTGAATCTGCAACTTGATGAAGCCGCTTACCTTCTTCTTTGGTGCCATTTCTATTTCCTCTTTTTCTTGGTTTTCTTAATTAAATCTAATTAAATCTTTTGTACTTGGCCGAATGAAAGTTCTACTGGTGTTTCACGTCCGAAGATAGAAACAAGAACCTTGAGCTTTGCTTGCTCTGGCATGATCTCTGAAATCGATGCTGGCAGCGTTGCAAATGGACCATCCATAACAGTTACTGACTCGCCTACTTCGAAATCAATCAAACGGATTTGATCCTTCTCTGACTTCTTCTGTGGACGCGGCGCAAGAATCTTTTCAACTTCATCCATGCTCAAAGGAGATGGGTGGTGAGCGTTGCCAACGAAACCTGTAACACCAGGAGTGTTACGAACTGCTGACCATGATTCATCAGTTAGATCCATGCGAACAAGAACATAACCTGGGTAGATGTTGCGCTTAACCATCTTGAACTGGCCGTTCTTAAGTTCCTTTACCTCTTCTTCAGGTACTTCAATCTGGAAGATGTAATCCTCCATATTTAATGAAGCAATACGGTTGTGAAGGTTGCCTTTAACCTTCTTTTCGTATCCTGCATAAGAGTGGACTACGTACCAGTCGCCAAGTGCTGTGCGCAGTGTGCGACGGAATTCTGCGTTTGGATCATTTTCATCTGATTCGATGTCGCCATCTTCATCTGATGCGAGCGCTAATTCAGGCTCATTTGAGGCAACTGGTGCTTCAACGATCTCTTCTTCAACTTCAGGAGTTGCAATCTCTGTCGCATTGGCAGCCAGGGCTGCTTCAAATGCATCTGCTTTCATCTCTTCTGTCATTTTTTTCCTTTATCCAAATACCCAGAAGACAAGTCTTCCAAGAACAAGGTCGATGAGAGATACAACGACAATCATGAATGACACGAACACAAAAACAACTGTTGTGTAAGTTGTTAGCTGATTACGTGTAGGCCAAACAACCTTTCGAAGTTCTGAAACTACTTGGCGATAGAAAAGTCCAATGCGCGCAAATAGACCGAGCTTCTCGGCTACTTGTTCAACTGACTCTGTCATCGTCATTTCCTTTCGAACTTCATCGGTTTACATCTGTACATCTTTATTACAACTTCTTGCAGGGCAGGAGGGACTCGAACCCCCAACCGGCCGCTTTGGAGACGGCAACTCTAGCCAATTGAGCTACTGCCCTTCGCGAGAGCATGGCAAAACCATAGGGAAAAGCAAACCCTCGTGAGCGTCGAAGTGTAGAGGCAAGGTGGGGTTCAGGTCTAACTCGCGCGTGAAATACGGCAGACTTGCGCCTATGACTCCACGTATCTCAGCCCGTATTGCAGCTATCGCAGAATCAGCCACTTTGGCCGTTGATGCAAAAGCAAAGTCGCTCAAAGCAGCTGGTCGTCCAGTAATTGGCTTTGGTGCAGGTGAACCAGATTTTCCAACACCTGATTACATCGTTGAAGCAGCAGCTGCGGCAACAAAAGTTGTAGCAAATCATCGCTACACACCAACACCAGGTTTGCCAGATCTACGTGAAGCAATCGTTGCAAAGACAAAGCGTGACAGTAATTACGACATCACCGTTGACCAAGTACTTGTTACTAATGGTGGCAAGCAGTCTGTGTATCAGGCATTTGCAACAATTATTGATCCAGGTGATGAAGTTCTACTTCCATCGCCATTTTGGACTACCTACCCAGAGTGCATCAAATTAGCTGGCGGAGTATCAGTTGAAGTCTTTGCTGATGAAACTCAAAACTATTTAGTATCAGTTGAACAGCTAGAAGCCGCTCGCACACCAAAAACCAAGGCGCTACTTTTCTGTTCTCCATCAAATCCAACAGGATCTGTTTATTCAGCAGAGCAAGTTAAAGCAATTGGTGAATGGGCTGTTAAGCACAACATCTGGATCATTAGCGATGAAATCTATGAGCACTTGCTCTATGACGGTGCTAAAGCACCGTCGCTTCCAGTTGTAGTTCCAGCGCTAGCAGATACCTGCATCATTATTAATGGAGTTGCAAAGACTTATGCAATGACAGGTTGGCGTGTGGGTTGGATGATCGGGCCTAAGGATGTAATTAAGGCAGCAACAAATTTGCAATCACACTTAACTTCAAATGTTTCAAATGTTTCACAGCGCGCGGCAATTGCAGCATTGACTGGAAACCTTGATGCCGTCCACACAATGGGTGAAGCATTTAACCGTCGTCGTAAGTTAATTGTTGATCTTCTCAACGAGATTCCAGGATTTGAATGCCCAACACCTACCGGTGCTTTCTATGTGTACCCATCGGTTAAGGGTGTACTTGGCACAACAATCCGCGGGAAAACACCTACAACATCTGCAGAATTAGCAACGTTGTTACTTGAAGAGGTTGAAGTTGCTGCCGTACCAGGAGAAGCCTTTGGTCCATCTGGATACCTTCGTTTTTCATATGCAACAAGTGATGAAGATATTGTCGAAGGTATTGGCCGTATCAAGAAGCTAATTACAGAGGGCTAAATCTCGATTCCAATCAGATTTACTTCTGCTTCAAGGGTTATTCCAAACATCTCTTTAACTTGATTTCGTGCGCGCTTTGCAAGCTCAACAATATCTGCAGCTGTTGCATCACCTGAATTAGTTAATGCCAGTACATGCTTTGTTGAAATACGTGCACCACCAACTTCATCACCTTTATGCATTCCTGCATTTTCAATGAGCCATGCTGCAGACACTTTTACACGACCATCATTGAGTGGCCATTTTGGGGCAGCGTTAGGAAGAGCATCTGCTGCTTGCTGAGAAATAATTGGATTAGTAAAAAAAGATCCTGCAGACCACGAATCGTGATCTTCAGGAGATAACAACATGCCTTTACTCGCTCGAAGTTCCAGTACTGCTTTACGTGTTTCGCCAACTGACGCTTTATCCCCTGGTTGCACACCAAGTTTTTTTGCGAGTTCAAGATAAGTAATTGGGTCACTAAATTCACCACGACGAATTTGGAACTGGACATCTAGAACTACATAACGCCCAGGATGTGATTTGAATAAAGAGTTTCGGTATGAAAATTGGCATTCGCTGTTGGTAAATGTTTTTAATGCTTTTTCTTGACGGTCATAAGTGCGCACACGTGTAATAAATTCTGAAACTTCATGCCCATATGCACCAATGTTTTGGATTGGGGCCGCACCGACTGTTCCCGGAATTCCACTTAAGGTTTCTAACCCTGCAAAGCCACGATCAATTGTTGTTTGAACAAATACATCCCAATCTTCACCCGCACCAATTGTTAGCGTTGCCCCGCTGCATGCATCAACTTCGGATTGCACCGAATTATTTGAGATTCGAATAACTGTTCCTTCAAAACCTTTGTCTGCAATAAGTACGTTTGTTCCTCCACCCATAATCAAAATAGGTGTATCACCTGCTTCTTCAATTGCAGCGATGATTTGAGCTTCGGTCGATACCTGCACAATTTTTGTAGCCGGGCCACCCACACGCAAGCTGGTGTATTGGGATAACTCGGTCATACAGAAAGGTTACCTGCGCGGGGACAAAATTGCGCTTTTACCTCTGTACTTATCCAAAATCCGGTCGTAATTCTTCTTTGATTGCACATCGCGGTATTCGGGATCTGCATCGTGGTAGCCGTGATGACGATCTTGGATGAGTGGAAGTTCCATCTGTAACAACTTCCCGCCTGCTTGGCGAATCTTTAGTGAGTATTCCATGTCTGCGTTTCGATAATACAAAGCGCGTGGATTAAATCCACCAACTTCTATCATCGCTGCACGGTTAAAAGCCATGAAGTAAGAAAATAGAACATCTACTTCGCCCGGACCTTTGTCATCAACACTTCGCCATTCATCGTCAGTGTTAACTAATCCCCCACGCCAACCAACAGCGACGTATTCACCCTTTTCAAGTTCTGCAACAACCGGAGTAATTGCATCGCCTGTAAAACGTGTTGAAGGATCCATGATGATTACATATTTGCTTTGAACTTTTTCTAGAAAAACATTTGCACAGTCTCCCCATGCAGCACCTGGATTGACTGAAATTAAGTAGGTGCGCTTGTCCATTTGTTCGAATAATGGGCCAGCATCACCAATTGAAATTATTGCCACAGCACAATCACTGTTGGCTTTAATTGTCTTAACTGTTTCTAAAGCATCATCCGTGAATCCATCAACGATCAAACCAACGGTGACATCTTTTTCCAGATCAATCGTACGAATATCGCGTGGGTAGGCCAGAGTGATGTATGGCTTTTTTGGCTTTAACTCGTAGCCACCAGCCACATCTATAACTTCAAAACCTGCTTGCAACAATTCATCACGATACTTATCGGCTAATGCAAAGTCTTTTACAGCGCGTGCATCCATTCGGGCTTGAGCTAAGGCTGTTGCTGAATCTGGAATGCTCACTTGATTACCACCGCTTTTGCCATTCCCAAAACCTTTATGCCAGCAGATGTCGCGCTCAGGTTTATAGAAATACGATCACCATCAACTTCTAAAACAGTTGCTGACACAGTTAAATCAACTTGTTGATCGGCCGGCACAATGACAGGCTTTATAAAACGAGCTGAAAACTCTTTTACAGCAGCAGCCCCGCCTGCCCAATCTGTTACATATTTCCCAACTAAAGCCATGGTTAACATGCCATGAGCGATGACATTTGGAAGGCCAACAGAGAGTGCAAACTCTTCACTCTGGTGGATTGGATTCTGATCTCCACTTGCATCTGCATATGCCTTAAGCATTGCGCGATCTAGATAGAAAACTCTTTCGTCTAAGACAGTGCCAACTTCAATCATGCACGCACCACCAAGGTAGACCACGATGAAACGACTAGTTCGGATCCGTTATGCAAATCGGAGCGTACGGAGATAATTTCATTTCCTGCAGCAACCCGAAGCGTTTCAATCGTTGCAGAACACTTAAATACATCGCCTGCGACTATCGGGCGAAAGATTTCAAACTTTTGATCACCGTGTACTAATCGAGTCCAATCAACACCAATTTCAGGTTGGGTCAGGATTGATTCATATTGAGATAAAGAAATGCGAATTGAAAAGGTTGGTGGTGCAACAGTTGTGTTTGTTTCTGAGATGACAGCACAAAAGGCATCAATTTCAGATTGGGAAACAGTTACAGAATCTGCACCAGCGAAGGTGCGCCCGACCGAATCGGGATTGATCATTAGCGAGTTTCGCGGTGAAGAGTTGAAGACTTGCAACGAGGACAGAACTTCTTAAGTTCCATACGGTCTGGATCGTTGCGACGGTTCTTCTTTGTAATGTAGTTACGCTCTTTGCAATCAACGCATGCCATGGTGATCTTTGGACGTACGTCCGCGCTCTTGCTTGCCATGGTCTTACTCCTTCTATCGATTGCGAGGGGCTCAGGTTACCTGAGCCATCTCGTAGCGCGAAATTCACGCTCGTTGAACTAGTAGCGGAGGCGGGATTTGAACCCACGACACAGCGATTATGAGCCGCTTGCTCTACCAAGCTGAGCTACCCCGCCAAGGGTTGTGCTTGTACAAAGATCTTCATTTGGTGAAGAACTCTTTCGAGCCCCCCACCGGAATCGGACCGGTGACCTTTTCCTTACCATGGAAACGCTCTACCAACTGAGCTAGGGGGGCATAGGTCGAATGCGAAGCCTACCTGTATTAATAGGAATGGCAAAAAAGAGTCAATTACTCCTTTGGATTTAGCGTGATTTTGCCCGTGGTTTCACGACTCAACATCGCTTTGTGAGCGATGCTCGCTTGGCTCAGTGGATAGGTCGCGCCAATTACTGGCTTCAACTTTCCTTGTACAACCAAAGCAAAAAGTTGTTCGATCACATCATTCATTAACTCTTTTTTACCGAAGCAATGTGACAACCAAAAACCTGTGATTGTTTTGCTTCCACCCATTAGCGAAGCAGGTTGAATCATTGAAGGCGCAACGCGTGATGCCATGCCGTAGGTAACCAAGCGACCAAATGGTGCCAGGATTTCTAGACTGTCATCGAAAGTTTTCCCGCCAACCATTTCAAGAATTAAATTAACGCGCTTGCCACCGTTTGCTGCTTTGATTGCATCGCCCAAATTTTCATGTGTTGCTTCAACAACCGCATCTGCACCAAGTGAAGTTGCTAGTGCACGCTTGCCTTCTGATGAAGCAACTGCGATTACCTTTGCGCCCCACATTTTTGCTAACTGAATTGCAATTGTGCCAACGCCTCCAGCTGCTGCATGAACAACAACTGTCTCACCTGGTTGAACATGGCCAACGGTTTTTAAAATATGCCATGCAGTTGAACCTTGAACCAACATGCACAACGCTTGTCCATCTGTTACTCCATCAGGAATTGGAATCATGGTCGCTGAATGTGTGACTGCTTGTTGCGCGTATCCCCCGCCATCAACAGGTGCCAGTACGCGAACACCTGATGCGGTAGTTCCAACAACTTCGATACCAGGAATCAATGGCAGCTTTTGTGGGGATAGATATGAATTTTCAGTTTGGTGGGTATCTGCATAGTTAATACCAATTGCAGAAACTGTAATCAGCTCTTGCCCCGCTCCTGGTGTTGGAGCATCTAAATCAACTAGATGCATGACATCTGGACCACCAAATTCGGTGATTTGTATTGCCTTCATATCCAACCTACCTTCCTTGATTAGCCCTTTGTTGAGCCGAGAGTTAAGCCAGATACAAACTGCTTGCGTAAAACAAAAAATAGAAGAATTGTTGGTGCCGCGACAATGCTTGCACCCGCCGCTAATAAGTTGAAGTCTGTGATGTATTGACCCTGAAGTTGGCGCAATGCTGAAGTCACTGGTCGCTTTGAATCTTCAGACATCAAAATTAACGCCCAGAAGAAGTCGTTATAGATCCAGCAGCTCATCAATACGCCAAGTGCTGCTAATGGCGGACGCAAAAGAGGCAACATCACATTCCAGTAATGTCTAAAGACAGAGGCACCGTCAATGATTGCGGACTCAGAAATTTCCTTTGGCACTGTCTTCATGTAAGACGACAATACGAATGTGGCAAAACCTACCTGGAAAGCGACGTGAACTAAGACAATTCCTAAGTAGTTGTTATACAACAAAGAACGATTACCTAATAGGTCGCCAATTTTGATGTACAACCAGAAAACAGGAATGTAGGTCAAAACGATCGGCAACATGTTGCCGGCAGTAAATAGAAGAAGCAGGCTCAAATTAAATCTAAATGAGTAACGTGAGACAACGAAAGCAATTAGTGAACCTAAGAACAATGTCAAAAGCACGGCGGGCACGGTGACATACAAAGTATTCAAGAAATAGTGCGTAAGACCCATAACTCTGAAAGCATGGAAATAATTGTCGAGGTTTAGATGACGCGGCCAAGAAAATACGCCGTAAGAAATAATGTCATTGTATGGACGTAGCGAAGTCCAAACCGTCCAGAGGATTGGGAAAATCCAGACGAATGCAAAGAAACCAATAAAGGCCGAGATGAAACCATCTTTAACCTTTTGCTTATTCTTATACTCTTTATTTTGGACAATCGTTGAACTCACTTGAGATCCTCCTTGAATACATTTCGGAGGTACAAAAGAATTGGACCAATACATAGGACAAGCAAGATGACGGCATAAGCCGCACCCTTCATGGAAATACCCTGACCAGCAAAGTTCTGGAATACCAAGATGTTAAGCAACGGCCAGGCAGTACTTGTTCCATAAATGATGTACACCAAGTCAAAAGCTCGTAATGACTCGATAATTGTGATCACCACAATAATGATGTTTACCGGGCGCATTGTTGGCAAAACGATCTTTCTGAAAGTCTGCCACTCTGTTGCCCCATCAATAGCTGAAGCCTCGCGAAGTGAAGAATCAACTGATTTCAAACCAGCTAAATACAACAACATGATGTATCCAATATGTCGCCAAGAAGCTACGCCCATAATTACATAGGTGTTAATGCTGTAATTACCCCAAATTGAAACAGCGTTTCCGATATCTCGACCCATCACGCCTTGTACAAAACCACCAGGCTGCAACATGAAATTCCAGATAATCCCGATGATGGCTAGGGAGAGAACAACAGGAATGTAAAAAACAGTTTCATAAATCTTGTGGCCCTTGATTTTTCGATCAATTTGATAAGCCAGAAGAATCCCTAGTGGGGTGGCAAGAAAAGTGAACCACAGTAACCAAATAAGATTGTTTTTCAGAGCTTCATAAAATACTGGTGTGCCAAAGAAAATATTTTTATAGTTAGCAAGACCTGCCCACTTTATGTCACTTACATTAATGCCGTTCCAATATGTAAATGATAAAACAATTGTGATTAGTGCAGGTAACCAAAGAAAAATTATTTGCATCAAGGTAGGAATACCTATAAATGCCGCAAGCGTTACACGGTCTCCCGTAGAAAGAGAACGGCGACTGCGAATTTTTTTATCCGCAGCCGCCGTTTTCATTTCTTAATCCTAGTCTAATTCGCTAATGAAAACGAATTAAAGTGCAGGTAGTGCATCCCATTGCTTCTGAGTATTTTCAAGAATCTTATTAAGATCCTTTGGATTCTTCAGGAAGCTTTGAATTGCTGGACCAACAACTGGACCTGCAAAGTCTCCGCGTGTATCGCGGTCTAGGAAGAAGCCGATGTTCTTAGCTGCGCCAAGAACTGCAAGCTTCTGCTTATTAAATGCATCGTAAGAAGTTGTATCGAAATCGCTGCTGATGTAGATATTTGTATCTCCAGCGGCAACAGCTGCATCAATACCTTCCTTTGATCCCAAGAATCCTGCAAGGTCTTTTCCACCCTCGACGTTCTTACCATTTGCGGCAACTGAAATACCGTCAAGTGGTGCATCGATTGAGTCAACACCGTGCTCTGGATTGATTTCTGGGAATGGCACAATCCATAGATCGTCGTAGTCTGCTTGTGACTTAGCCTTAAAGTCATTTGCAAACCATGAACCCATCATCATTGCTCCGCACTTCTTCTGTAGTAGAAGATCGCGCATTCCATCCCATGAAATATCAAGGACGTTCTTATTCATGTAAGGAATCAATTGACCCATGTGTGTAAATACATCTACAACCTTGGCGTCAGTCCACTTCTCTTTGCCGTTAAGCAAGTCAATGTGGAATTGGTAACCATTCAAACGCATGTTGATAATGTCGAATGTTCCCATTGCTTCCCAGCCACCCTTGTCACCAAGTGCGTAGCCGACTAGACCCTTTTTCTGAGTTGCTTCACACAACTTCAATAGGTCATCCCATGTTGCAATGCTCTCTGGGTTTAGACCTAGTTCCTTCATTGTTGACTTACGGTAGTGAAGTCCCCATGGGTAATAAGTTGTAGGAATAATGTATTGCTTGCCATCCTTAGGATTTGTTGCACCTTGGATAGCTGCTGGTGACAATGACTTGCCAAGAGCTTTAATCTGGTCTGACACATCTGCAAGAAGTCCTGCATCAGCACGAGCATTGGTACGCCATCCGGCCATCCAACCAAATGCATCATCTGGAGTTCCCTGCATGATCTGTACGAAGTTATTCTGGAAGTCATCAGAGTTAACTGCCTGTGAAATAACTTTGTTGCCAGTCTTCTTTGTGTAAGCATCATTTGCTGCGATTGCAATTTTTGCACCAGCATCACTTAGATTTCCACGAATTGTGAAGTGAACATCTCCAGTAACTTTTTTGGTTCCGCAGCCAGCAAGAAGTGAACCACCTGCTGCTATTCCGAGACCGCCAACTGCAGCACCCTTAAGTACCGAACGGCGGGAAATGCCATTATCTTGATCTGACATCATTGTCCTTTTCTCTTATGTTGAGCTTCGAAGGTCATCGGGTTTTGAGGGGACAAAGCCTTAGGACTTTTGGAAATCTACGCGTGGGTAGGCTCAATTCATAGGAGGTTTAGGTAACGATTGGGTGACGATTACCCGACGATATGGCCAGATGTGAGCGTGAGATTAGGCCTTTTTGCCGAAAAACTTGCTCAAAAATCCAGGCTCTTTGGGATCGTTGGCATGACCCTGGCATCGATCCATTTTCGCCACCCCTTTGAGGGCAATTTCGATGTGCTGGCCACACCCTGACCATGAAGGCTTTCCACATTTACGGCACGTAGTTCTACTGCACATTCTTTTCTCCTCTAATTAACTTTTTCAAATGAATTGCCTGCTGGTGAATTAATCCAGGTTAGATATCCACCATCGAGATTTACCGCATTAAAACCAAGTTCCTTCAAAAGCATCGAACCTGTATGACCACGTAGACCTACTTGGCAATTAACGAGAATGTTTTTGTTCGTCAGTTCAGTTTGACGATCGCGAATCTCGTCAACAGGAATGTTTATTGCACCTGGAATGATGCCCCGACCACACTCTGCTTCAGATCGAACATCGAGTAGCTCGTAACCTTTTTCTCGGTACTCATCGATCTCATGCCATTGAGCGACTTTGCTTAAACCTGAAAGCACATTTTCGGCAACATAACCCAACATATTTACTGGATCTTTTGCAGAACCGTAAGGTGGCGCGTAGGCAAGCTCAAGGTCAGCAAGTTCTGGTGCAGTTATTCCTCCACGCATCGCAGTTGCAATCACATCGATTCGCTTATCGACGCCTTCTATTCCAATACCTTGTGCGCCAAGAATTTCACCTGTTTTTGGGTCAAAGATTAATTTCAAAGTCATCTGCTTTGCATCTGGATAGTAGCCAGCATGTGAGTTTGGGTGAATGTGAATGGCTTGATGTGGACGATCCGCTGCCTTTAATCTTTTCTCGTTCCACCCTGTAGTTGCAATCATTAAATCAAATACCTTTACGATTGCAGTACCAATTGTTTTTACAGGACGAACAGTTATTCCACAAATGTGGTCTGCCACAACTCTTCCGTGACGGTTAGCTAAGTTTGCTAAAGGAACTAGCGTTGCATTTCCGTCGAGCGCATCAGTCTTTTCTGCCGCATCTCCGACAGCGTAAATATCGTGATTGCTAGTGCGATTAAATTCATCAACCTTGATGCCGTTGCGGGATCCAATTTCAAGCCCAGCAGCCTTTGCTAAACCAATCTCAGGACGAACCCCGATTGCCAAAATGACAATCTCTGCTGGAAGCACTTGGCCATTAGAAAGCACTACAGAATCTGAATCTATTGAAACAACGCTTGCGCCTAGTCGAAGGTCAACACCGTGTGAACTCATCTCCTGTGCAACTAATGTTGCAAGCTCAGGGTCAAGTGGCATCAACACCTGATCTGTTGCTTCTACTAACGCAGTTGGAATCTTGCGATGAACAAGATTTTCTGCGATCTCTACGCCGATAAAGCCGCCACCAATCACAACAGCACTTGCTGGCTTCTTACCAACGCTAGCTGCAATCTTTTCCATATCTTCTACCGTACGAAGAGTCATTCCACGATCTATTCCCGGAATGGGAGGAACAACCGGTGAAGCACCAGGACTAAGGATTATCTTGTCGTAATCCATTTCAGAAGTTGCACCAGAGATTAAATCCTTAATTGCAACAGTTTTCTTACTGGGATTAATTGCAAGAACTTCGGTACTAACACGAACATCTAAACGAAATCGGGCATGAAGTGAGGCCGGGGTTTGAAGAAGTAAATCTTTCTCTTCTTCAATAACACCGCCCACGTAATACGGTAATCCGCAGTTTGCATAGGAAACATGGCCGCTTTTTTCAAGCACAATGATTTCTGAACTTGCATCTAAACGACGCAAACGAGTTGCTGCAGACATTCCACCTGCAACACCACCAATAATTACAATTCTCATTAGTTATTTACGAGAGGCATTCCTTGATTTGCCCAATCAATGACTCCACCTTCAAGGTTATATAGATTTAGAAATCCAGCATCCTGCATGATCTTTACAGCTTGGCCAGAACGATTACCGCTTCTGCAGTAGACAGCGTAGGTAGCGTCCTTGTCGAGAGTCCCTATTTCTGCCTCAAAATTGCCGTTCTGGAAGTCAATCATTTGTGCACCCTCTATAAATCCCTCTGCAAACTCGCCGGGAGTGCGCACATCTAAAATCACAACACCTGATTCTGTGATCTTCTTTGAAAACTCTACAACATTCATGTTTGTGGCTCCCGCCGTGCTAGTTGAACAACCTACAAGAAGTACCAGGGAAGAGATTAAAGCAAATACTTTTTTCATGAAAACTCCTTATGCAAGACTTAAGAATAGTTTTTGTAACTGAGCCGTAACTGCTTCAGAATTATTTTTGCCTTCAACAAGGCACTCTTTGAGACTGGCTGAAATCAATGTGAAGGCAGCTGTGTTTACAGCTTTTGACACCGCTGACATTTGAATGACAATTTCATCGCAGCTACGACCATCTTCCAGCATGCGCGCTACGGCACCCAATTGGCCTTGGGCACGCTTAATTCGCTTTGCTATTGCCGCAATCTGTTCTTCATCTGAAAGAACATGAGCAATCTTCTTGGTTGCCATTGTTAGCACTTGCAGCGATCGGCATCAGGAACGCCTGCTAGGGCAGATTCAATATGTTCTCCGCAACCTGACCAGGTTGCCTTCTTGCAAACAGGGCATGTAACTCTAGAACACATGATCTAACTCCTTAGTTGTGGTAACTACGAGAAATGTAGCATACCCCCAGGGGTATATGTCAATTCTACAACCGACCTGCTTGGTGAACGCGTTTTAAGAACTCTTGCGTCTTTGGGTTTTGAGGGTTATGCAGTACTTGATCTGCTGTTCCGCGCTCAATGATGTTTCCGGACTCTAAGAAGCAAACTTCATTAGCAACCTGGGT
>Ga0209499_1002168_pt1 | contig 12812 bp, 10 predicted proteins | sample C_130208_EF_Meta_FD_187306 | JGI IMG/M metagenome (GOLD analysis project Ga0209499, IMG submission 187306) | Freshwater microbial communities from Lake Croche, Canada to study carbon cycling - C_130208_EF_MetaG (SPAdes) (version 2) | ecosystem: Environmental > Aquatic > Freshwater > Lake...
CTAAAAAGAAGAAATAATCCACAATATAGGCCCTGAGAGAATTCTTATCCAAAGTTTAATGTGTAATAATTACATTTTCTTTAAATACCATTATATTGCAGTCAAATAACCAAAACCGTTTGTATGAGTTTTAGAAATTATCAAGTGCCTTATGCTATCAATGATCAATTCAAAAAAAAGGCCGCTTATTTTTCTATGGAATTTGCTATTCATCAACCTTTAAAAATATATAGTGGTGGTCTAGGATTTTTAGCAGGCTCCCATTTAAGAAGTGCTTTTGAATTAAACCAAAATTTAATTGGTGTAGGTATATTATGGAAGTATGGTTATTACGACCAAGCCAGAAATCAAGATCAAACTTTGCAGGTCACTTTTATGGAAAAAATATATTCTTTCCTTGAAGATACAGGCATTAAATATCAAATACTTATTCATGACCATCCAGTATGGGTAAAGGCTTTTTATTTAGCCCCTAATACTTTTTGCAGTGCACCCCTATTTTTATTAAGTACCGACTTACCAGAGAACGATTATGTTTCTCAAACCATCACACACCGCTTATATGATGCCAATGTAGCTACCAAAGTGGCTCAATTTATTTTATTAGGCGTAGCGGGTGCAAAATTAATTGATGAATTAAATTTTAACCCAGAAGTATATCATTTAAATGAGGCGCATGGTTTTTCTGCTGCGTTTTATTTATTGAATAAATATAAATCACTAGAAGAAGTAAAAAAGCGTTTGGTATTCACTACCCATACGCCTGAGGAAGCCGGTAACGAAAAACATGATATTTATTTATGTCATAAAATGGGTTATTTCTGTGGAATAAGTTTAGATGAAGTAAGAAAATTAACCGGTATTGAAGATGATCAGTTCAACCACTCTTTAGCAGCCCTTCGTTTTGCAAGAAAGGCCAATGGAGTTTCTGAATTACATGGACATGTGAGTAGAGAATTATGGGGTAAATATGATGGCATCTGTCCTATCACACATATTACCAATGCACAGAACTGGCGTTATTGGGCAGATAAGCAATTATACCGTTTTGCAGAAAATCAGGATGAAGCTGGATTTGATGATCGTAAAATGTATTTGAAAAAACGCGCTTTTGAAATAGTAGCTGATCAAACAGGAAAAGTATTTGACCCCAATGTACTTACCATTGTTTGGGCTAGACGTTTTGCAGGCTATAAAAGAGCCGATTTTCTATCTTGGGATTTAGATCGTTTCGAAAAATTACTTTCCAATGCAAAATATCCGGTTCAAATTATTTTTGCGGGAAAACCTTATCCAGTAGACCACCCTGCTATTTCTCAATTCAATAATTTAGTACACTTAAGTAAGAACTATCATAATGTAGCCGTATTAATTGGCTATGAATTAGCATTAAGCAAGAGAATGAAGCAGGCTTCAGATGTTTGGTTAAATAATCCTCGAGTACCTAGAGAAGCCTCTGGAACAAGTGGTATGACAGCTGCTATGAATGGTGCGATTAACTTTTCTACCGACGATGGCTGGATTCCAGAATTTATCAATCATGGAAATAATGGCTTTGTCATTCCAAAGGCCGACTACGCCAACATGAGTACTCAACAACAAGACGACTACGATTTAGATGAATTATACAAAATTTTAGAGCAACAAATTATTCCAATGTATTATGACAACAAGGATACTTGGCGTCAAATTACACAAAATGGAATGAAGGATGTTCGATTCCAATTTGACAGTAATAGAATGGCTGAAGAGTATTATGAGAAAATGTATAAAGTAGATTAAATAGAATTAATAATTGCCAAGGCTTTCGCTGTCTCTGTTTCTATAGCGGCATAATTTTTAGAAGCCAACAATTCCTCACTCATTAATTTACTGCCCATGCCTACTCCTACTATACCTGCGTTAAACCAAGCAGTTAAATTTTCTTTACTAGTATCAACGCCCCCCGTTACTAAAAAACTTAGACTAGGAAATAAAGGTTTAATGGCGCTTACAAAACCTGGCCCTAGCACATTGCCTGGAAATAATTTAATCAAATCAGATCCTGCATTTTTGGCCATATGAATTTCAGTGGTAGTCATACAACCAGGTATCCATAGTTTTTTATGCAAATAAGCAATATCTGCAATGGATTGATCAAAGAATGGACTAATTAAAAAGTCGGCACCAACTTCTATAAAAGCCTCTGCCTCCTTTTGATACTGAATAGTACCAATGGCTAACACTAAATCTGGATAATTTATATTTCTATGCGCTAATAATAATTTAAAATTCTCCAGTGCCTTAGGCCCTCTATTGGTAAATTCAATACACCTTATACCTGCTGCATATAATGCTTTGATAATTTCTTTACATACAGTAATATCATCATGATAAAACAAAGGCAATAATTTTACCTTTTTCACATAAGCTTTCATTTGTTCTTCTGTCATCATACTATTCTATTTTTAATTTGCTCCAACGTTTGATGGGTAGCATCGCCTAATTCATATAATTTACCTACTGCTGCTGCAGCTGCAAAATTGATTAAATCCTCTGGTTTATTTTTTTGTTGGATTCCATATATAAGACCCGCCATAAAACAATCACCAGTACCTACTAAATTTTTTACTTCTTTTAATTGATAGACTGAAGAAATCGAAAAATTATTTTCAATATTTAGCACACCAAAATAGCTATCTGTTAATCTAAAAGTATAGGCCATTGTATTTAACATAGGGAATTGGTCTTTTAATATTGTCATACTCTTATGGGCTGCTTGCTCTAAATCTGGTGTTGAAAAACCTTCGCTTGATTGAATAGATGATTGTACACCCAACATTGCTTCTACCGCCCAAAGATTACCCATTAATACAGAACAGTATTTCACCAAATGAGGCATTACCTCCATAGGCGTTTTCCCGTATTGCCATAATTGAGCTCTATAGTTTAAGTCAACTGAAATTGGAATACCCAATTCAGTAGCGGCAATTAAAGCCTCCTTACAAACATCCGTTGCATTTTGAGTAAGCGAGGCCGATATGGCAGAAAAATGAAACCAATTAATATCTTTTAATACTTCTTTCCAATCAATACTTCCCCTTTTAATTTCAGCAAAAGAAGAATGGGCTCTATCATATACTACCCTTGCACTTTTCATATCTAATCCTGTGGCTAAGTAAAAGCACCCTATACGATGACCAGAAAATTGAATAGCGGATGTATCAATATTTTTTTTAGCTAAATAACTTATAATATTCTCTGTTAAAAAGTTATCAGGCAAGACTGTTGCATATTTTACTGGAACTTTCCAGTTAGCTAATGCCCTTGCCACATTTAATTCAGCCCCTCCTAAATAAAAAGACATACTTTGACTTTCTATAAAGTCAATATTCACCGGTGGTGCATAATGTAATAAAATTTCCCCAAAGCAAAATACCTTAGCGATACTCATAAATTAAAATGTTCTATTTGATAATTATGCAAAAATTAGCATTTGGGGTTTACTGTAAATTAATTATAAAAATCCATCTTCAACAAAATTTAGGTTCTAAATACATAGTCAGTTTATAATTCAACAATTAGTGCCTATTTTTGTTAATAGTATATGAATAAAATTGTAGTAGCCATCACAGGCGCCAGCGGCGCTATTTACGCCAAATGCTTATTAGATAGTTTGAGCCAAATACAGGACCAAATAGAGGCGGTGGGTATTGTTATGAGCGATAATGCAAAGTTTGTTTGGGAGACAGAATTAGGCAATCAGGATTATAGTAATTACCCCTTTCATTTTTATCAAAAAAACGACTTTAACGCTCCCTTTGCCTCAGGCTCGGCTCAATTTAATACCATGATCATTGTTCCCTGCAGTATGGGTACTTTAGGACGTATTGCAAGTGGCATAAGCGATGATTTAGTAACCAGGGCTGCAGATGTGATTTTAAAAGAAAGAAGAAGGCTCATACTAGTGGCGCGTGAGACCCCTTATAACTTAATTCATATTAAGAATATGGAAACCATCACTTTAGCTGGTGGTATTATTTGTCCGGCCACGCCTAGTTTTTATAGCAAGCCACAAACCATTGAAGAAGTAGCTTATACAGTGGTGCACCGCATACTTGATTTAGCAGGACTAAAAGCAAATAGTTACCGTTGGGGAAATAACAAATAACTAATAAAAAAAATTATGAAGGCTACTACTAAAGCTTAGAGGCTAACATACTATTACATTATATAATTATAAAATTAAAAAGGCCCCCTTATCTAGGAGGCCTTTTTAATTTTATACTAAGACTTAATCTTCTTTAGGTTCTTTAGGTGCCTTGGGCACTTTCTCTTTTTCTTTTTTTTGTAAAGTAAAAACAAGCTTATTATTTTCTTTATCAAAATTACCTATTAATGTATCTCCTTCTTTAACACTATGATTTAAGATTTCTTCCGCTAGAGGATCTTCGATATATTTTTGAATGGCTCTATGCAAAGGCCTTGCGCCAAATTGAACATCATAGCCTTTGTCTGCAATAAAGCCTTTAGCTTCTTCAGATAACACTAAGTTTAATCCTAAAGTCACTAAACGACTCAATACATTTTTCATAATAATGTCAATGATTAAGAAAATATTCTCTTTGGTCAATGAATTAAAAACTACTACATCATCTACTCTATTTAAAAACTCAGGAGAGAAAGTTCTCTTCAATGCTTTTTCAATAACAGATCTGTTATTTTCATCGGTTTGCAGTACACGCGTTGCAGTGGCAAAACCTACTCCATCACCAAACTCTTTTAATTGACGAGCGCCAATATTAGAAGTCATGATAATTAAAGTATTTTTGAAATCTACTTTTCTACCCAAGCCATCTGTTAAAATACCATCGTCTAATACTTGTAATAAAATATTATAAATATCTGGATGTGCTTTTTCAATTTCATCTAAAAGTATGACGCAGTAAGGCTTACGGCGTACCTTCTCAGTTAACTGACCGCCTTCTTCATAGCCTACATAACCGGGAGGCGCTCCAATTAAACGGCTCACAGAAAACTTTTCCATATACTCACTCATATCAATTCTAATTAAAGAATCTTCTGAATCAAATAAATTTCTGGCAAGTGCACGAGCTAACTCTGTTTTACCTACTCCAGTGGGACCTAAGAAAATAAAAGTACCAATCGGTTTTTTGGGATCTTTTAAGCCAACTCTATTTCTTTGTATAGCTTTCACCACTTTGCCTAAGGCTTCGTCTTGTCCAATAACTTCGGTTTTCATTTCCTCCGTCATCTTTTTCAACTTCGTCGTTTCTGCCTCCACCATTCTTTTAACTGGAATGCCTGTCATCATGCTTACTACTTCTGCAATATTTTCTTCGTTAATTGGAAAACGCTTATTCTTACTATCTTCTTCCCAACTCGTTTTCGCTTTTTCTAAAGCCTCTCCTAATTTTTTTTCTGTATCTCTTAAACTCGCTGCTTCTTCAAAGCGTTGGCTTTTCACCACTCTATTTTTCTCGTTCTTTACTTCTTCAATTTGTTTTTCTAATTCTACTATATCCAAAGGCACATTAATATTTTTCAAATGTACTCTGGCGCCCACTTCATCCAATACATCAATGGCTTTGTCGGGTAGTAAACGGTCGGTCATATAACGGTCGCTTAATTTCACACAAGCTTCAATGGCTTCTTGATCGTATACAACGCTATGATAATCTTCGTATTTAGACTTGATGTTATTTAAGATAGTAATGGTATCGGCAACACTAGGTGGCTCAATAATTACTTTTTGGAAACGTCTATCTAAGGCCCCATCTTTTTCAATATGCATTCTGTATTCATCTAAAGTAGATGCACCAATACATTGTAATTCTCCACGCGCTAAGGCTGGTTTAAATATATTCGAGGCGTCTAATGAACCGCTTGCTCCTCCAGCGCCCACAATAGTATGTATTTCATCAATAAATAAAATAACGTCTCTGTTTTTTTCAAGCTCATTCATAATGGCCTTCATACGCTCTTCAAACTGTCCTCTGTATTTTGTACCTGCTACAAGTGCCGCTAAATCTAAAGATATAACACGCTTATCAAATAATACACGGCTTACTTTTCTTTGAACAATACGAAGGGCCAAACCTTCTACAATGGCTGTCTTACCCACACCAGGTTCACCAATTAAAATGGGATTATTCTTTTTTCTTCTACTTAAAATTTGACTGACTCTTTCTATCTCTGCGTCACGACCCACAATGGGATCTAATGAGTCCATTTCAGCCAGCTTGGTAATATCACGACCAAAATTATCTAGTACAGGTGTTTTTGATTTATTAGCAGTAGCTGGTTTTGCTTTAGATGTTGAACTAAAGGAACTCGAACCACCACCTCTTTTCTCTTCATCAAAATCATCCTCTCCTTCTTCAGGAAATTCAGCACTAGGACGATTCATTGGCTCCTCTGTATTTGATCCAATCATACCCAACTCAGTTCTAAATAAATCATAGTCAATATCAAATTGATTTAAAATTTGAGTAGCTATATTTTCTTTGTTTTTTAAAATGCTTAAAAGTAAATGCTCTGTTTCAACCATCGGGCTTTTTAATGCCTTGGCTTCAAGTACTGTTACTCTTATTACTTTTTCGGCTTGTTTGGTTAAAGGCAAACTATTAATGTTGGCTACATTTTTACCAGACTTATCTTTGACGGCTAATTCAATCTCTTTTCTTAGTTCAGCTAAATTTACATTTAACTGCTTCAATACCTTGATGGCAGTATTTTCCTGGTCTCTTATAAGGCCTAGCATTAAATGCTCAGCACCTATAAAGTCATTACCTAATCTCAAAGCCTCTTCACGGCTATAAGAGATGATTTCCTTAACTTGTGTTGAAAAATTATTATCCATATATTTATTTCGAGCTGTTACAAGAATAACGAATATTTTTGACCTAAAGTATGTTAAGTATTACTTGTTTATCAACCTTTTATTCTTAAGCCAATATGCAATACAAAACCGAACTAAAAGAAAAATTTACCGTTCTTACTATTCTCGAGAATAACCTTAGTTCAAATCTCGTGCCAGAATTAGCCCAAATCATAACAAAAATTGGGGCTGAAGACCCTAAAAACTTGGTTATGAACCTAGAACAAGTGGTCAGCTGGGACTTGCCAGTGATTGCCCAATTAGCAGAGGCACAAGGCAGCTTTTATGAGCATAATACCTCATTTGTCATTTGCTGTCTGTCAGATAGCCTTCAAGACAGCCTAGATTTGACCGAATATGCCGAAATAATGAACATTACCCCGACAGAATCAGAAGCTTGGGACATATTACAAATGGAGGAAATTGAAAGGGAATTACTAGACAGCGATGATATGGAGTTTTCAAACCAAGAATAGCCCTATTTTCTCTCAAGATTAGTTATTTTCGCCTTCATGATTACCTCCAATACCATACAACAAATCACCAACCGAATTGACATCATTGATGTAGTGGGTGAATTTGTAAAGTTAAAAAAACGAGGTACCAACTTTATTGGAAACTGCCCTTTTCACAACGAAAAATCTCCTTCTTTTACCGTTTCTCCTGCTAAAGAAATTTACAAATGTTTTGGTTGTGGCAAAAGTGGTAATACCATTACTTTTTTAATGGAGCATGAGAAGTATAGTTATGTTGAGTCTTTAAGATGGTTAGCAGCAAGGTATAATATTGAAATTGAAGAAACAGAAAGTAGTCCTGCTCAAAAATTAGCACAACAAGTAGCCGATAGTTTATATGCGATTAATCATTTTGCGATGGATTTTTTCACCCAGCAATATTGGGAAACAGAGGCTGGTGAAACCATTGCACAAAGTTATATGCAACATAGAGGTTTTTTAAAACCCATAGTTGAGAAATTTAAAATTGGCTACAACCCTTCCGATAAAGACAGTTTAGCCAAGGCCTTAATTCAAAATCAATTCAATCCTGAACTTTTTGCTAAAACGGGTTTAGTGGTTGAGCGAAATGGCGAGTGGCAGGATAATTATAGAGACCGTATTATTTTTCCTATTCACAATACTACAGGAAAAATTATTGGATTTGGTGCAAGACAAATTGCCAAAAATGACAAGTCACCTAAATACATTAACTCTCCAGAGAATGATATTTATGTAAAAAGTAAAATTTTATACGGTTCTTATTTTGCAAGAACTGCTATTGATAAATTAAATGAATGTTTACTCGTAGAAGGTTATACCGATGTAGTTAGCCTCCACCAAGCAGGTATTGAAAATGTGGTGGCTAGTGGTGGTACTTCTTTAACTATAGACCAGTTAAGGCTCATTAAAAAATATACACAGAACCTAACCATTATTTATGATGGAGACACGGCAGGTGTGAAAGCAGCCTTGCGCGGTTTAGACATGGCCTTGGAAGAAGGTTTGAATGTACAATTAGTTTTGATTCCCGATAAAGAAGATCCAGATAGTTATGTCAATAAAGTAGGACCGGACACATTTAGAGAATTTGTACAATCGGCAAAAAAAGATTTTGTACTATTCCAACTAGAAGTGCAATTAAAAGAAGTGGGTGGTGATTTAAATAAGAAGAATGCCTTGGTAAATCAAATTGCAGAGACATTAAGTAAAATTAATAAACCTGAAGATTTTACAAAGCTGCAAGAATATGTAAGAAAGTGTGCTTCCCTATTGCGTATTGACGAGACTGGCTTAACGCAGCTTGTGAATAAGTTTAAGCGTGATAAGATAGTTAAAGAAGAAAAGAAAATGTCTTATGACGAAGCGGCTATTTTAATGCCTAGCTTCCCACAAGGACAAGAACAACAGCAGGATACAGACTTATTTACAGATAAAGATTTAGCCCACGAGAAAAATTTAGTGAAACTTATTATTGAATATGGCAATGAGCTTACCAAAGAAAATAAATTAGTAGCGCAGTGGATTTTTGATGAAATAGAAAGCTTCCCTTTAGAAAATGAGGATATGGTTTATTTGGTTGAGGCATACAAAAAATGGTTCTATGATGGCAAACTACCGAATGCCAAAACGCTTCAATACCATGAAGACGAAAGAGTCCAAAAATGGGTGGTGAGTTTATTTGAACCCGACCATGAATTAAGCACCAGATGGAATGAGAAATTAGGTAAGCCTGAACGCGAAGAAGTAAAAGATATTATCAATGAAATTGAAATAGGCTTAATGTACTTTAAATTAAGAAAGGTGAAAAAGATGATTAGTCAAAATCAAATGGACCTAGAAACAGCCCCTGAAAAAGAGCAAGTACAATTACTTCAAATACATAAGCATTTAAAAGAAGTAGAGCGTGCATTAACACAAGGTATTGGGACAGTGATTATGAAGTAGCCCCTAAATAACAAAAGGCTCCAAACCTGGAGCCTTAAAATCATTGGAGTGTAAAATCATTAGAGTGTAATATTTTTTAAATTTATATTTATTAAAATTTAAAAAATATTACTTCTCGGATGGGCTATTCTTCCCTGCTAATAATTTTTCTAAAGTTGATTCTAAACGCTTTTGTTTAGTTTCTTCTTTCTTGGCGCCTTGAATCCAACTTAAATATTCTTTTTGATTTAATATAGATAAAGAAACAAAGAATTCTCTAGCTTCTTCATGAGCACCAAACAATTTGTCTAATTCTATAGGAAGAGCAATTAACCTTTTTTCAAAATCGTCCACTCTAATATCAGCAGCCTTGAATTCAACGAAGGTTCTGTTTCTATTAGGTATTTGGTCTAATTTCTTAAAACGCATTGCTGTCCAAACATGGTCCAAGGTAACTTGTCTTACCGCCTCGTATTCGTTCTTCGATAAAATTTCCCAGCTCGCGTCTCTGTTTAAATCAGATACTATTTTAGAAGTGGTCTTAGGATAAGAAATCCACAATTTACTCTCTGGATGTAAGGCAGGAAATACCTCTTTTAAGATATTATTCAATTGTAATTGATTAATAGCGAAAATAAGCGCAAAATCAATTTTTCTAGTTTTTAATAAAGGGGTCAAGTTCTTGTTGTAAGAAAGCTTAGCAAACTGCTTTTCGACAGAAGATGGTAGGCCTTGAATCAGTAAATTTTTCTCATCCTTTAGTTGCAATTTCTCTAAAATATTCTGATTACCTGACATATATTTAAAATTTTATGGGGAGGACGAAGTTACGAAATTTCTATTTTTTTTGAGCTATTATTCTAATGAAATCTTTAAAATTTGATAAACAAAACTTATTTAAGGTTTCCTCTATCCCTACTTTTGAAAATGGGGGCCTTGCTTTCAGTACCCTTCATTAACCTACTTATATTTTTCTGATGAGAAACCACCACCATCATAGCCACTATTATTGCAAAAAGGCGATAGAGGGTATCTTTTTCATTAAAAATAAAGAGAATCAATACCATAAAGGCTACACCTGCCAAAATAGAGCTTAATGATACAAATCGGGTCGAGAGCAAAGTAATTAAGAAAACTAATAAACAAATTAAGGCAACCAGAGGTTGAATGGCTAAAGCCATGCCTAATAAAGTGGCTACTCCTTTTCCGCCTCTAAAATTGGCAAAAATGGGAAATATATGTCCAAGAACTGCCACCATTCCAAGTGCAATCATAAAATTAGTTCTTGCTATTTCATGACTTAAATAAAAAGGAATAAGAATGTATAAGGAAGTTGCAATTAAACCTTTTGTTACATCTACAAGCATAACAAAGCTGCCCCATTTAGAACCAAGAACCCTAAAAGTATTTGTCGCACCTGCATTTCCACTACCATAATCTCTAATGTCAATACCAAATACAGACTTACTAACCCACACAGCTGTTGGAATAGATCCGATGATGTAGGCAAGAATAATTAGAATAATTTCTACCATTGTAAAATTGATTGGAGGACAAAGATACGTTGAAAAAAATTAATGATTTGTTAACACTTGTAAATAAACTTTAATTTAAAAATTTAAAAAGTAAACTAATCCAACCATTTAAAGGCCTTGATTTTTGAAATTCCCATCCATTTTTGCTGGCAAATTCTATTATATCTACTTGATCCTCAATAAGCAACCCACTTAACACCAAGATCGAACTTGGAAGGGCTAATTGGGTTAATTCTATCATATTGGCCTCTATAATATGCCTATTTACATTAGCTATTATAATTTCAAATTTTTTATCTTGATAAGCCGATTCTACTTTTTCTATCTTAATTACGCTACAAAAATTGTTTTGTATATTTTCAATCGAATTTTCGATACACCAATCGTCGTTATCAACGGCCAAAACTGAACCTGCCCCTAGTTTTTCGGCAAGTATGGCTAGTATACCAGTGCCGGTTCCAAAATCATACACCGTCTTGTCTTTAAAATCTATCCCTTCCATTAGTTCAATAACGGTGAAGGTAGTAGCGTGATGCCCTGTTCCAAAGCTCATTTTGGGCGTAATCTCTATTTCAATGTCTACTTTAGGGTCAAAACTTGGATGAAAATTGGCTCGAATACCTACAAAATTAGCCACTCTTACTGGTTCAAAATTAGACTCCCAAACTGCATTCCAATTTTCTTCTTTAATTATTGATTTACAATATGTTAAATCATGCTTTGTAAATATAATATCTAGCTCATTATCCAATAAATTGGCCTCAAATACAGATTTTAATATAAAGGTTTTACAATGTCCCGCCCCTTCTCCAAGTGTATTAGACATTTTCACCCCATCATTAATTCCTTGACTCGCCTCTTCCTCATTAAACCCCTCAAATCCTAATGCAGAAAGCTGAGCCACCAACATCTCAAACTGTTCTTGGTTCTCAAAATCGAAGGCTATTTGAATGTATTCTTTAGACATGGGGTTGTTATTATGATGGCTTAATTGGTGACAAAGATACCTTACCCAATTGAATAAATCCCAATCCCTCGTCTCTCTCTACGCATGCTCGAAAGTTCGACTCGGTATTGGATTTATTCAAGTGTAAGGCTATCGAACCAATTATATCCAAAAAAATGCCCTCCCAAATCTGGGAAGGCATTCAAATAATTATATTTAAAACTTAGGCCTTTAAAAAGGCGCAAAAAAATTAACCTTGTTGAGGACCTCTGTCTTCACGAGGCGCTTGCTCAGGACGGGGTAATAAAGCTTTATGACTTAATTTGAACTTGCCTGTTTTAGGATCTAAACCAACCAATTTCACTTTCACCAAGTCTCCTTCGTTATAAATACCATCCATAGTTTCCAAACGCTTCCAGCTTATTTCACTAATGTGTAATAAACCTTGTTTGCCAGGCATGAATTCTACAAAGGCTCCAAATTCTTTTACACCCTTTACGACTCCTTCGTATTCATCTCCAATTTCTGGAACAGCTACAATACCATTGATCCATTTCACAGCAGCGTCTAGGCTATCTTTATTAGCAGAGAAGATACTTACTTCACCATGGTTGCCCACTTCTTCAATATTAATAGTGGCTCCAGTAGTTCTTTGCATTTCTTGTATGATTTTACCACCGGGCCCGATGACAGCTCCAATAAATTCTTTATCAATAATTAACTTCACCATTCTTGGTGCATGTGGTTTCACATCTGCACGAGCAGCTGGCATACACTCATACATAGCATCTAAAATATGTAAACGACCTTTTTTTGCTTGAGACAATGCTTCACGCATAATGTCCATACTTAAACCGTCAACTTTAATATCCATTTGCACACCGCAAATACCATCACGTGTACCTGTTACTTTAAAATCCATATCTCCTAAATGATCTTCATCTCCTAAGATATCTGTTAAAATTGCATACTTGCCATCTTCTCTTGAAATTAATCCCATGGCCACACCACTCACGTGCTTAGGCACAGGC
>Ga0209499_1002171_pt1 | contig 12803 bp, 10 predicted proteins | sample C_130208_EF_Meta_FD_187306 | JGI IMG/M metagenome (GOLD analysis project Ga0209499, IMG submission 187306) | Freshwater microbial communities from Lake Croche, Canada to study carbon cycling - C_130208_EF_MetaG (SPAdes) (version 2) | ecosystem: Environmental > Aquatic > Freshwater > Lake...
AGCTTTGTTACTTGCATCAGGCTCTGCTGCTACTACCTTTGCAATCTTAAATATTGCCCAAGCTGGCGATCACATAGTTTCATCACCTTCGCTATACGGCGGCACCTATAACCTATTCCACTACACCCTGCCAAAGTTTGGTATCGAGGTTACCTTCGTTGATAACCCAGATGATCCAGAGAGCTGGCGCAAAGCGGTTAAGCCAAATACCAAGGCATTTTTTGGTGAAACCATTGCTAATCCAAAAAATGATCTATTAGATATTGAAACAGTGGCAAAGATTGCTCATGAGAATGAGGTGCCATTAATCGTTGATAACACCGTTGCAACTCCATACTTAATTAGACCAATTGAGTGGGGCGCAGATGTTGTAGTCCACTCAGCAACGAAATTCCTTTCAGGTCATGGAAATACGGTAGTAGGTGCGATTGTGGATGCTGGCAAGTTTGATTACGCCAAGTTCCCAAAACGCTTTCCAAGCTTTAATGAACCAGATCCGTCATACCACGGCCTGGTTTATGCCCAAGCACTTGGCGTTGGTTCACCATTTGGTGCAAACCTTTCCTACATCTTCAAGATTCGCTTAACGTTGCTGCGTGATATTGGCGCTGCTGTTTCACCATTTAATGCCTGGTTACTTGCGCAAGGACTAGAAACCCTTTCCTTACGTATTGAGCGCCATGTTGAAAATGCAAAGGCAATTGCTACTTGGCTTGAGAAAAATCCTCAGGTTGAAAAGGTTAATTACGCATCTTTGTCATCCTCACCATGGAACAAATTGGCAAGTAAGTATTGTCCAAAGGGAAGTGGTTCAGTTTTGTCCTTTGAAATTAAAGGCGGAATTGAAGCGGGCAAGAAGTTTATTGAAGCACTTAAGTTGCTTTCACATGTTGCCAATATTGGTGATGTTAGGTCTCTTGCAATTCACCCAGCATCTACTACTCACTCGCAATTATCACCGGAAGAGCAGTTAACCGCCGGTGTTACACCAGGTTTGATTCGTTTATCTATTGGTATTGAAAATATCAGAGATATTCAGACCGATCTTGAAACTGCATTCGCTGCTGCTAAGTAAGTAAATGAGCAAAGTTAATCCAGCAGTTACCGGGGCATGGCTTGAAAGCCATGACCCCGGTGATCGCCAATTCCTAAAAATTGGTGATTTAACTCTGGAGTCAGGTGAGGTTTTGCCTGATGTCACAATTGCTTATCAAAGTTGGGGCAAATTAAATTCCACTGGTGATAATGCAATATTGATTAACCACGCACTAACTGGCTGGGCAGATGTTGATGGTTGGTGGCCACAAATGGTTGGGCCAGGATTGCCATTTGATACTGATAAATACTTTGTAGTTTGTCCAAATGTGATTGGTGGCTGTCAGGGATCAACTGGGCCATCATCCATTGCTCCAGATGGCAAAAGATGGGGATCAAGATTTCCAGTCATAACAATTAGGGATATGGTTCAAGCAGAGCTTGCTTTTACAAATAAAATTGGCGTTAAAAAATATCAACTATCAGTTGGTCCATCATTAGGTGGCATGCGATCACTTGAGTGGGCAATCAATTATCCGCAGCTAGTAGGCGCAATCTGCACCATTGGCTCCTCAGCGGTTGCAACCGGGGATCAAATTGGGGCAGCATCAATTCAAATTAGAGCGATTAAATCTGATCCAAACTTTAATAATGGTGATTACTATGAACAAAATATTGGGCCAATTGAGGGTATGGGAATTGCTAGAAGAATTGCACATTTAACTTATCGAACAGAGTCTGAGATGGATGTCAGATTTGGCCGTGAACTACAAGGAGATGAAACCGGCAGATATGCAGTTGAATCTTATTTAGATCATCAGGCACAAAAACTTGCAAAAAGATTTGATGCTAATACTTATATTTGTCTAACTGAGGCGATGAACTCCCATGATGTTGGTAGAGATCGTGGTGGGGTCGCTGCCGCCCTTGCCACAATTAAGGTGCCAATTCATGTGGTCTCAATTGATACTGACCGACTTTTTCCACCCCGGCTGCAACAGGAGATCGCAGAGCTTGCTGCCGACGTTGCCAGCCTGCACACAATTTCATCCCCATTTGGCCATGATGGCTTCTTAATTGAGGTGGAATCGGTGGGACAGATCATCAGAAATGCGCTTAATCTGCAAAAAATCTCAAATTAATCAATTTGGATGTGCATTTAGGGCTGTGGACAATTTATAATATAGCCAAGGGTCGGGCGGTTTAAAAAAATCGCAAAAGTATTAAGACCTAAAAACAAAGGATGAATTGTGGCTGTAACTCGTGCGCCCAAAAAAGGCGCCAAAGCAGGCAAGAGTAAGAGTAAACCTGCGGCAAAAAAGAGTTCAGTTAAAAAACCTGTTGCTAAAAAAGTAAAACCTGCGAAGAAGGTTGTAAAGATTCCGCAGAAGGCGGTCTTGGATGCAAAAGATGTCGCCCAGATTGTTAAAGTAAAAGAATTAGTAATTCAACAAAAGAGTGTTTTAGCTGAACTGGAATCTAGAGGCATAACAAACATTCATCGAATTGTTAAAAAAGCTGATCAAGATTTAGTTTTAATTGCCCGTGAATTAGAAGACTCTGTGCCAAAGCAGGTTGAAAAGCTTCGCAAAGTTGGCTTATCACCATTTAGAATGCTTAAGAAGAGTGAGTTGGAATTAATCGCACCCCCTGCACCAAAGCCGGCACCAGTTGCAAAATCTGGCAAGGTTGAGAAGGTAAAGATTGATGGCGAAGAGGTTGAGTTAGAAGAGGTTGAGTTAGAGGATCTTGAAACTTTAATTGATGACAAAGAAGAGACGCCAGCAGAAGATGGTGCTCCTGAGATTCGAGTTGTTAATGTTGCCGAAGAGTCACAAAATGAGCAGAACTCCTTCGTTCTAAAAGACTCTGAAGAGGATGACGCACCACCACAGACGGTATTAACTGCAGGTGCAACTGCTGACCCAGTTAAGGATTATTTAAAGTTAATTGGCCGAGTACCACTTTTAAATGCTGAGCTTGAAGTTTCTCTTGCCCAATCAGTTGAGGCTGGCTTATTTGCTGAAGAGCGGCTTGCAAAAGATAAGAAGATGGATAAGAAGTTAAAGCGTGAGTATCAACAAATTGTGCTCAATGGCAGAAGAGATAAGAACCACCTACTTGAGGCAAACCTTCGTCTGGTTGTATCTCTTGCTAAACGTTATACCGGTCGAGGTATGTTGTTCCTAGATCTAATTCAAGAAGGAAACCTTGGTTTGATTCGTGCGGTTGAAAAGTTTGACTACACAAAAGGTTATAAGTTCTCAACCTATGCGACTTGGTGGATTCGCCAAGCGATTACTAGAGCGATGGCAGATCAGGCTAGAACAATTCGTATTCCAGTGCACATGGTTGAGGTAATTAATAAGTTAGCTCGTGTACAACGTCAGATGTTGCAAGATCTAGGACGTGAACCGACACCTGAGGAGTTAGCAAAAGAATTAGATATGACACCTGAAAAGGTAGTTGAAGTGCAAAAGTATGGACGTGAGCCAATCTCACTTCACACCCCACTTGGTGAAGAGGGCGATAGTGAGTTCGGAGATTTAATTGAGGACTCAGAAGCGATCGTGCCAGCGGATGCAGTCTCCTTCACATTATTGCAAGAGCAATTGCACTCAGTTCTAGATACATTATCTGAACGTGAAGCAGGGGTGGTAGCAATGCGCTTTGGTCTAACAGATGGTCAACCAAAGACATTAGATGAAATTGGCAAGGTTTATGGAGTTACTCGTGAGCGTATTCGCCAAATTGAATCAAAGACTATGTCTAAGTTGCGCCACCCATCTCGTTCACAAGTACTACGCGATTACCTAGATTAAAAGGAGAAAAAATGAGCGAAAATATAAAGATGCAGTTTAAGAAAAATGCTTCAATTAGAGTTACCGGCACGGTTGATTTTGTTGATGCTGATGGAAAAGTGGTTGAAACTAAGACAGATTTTTCACTATGCCGATGTGGTGCTTCAAAAGAAAAACCATTTTGCGATGGCAGCCACCGCGATGCAGGGTTTGTTAGCGAATAATTACTTAGCTGATTGATCAGCTAGTTTTTGTGTTTCATCTTGAATAACAGCAGCCACTGGCTTTAAGCCCTCGGCATACTCTTTTGCGTGGTGTGAGCAAAATAGTAATTCACCACCGGATACCAAGATTGCGCGCACATAAGCTTGAGCACCGCAACGGTCGCAGCGATCTAATGAGTTCAATGGAGTTTGCTCCATCGTGATCTGATTGGTCATTGCTTTCTCCGTCTCTATCTTTGTACTCAGGGGAACATCAAACCATGAATACTTTATTCCCGGCTGCATATTTGGTTTCAATTAAGTAAATTTTATGCTCAAATACTGAGAATATGTTGTATAAATCTCATTTTGATATCAATTACTAATAAATATGGGTCAATCTCGGCGCGGATCAACTATAGGTGGTATTAGCGCCGATAATCTTCTCACCCGTGGCAACTAAGAGCGCAAAAACTGATGATGGCACATCTGCTGCAATTATCAGCAGTTATACCGCCAAAGATTTATCTGTCCTTGAAGGATTAGATGCAGTTCGCAAACGCCCCGGTATGTATATCGGCACCACTGATTCTCGTGGTCTTATGCATTGCCTTTGGGAAATTATTGATAACGCAGTTGATGAAGCATTAGCAGGGCACTGCAAAACAATTGAGATAAATTTAGAATCAGATGGATCTGTTGAGGTTCATGATGATGGTCGCGGTATTCCAGTAGATAAAGAACCAAAGACTGGACTTACTGGTGTTGAAGTTGTTATGACCAAACTACACGCTGGTGGAAAGTTTGGTGGCGGTTCATACGCAGCCTCTGGTGGTTTACATGGTGTTGGTGCATCAGTTGTTAATGCACTTGCATCTCGGCTTGATGTTGAGGTTGACCGAGATGGAAAAATTTATTGGATGTCATTTAAACGTGGTCATGCTGGAATTTTTGAGGGCGAAGGACCAAATGCAAGTTTTAGTGAAAAATCAGGCTTACGTGTAATCGGTAAAGTTTCCGCAAAGGTAACTGGTACAAGAATTAAGTGGTGGTTTGATAAACAGATTTTCTTAAAAGAGGCAGAGCTGGCAATTGAAGATATTTATGCCAGAGCAAGACAAACCTCTTACTTAGTTCCAGGTCTTACTTTGGTGGTAAATGATCGACGCACTAAAACAAAAACTAGTGAGACCTTTTTTCACAAGGGTGGTATATCGGAGTTCTGTACCTTCTTACGCCCTGATGATCCAGTTGGTGAAGTAATTAGAGTCTCAGGCTCTGGTCCTTACACTGAGAATGTTCCAGTCTTAGATGAAAAGGGTCATATGACTCCAACTGAGGTTGAGCGAGATATGGGCGTTGATATTGCAATGCAATGGGGCAATGGTTATGAAGCAACTGTTGCATCATTTGTAAATATTATTTCAACACCAAAGGGTGGAACACACGTGGCAGGTTTTGAAAAAGCAATTACAAAGGCGGTAAATGACGCACTGCGTGCAACAAAAACTTTAAAGAATAATGAGGCAGATGTTATTAAAGATGATGTGCAAGAGGGATTAACCGCTGTTGTCACAGTACGTATGTCTGAGCCACAATTTGAGGGACAAACTAAAGAGGTATTAGGAACAGCAGCAGCCGCCAAGATTGTCGGCCAGGTAGTGGCTGATGAAATGAAAGCGTTTTTTAATACAACAAAAAGAATTGAGAAAGCAACCGGGCGCTTAATACTTGAAAAAATTGCTAATGCCTCAAGAACTAGAATCTCAGCGCGTGCCCATAAAGATTTACAACGCCGAAAGAACGCACTTGAAAGTTCATCTTTGCCAACTAAATTATCTGATTGCAGATCCGATGAAGCAGCTAGAACTGAACTATTTATTGTTGAGGGAGATTCAGCGCTCGGTACAACTAAGGCTGCCAGAAACTCAGAATTTCAGGCGATTCTGCCAATTCGTGGAAAGATATTAAATGTTCAAAAAGCATCGCTATCTCAGATGTTAGAGAACAATGAGTGTGCATCAATTATTCAGGTAATTGGCGCAGGTAGTGGAAAATCCTTTGAACTTAATGATGCTCGGTATGGCCGGGTTATTTTGATGTCTGATGCTGATGTTGATGGCGCTCATATTAGGTGCCTACTTCTTACATTATTTAATTCATATATGAGGCCGCTAGTTGAAGCCGGCCGAGTATTTGCAGCTATCCCTCCACTTCATCGAATTGATGTAATCGGTGGTAAAAAAGGCGAGGTTCATTACACCTACTCTGATGATGAGATGAAAAAAGTTATTGCAGCCCTTAAAAAAGATGGCAAGAGGTGGAAAGAGCCGATCCAACGTTATAAAGGATTAGGTGAGATGGATGCAGATCAGCTTCGTGAGACCACTATGGATCCAGAGAAGCGAACACTTCGCCGAATTACAATGAAAGATGTAACAAAGGCAGAAGCAATGTTTGAGTTGCTTATGGGTAATGAGGTTGCACCTCGTAAAGACTTTATTTCAACTGCTGATATTGATCGGGAACGGATTGACGCTTAGTCAATACTAATTAGATCGAAGTAATCCTCTTTCCAAAGATCCTCATCACCATCTGGTAATAAAATAACTCGCTCTGGTTTTAGGGATGCAACCGCGCCTTCATCATGAGAAACTAAAATAACCGCTCCTTGATACTCACTAAGGGCGCCTAAGATTTCATCACGTGAGGCTGGATCTAAGTTATTTGTTGGCTCATCAAGAAGTAACACATTTGCTGCGCTAACAACAAGGGTTGCAAGTGCTAACCGAGTTCGTTCTCCACCACTTAAAACCTTAACTTGCTTATGAACATCATCGCCCACAAATAGAAAAGATCCCAAGACATTGCGTGCTTCTGGCTCTCTGAGATCAGATTTTGAAGACATCATGTTTTCAAGCACGGTTCGTTCAAAATCAAGGGACTCGTGCTCCTGGGCGTAGTAGCCAATTTTTAATCCATGCCCTGCAACAACTTCTCCGGTATCTGATTCAAGTTCGCCAGCTAAAATACGAAGCAATGTTGTTTTACCGGCACCATTTAAACCAAGAATTACTACACGTGAACCCTTATCAATAATCACACCAACATCGGTAAAGATTTCAAGTGAGCCATATGATTTGGATAGATCATGTGCTGAGATCGGCGTTTTACCGCAAGGCGATGGTGTTGGGAAGCGAAGCTTTGCCACTTTATCTTTAATTCGAACATCATCAAGTGAGCTGCGAAGTTTTTCAGCTCTCCTAAGCATTCCTTGGGCTGCAGTTGCCTTAGAGGCTTTGGCGCGCATTTTCTCACCCTGCTTTTGTAATATTTCAGCTTTCTTCTCCGCATTTGCTCGTTCACGCTTTCGCCTATGTTCATCTTGTTCGCGTTGCAATAAATACTGCTTCCAGCCCATGTTGTAAACATCAATTACATTTCGATTTCCATCAATATAAAACACCTTATTTACAACAGTTTCGATCAGATTTACATCGTGGGAGATAATTACCAAACCACCAGAGTATTTTGAGAGATACTCACGTAGCCAAATGATCGAATCAGCATCTAAATGGTTAGTAGGTTCATCAAGCAGTAGTGTCTCAGCGCCAGAAAATAGAATTCGAGCAAGTTCAATTCTTCGTCTTTGTCCACCAGATAGCGCGCTTAGCTCTTGATCAAATAAATGGTTGGGTACACCAAGGGAAGAAGCTATTGCTTCCGCTTCTGCCGCTGCGGCATATCCACCTGCGGTTGAGAACTCATGTTCTACTCTGGTGTATCGCTCCATTGCTTTTTCTAATTCGGCACCTTCTGAAGTTGCCATCTCTTCTTCAACAGCGCGCATTCTCTTACTAATTAAATCTAATTCACGGACGGAAAGAATTCGATCAATCACACTTCCTTGATCTTCACCTGTTCTTGGATCTTGGGGGAGGTAGCCGATTTTTCCGGTACGAGTTACCGCACCACCTGCCGGCATAGTTTCTCCAGCTAAAACCTTTGCAAGTGTTGATTTACCAGCACCGTTTCGACCAACGAAACCAATTCGATCACCGTGATTAATACGAACAGTTACATCTTTAACTAGAAGCCTGGCGGCAGCACGAAGTTCTAGGGCGTTAGTTGATATCAAAGTTGCTTACGCAACAAGGCGAGTGCGACGAGGGGAGGCATACTTCTTTTCAATCTCAGATAGCTCCTCAGACACTTTAGCTTTGATGCTCTCCTCAGTTTTTAGGATTGCAGTTAAGGAGGAGATTGTAGCCTTTAATTCTTTAGCCTCTGTTTCAAGTTCAATCTTGCTCATCTTGGTCAATCTTCTAAGCGGCATATCTAAAATATAGGTGGCTTGTTCATCACTTAATTTAAATGTCTTGATTAACCCAGCCTTTGCAACGGTGGCATCTTCACTCGCTCTGATTAATTTAATTACCTTATCGATATCAACAATTGCTTTCAGTAAGCCATCAACTAAGTTCAATCTTGCCTGCGCCTTTGCCTTACGGAAGGCAGAACGCCGCCTGACTACCTCAATCCGGTGATCGATAAATACTTGTAGTAAATCCTTAAGACCAAGGGTTAATGGTTTTCCATTTACCAGTGCAACTGCATTTATTGAGAACGCATCCTCCATTGGGGTTAAGCGGTAAAGATTTTCAAGTACCTCAGCTGGCTCATATCCATTCTTAATTTCAACTACTACCTTAGTTCCAGATTGACCATCAGATAGATCGACGATATCTGAGATTCCCTGAATCTTTTTAGCCTTAACTAGATCTGCAATCTTCTCAACAATCTTCTCAGGTCCAATGTTGTATGGAAGTTCGGTAATAACAATTCCTTGTTTGCGAGATGAGATCTTCTCAAAAACTGTGGTGGCTCTAACTTTGAATGATCCGCGGCCATTTGCGTAAGCATCAGCAATTCCATCGGTTGCAACTAAATAGCCACCAGTTGGAAAATCAGGTCCAGGCACAAGCTTCATTAATTGCTTAAGCGTTGCCTTTGGATTTTCCATTAACAATTTAGCAGCTGCAATTACCTCACCAAGATTATGGGGCGCCATATTTGTTGCCATACCCACTGCAATACCAGTTGCGCCATTTACTAATAAGTTTGGAAATGCGGCAGGTAGTACCTGCGGCTCTAATATTTGGCCATCGTAATTTGCACCAAAGTTGACTGTGTCCTCATCAGATTCATCGACCATCATCATTGCAGATGGTGCAAGACGAGATTCGGTGTAACGCATTGCAGCAGGGCCAGAATCTAATGAACCAAAATTTCCATGACCATCAATTAACGGCAAACGCATTGAAAAACTTTGTGCCATACGAACCATGGCATCATAAATGGCACCATCACCATGTGGGTGAAGCTTTCCCATTACATCCCCGACAACTCTGGCGCACTTAACATGTCCTTTTTCTGGACGAAGTCCCATCTCATTCATCTGATGTAAAATACGACGTTGCACTGGCTTTAACCCATCACGAGCATCTGGAAGTGCGCGTGAGTAAATAACTGAGTATGCATACTCTAAAAATGACTCTGACATTTCAGAGGCAACATCAATATCAATTATGCGGCCAGGATTTTCCCCTGCTTTAGGTGCAACTACTTTTGGTGTTTTGGCCATAGTGCGTATCTTGCCAATAGAAGTGTTGTTTCATAGCCAACGACAAGCCAGATTCATCGATGATTTAACAAAATGCTAATCTTTAGGCATGTCTTCTACTAATTCCTATGCCGAAGAGGCAGCCCAACGTTGGCCGGTGGAGTATGTTGAGAGCAACTTAAAATTAAAATCAATGAGCAAGGAAGATCAGCAAAAACTTTTTAAATTAGGTAGCGATAACATTAAAGATATTGCTGATGCATTTGTCTTACAAAAAGGTGCTGATTCTGTTGAGGTTCAGAGGTTGGTAAAGATTCATTACAACTGGGTGAGTGTCTTTTGGACACCTACTAAGGATGCCTATATCGGCTTAGGTGCGATGTATGTAACGGATGAGAGATTCACTCAAAATTACGATAAGTACGCCCCAGGATGTGCAGCATTTATGGCGCAAGCAATGCAAATATATGCTCAGGAGAATCTTTCTAATTGAGTAATCAAAAATTCGGCCTGGCCGATATAACTAATTCAATATTTAACTCGCTTTCAGTTCCAGAAACTATTGATTCACTCTCACTGGGCGGTGCTGAAAATCGTGAAGTTTTAATATTAATTGATGGTATGGGGCATGATGCGGTTGAAAAATATGGTGATCAGTTTCCAATCTTTGATGAGTTAAAGTTTGTTAAAAAGCTTTACACAAACTTTCCATCAACTACTGCGACAAGTCTTTCAACTTTAGGCACTGGAGTATTACCTGGCGTTCACGGAATGCTTGGCTACACAGTAAGGGTTCCAAGGAGTGATAACCGATTATTAAATGCACTTAAGTGGGATGAGCGAGTGGATCCAGTTATGTGGCAAAAAGTTCCTACCTTGTTTGAACGTGCTGTCACATCAGGTATATCGGTTACCCATGTTGCAGCTAAAAGATATGAGGGAAGTGGTTTCACCCAAGCAGCGCTAAGGGGTGCAAAGTATGTTGGTGCAAATGGAATTGATGAGATGGTTACCTCGGTAGCCGCGGCTTTAAAACCACAACCATCTTTTGTTTACACATATTTAAATACTTTAGATTCAGCAGGGCATAGTGATGGAGTTGGCTCTGATAAATGGTTAACCGCACTTGCGCAAGTAGCTGAATTTATAACCAAAGTTAAGCTAGAAGTTCCAAAAGGTACTCGAATCTGGATTACTTCAGATCATGGAATGGTAAATAGCACCGAGCAAGTAATTTTAGGCCAAGATAATAAGTTATTGGCGAATGTAACTTTAATTGGCGGTGAACCAAGGGCAAGACATATTTATATTAAAGAGGGCGCTATTGCAGAAACTATTACTCAGTGGCAAGAGTTCTTTGGTAGTAAAGCAAGAATATTAAGTAAAGAGGTTGCAATCAAAGAAGGTTTATTTGGTCCAGTTGTCACTGAGGATTCAACTGAACGTATGGGGGATTTAATTGCAATTGCAAATAATGATTTAATTTTGGTAGATCCAGCCAGAGTCAGGGAAGAGAGTTCAATGGTTGGCCATCATGGTGGTGTTACAAATACTGAGGTTGAGATTCCGCTCTTACTTGCTTAGTCCTCATCCTTTTTACCAAACATAATGTCATCCCAGGATGGAATTTTAATTCTTCTAGTTACGCCATCACGTTGGGCATCTTCATCAATCTCTTCAACTGAGACCAATTTAGTTGGTGCATATGGCTCAACATCTTCTTTAATTGAAACTAATCTTGGCGCTTCAGTTTGTGGGATGCTGCCATAAGTTTGTACTGGCTTGGCTTTTGCCTCGCCACCTATCCAACGCGCACCATCATCATGAGCACTCAGTGCCCGTCGTCCTAAATTAAATAACCAGACTGCTTCACCTTTTGCATCACTTGGTGATCCATCACGTAATGGGTAGAAAAGAGTTAAATACCAATTTCCATCAGGTTGGCGGTAGGTATTCCACTCAACAGTACTCATGTCAACACCACGAGGAGCTAATTGATTGGCAACCGCAGTTTCTAAATAAGGCGCATGTGGTTCACGGCGGATTTGAGTGCCGAGTGCTTGAGAAATAATGAATGCTCGCTCTTGCAAAATCGGTCCAGCGTAATTCTCAATCTTCTCAATTGACCAATCAGTTGTCCGAGAGATTGCATCAATAGTTTCACCAGCTCGTAATCTTGCTTGAACCTCTTTTACTGAAGTTGTTACATTTTCTTCAAAATCTGATACCGCTGAAAGTCTTGGTTGATTTACATTGGCACGTAATGTGTCACTAATTCTTAAGTTATATCGATTACCATCTTGATCTACTAACTCAAGTTCTGTGCCATCGGCAGAACGACCGGTCAGGCGTAGATCAGTTGGTTCGTTCATGAGAGTAGATTGCCATATCTAAACGTGGAGATAAATCTGCCACACATGAATTCAGCTTCACATTTCATGCTTAGATAACCCTGTGAGCGCAGAACTGTTGAAGATTGCAGAATCGGTAGCGCGGGCTGCCGGAAAGCATTTAATGAACCGCCCAGCCAGTTTTACCTTTACTGAGAAAAGTTCTGCAGTCGACTTTGCAACACAAATGGATCAACAGGCGGAAGATCTAATTGTTAAACAATTACTTGCAACTCGGCCTGATGATGGAATTATTGCCGAAGAGGGTTCGGCTAAGGAAAGTAAATCTGGAATTACTTGGGTGATTGATCCATTAGATGGCACAGTTAATTACCTATACGGATTACCAGGATGGAATGTCTCAGTTGCGGCAAAAGATAAAGATGGCGCAGTTGTTGGTGTTGTTTATGCACCAAGTATTGATGGATTTTGGACCGGAGTAAGAGGAGGTGGTGCTACCTACAACGGAATTAAAATCAAGTGCAATGATCCAGTTGAGTTGCAAAAAGCACTGCTTGCCACTGGCTTTGCATATGATTTAAATTTAAGAATAAGCCAAGGTGAAACGATGGCTAAGTTATTGCCAAAAATTAGAGATTTAAGAAGAAATGGTGCAGCAGCTGTTGATCTTTGTTATGTTGCAATGGGCGTGCTCGATGGATATTTTGAAAGCTCATTAAAAGAGTGGGATCACGCAGCTGGTGGATTGATTGCAACTGAGGCTGGCGCTGTTGTTTCTGGTCGTGGTGGT
>Ga0209499_1002172_pt1 | contig 12802 bp, 12 predicted proteins | sample C_130208_EF_Meta_FD_187306 | JGI IMG/M metagenome (GOLD analysis project Ga0209499, IMG submission 187306) | Freshwater microbial communities from Lake Croche, Canada to study carbon cycling - C_130208_EF_MetaG (SPAdes) (version 2) | ecosystem: Environmental > Aquatic > Freshwater > Lake...
TTTTTATTAAGAATAATTGACTGGTTTTAAGTGAATTGTATTTTATTCGAATACTTTTATTTACATTTTATGGATAATAAAAATGGTTGGGCGATTATGTAAATCAATTTTAATATTTTTCCATTCTGAAGCTCTTTTGGTTTTTATAAATTCTGTTGGTAATGTAATGTCAGTGGCAATACAAAGTGATGTCGAAGGGTTTAGTGCTTGTAAAATATCTTCGAGCATTTTGTTGTTTCTAAAAGGGGTTTCAATAAATATTTGAGATTGGTTTTTATCTTGTGATAATTTCTCTAAATTCTTTATTGCTATTTTTTTTTCAGATTTATCAATTGGAATATAACCATTAAAGGCGAAACTTTGACCGTTCATTCCAGAAGCCATGATGGCAAGTAAAATGGAAGAAGGACCAACTAGTGGTATAACTTGAATTCCTTTTTCATGGGCTAATTTCACAATTACTGCACCAGGATCTGCAACTCCTGGGCAACCTGCTTCACTCATTAATCCAATGTTTTTTCCTTCTAAACAGGCTTGAATCATTTTTACATGTTCAGAAACTTCGGTATGCTTATTAAGCACACTTAATTTAAGTGTAGCTTGTACTTTTTCAGGATTAATACTTTTTATGAATTTTCTAGCCGTTTTTTCGTTCTCTACAATATAATCTTCAATAAATTCAATTACTCTTTTTACTGTTTGTGGCAAAACATCCATTGGGTCGCCTTCTCCTAAAGTTGTTGGGATTAAATATAGTTTACCTAGTAAAGTGTTTGATTTCATTTTTGTTTATTTGGAGTAATCAATTTGAAGTTTTGCTGCTATTAAATTACAAGCTTCGTCTAGCATTTTATAGACATTCTCAAATCCATCTTGCAAACCAAAGTAAGGATCTGGAACATCAACATTTTCGTTTGGAAATAATTCGTTCAGGATAAGTTTAACTTTTTTCCTTTGTTCGGATGTTTTTGCAAGTTTTGTAATATCTTTAAAATTGGAATTATCCATCACATAGATATAATCAAAAACGTCAAAATCTGAAGTGTTAAATTGTCTTCCTTTTTGTTTAGATATGTCTATTTTGTTTTTTTTTGCTACCGCAATGGAACGTTCATCAGGAGATTGACCAATATGCCAAGAGCCTGTTCCTGCGGAATCAATTTTAAATTTATCCTTTGGAAGTTTCGACGCTAATATCCCCTCGGCTAATGGGGACCGACAAATATTACCTAGACAAACCATTAAAATTTTAATGGGCATATTGTTATTATAACGTTAATTTTTTATTGATATCTTCGACAAATTTTTTGAATTGTTTGTCCGTTGCAACTAAATTATCGACTGTTTTACAGGCGTGTAATACCGTTGCGTGGTCACGGTCTCCAATTTGGGATCCTATATTTGCCAGAGAAGCTTTTGTGAATTTTTTAGCAAAAAACATAGCTAATTGTCTTGCTTGAACAATATGTCTTTTTCTTGTTTTTGATTGTAGCGTTTCTAAATCTAATTGAAAATAATCGGAAACAATTTTCTGAATATAATCGATCGAGATTTCTCTTTTTACATTTTTAACAAATTTTTCAACAACACTTTTTGCAAGTTCTAAGTTGATTTCTTTTTTATTAAAAGAGGATTGTGCAATTAAAGATATTATGGCTCCCTCTAATTCTCTAACATTTGACTTGATGTTTCGAGCAACATATTCAATGATCTCTTCTGGAATCTCAACACCATCACGATATAATATGTTTTTTAGAATTGAAATTCTAGTCTCGTAATCAGGCTGATGCAGTTCTGCAGATAATCCCCATTTAAAACGGGATAATAATCGTTGCTCAATATCTTGCATGTCAACTGGCGCCTTGTCCGAAGTTAAAATAACTTGCTTGCCGTTTTGGTGCAAATAATTGAATATATGAAAGAACACATCTTGAGTTCCTGTTTTTCCAGAAAGAAATTGCACATCATCAATTATTAATACATCGATTAATTGGTAGAAATGGATAAAGTCATTTCTATTGTTTTTCTTAACAGAATCAATATATTGTTGTGTGAAAATTTCTGCCGAAATATATAACACTGTTTTTTCGGGATATTTATCTTTGATTTCAACGCCAATAGCATGCGCTAAATGGGTTTTACCTAATCCAACTCCTCCGAAAATTAATAAAGGATTAAATGAGGTCCCACCAGGTTTATTCGCTACGGCCATACCAGCAGATCTTGCCAGTCGGTTTGAATCTCCTTCTAGGAAATTGTCAAAGCTATAATTTGCATTAAGTTGTGATTCTATTTTTAAATTTCTAATTCCTGGAATTACAAATGGGTTTCTTAATTCTGGATTCAAATTTTTAAATGGAGCGTCCACTTCTTGAGGTTTCATGGAAACACGGTTCGCACTTGGCAATTGTTCCGTGAAAGGTTGTTTGTTGCCATAAGTGTTTTCCATTTTGATTTTATAAAGTAACTTTGCATTTTTTCCAAGCTCTTTGGTTAGTGCTACTTTTAATAATTTCACATAATGTTCTTCTAACCATTCGTAAAAAAATTTACTTGGAACTTGTATATACAATGCATTATCGGTAAGTTCAACTGATTTAATTGGTTCGAACCAAGTTTTGTAAGCTTGGTCCTGAATGTTGTCTTTAATAAAAGACAAACAGTTTTCCCATACTGATTGTGCGGTTTTGTTCATATTGGTTTATTACGGTATTTAGTATTTATTATCTTACAAAATAAGATGATTTCTATTCGATTTTTAGGGATAACAAATATGTGAACAATTTTCTATAAAAAAAAATATTATAGACAATATTATTATAAATTAATGTCGTAAGGGGTTATGTAAACTTTAAATTTAACAAATAATCAATGGGATATCATCAAATACAAATTAGAGTACGCTATTCAGAAACGGATCAAATGCGGGTAGTTTATCACGGTAATTACGCTCAGTATTTTGAAGTTGGAAGAGTGGAATGGCTTAGAAACAAAGGAATTTCTTATAAATGGATGGAAGATAATGGTATTATGCTGCCCGTGGTGTCTTTGACTATGAATTATAAAAAACCTGCTCATTATGATGAGTTATTGACCTTGAAAACAATATTAAAAAAAAGGACAACTGTTAAGATAGAATTTGACTATGAATTGTATAATGAAAAGGAAGAGTTATTAACAACTGGCAATTCAATATTGGTTTTTGTCGATATGAAAACGGGTAGACCTGTTGAGCCTCCAGAATACATTTTAGAGGTATTGAACAAGGAATAATTAGGAAGTTATTTCACATAAAACAGAAAGTTTAAATTGTCTTCTTTGTTTTATAAAAGCGGTTTTATTTCAATTTCAAACATAGAATTAAAAATGTCGAATATCATTTCGGCATTTTTTTTTCGGGTTACAATTTCAATTTCGCAACTCAATTCCATTTTTTGGTTTACAATAACAATGTTCTTTTCTTTAATTACTCTCATTACTTTATTGATATTTTTATAATCGAATGAAACGATAAAATGAATATCTATGGTTTTTTCAATAATTTCGGAAGTTTCAAGTATTAATTGCGCCGTTGTTTTATAAGCTGAAATTAATCCGCCAACTCCTAATTTTATTCCTCCAAAAAATCGAACTACGACAATTAGTACATTGGTTAAATCGAAAGACTGTATTTGACCATAAATAGGCATTCCAGCACTATTGCTTGGTTCTCCGTCGTCATTTGCTCTGTAAACTAAGTTTTCTGTGCCAATTTGATACGCATAGCAAAAATGACCTGCATTTGGATGTTGTTTTCGTAAAGTGTCAATTATGGGTTTTACTTCTGTTTCGGATAAAATAGGAAAGGAATAGCCATAGAACTTGCTGTTTTTTTCTTTAAAAATAATTTCTGTTGATGGAAATGCAATGGTTTTGAATGTGTCTTTAAATTCCAAAAGTGTTGAATTGATTTAAAGTAATTTTTTTTCGAATAAATCCACAACATCTTCCTGGCCAACCTGTAAGTTCCAAACCGTAAATCCTAGCGAAAGTGCCGCATCCGTATTTTCTTTTTTATCATCTACAAACAAAGTACGTTTTATGGATAAATCGTGTTTATTTACAAGATGGTTAAAAATTTCTAGATCAGGTTTTCTCATTTCCAATTCAAATGAAAAATAAACTCTTTCAAAACATTGGTAAAAGTCGCTATAAAAGGAAATTCCGTTTTCTTGTTCGAAAGTTTCAATATGAATGGAGTCAGTATTGCTTAATAAAAATAAGCGGTATTTTTTTGAAAGTTTTTGTAAAAATTCTAAACGATATAAAGGAAAGTCAAGAAGAATGGCATTCCAAGCATTAGAAATATCTTCGATTGAAGCCTTTGGAATATGTTTTTGAATTCCATTCAGAAAGTTTTCATCTGAAATTTTTCCAGTTTCAAATTGCATGTTTAATTGATTCAGATCCTCGTTCCAATCCTCTAATCCTAATTTTTTTAGTTCATCAACAGTGGCTTGTTTATCTAAATTGATAAAAATATCTCCAAAATCAAAAATGATAGTATTAATCATGGTTTCTTAAAATTACTAGTTCGTCATTTTCTATCGAACTTTTTGATTTATTTTTAAAGGGGATTATTGGTGCTTTAATTCCTTTTTCGAAAGTATTAGTTCCAATAAAAATTCGGGCTTCGTCCCAAACCTTTTCATCGATAAAAGTTTGCAATGTTTTTTGGCCGCCTTCAATAATTATGGATTGAATTTGGTGTTTATATAAGGATTGCAAAATTTGATCTGCGATATTTTTTTCAAAATCGACTATCTCAAAGATACAATTTTCTTTTTTATTTTTTGGTAAAGTTTTCGAAAAAACAATGGTTTTCGATTGACCTTCAAATACCTGACTTTCTAAAGGAATTCGATTGTTTTGATCAATAATAACTTTTACTGGATTATTTCCTTTCCAATCTCTCACATCTAATTTTGGATTGTCGTCAATAACCGTTTGAGTTCCCACAAGTATAGCTTGCTCTTCGCTTCGCCATTTGTGAACTATTTGACGCGAGAATTCATTGGTAATCCAAACTGGTTTTTGTTCGTTTCTATAAATTTTTAAGGGCGCTATAAATCCGTCTTTGCTTTCTGCCCATTTTAAAATAACATAAGGTCTTTTCTTTTCGTGAAAAGTAAAAAAACGTTTATTGAGTTCATAACATTCGGATTCAAGAACTCCAACAGTAACTTTTGCACCCGTTTCAATCAGTTTTTTAATGCCGTTTCCAGCTACTTTTATATTTGAATCAACAGTTCCAATAACCACATTTGGGATTTTGTTTAGAATAATCAAATCACAACAAGGTGGTGTTTTTCCAAAATGACTGCAAGGTTCTAAACTGACATAAATAGTGGCTTTTTCTAATAATGACTTATCTTTTACGGAACGAATAGCATTAACTTCGGCATGGGGTTCGCCCGATTTTTTGTGCCAACCTTCGCCAATTATTTTGTTGTTATAGACAATAACAGATCCTACCATTGGATTTGGATAGGTTGTTCCCAAGCCGTTTTTTGCTAATTCGATGCAACGGCGCATGTATTTTTCTTGTATTTCCACAAAACAAAAGTACAAATTTTTATGTTTAGGATTTAGTTTGGAATCTTTGGAAAATAACCCTAAACAATTTCTATTTTTGCATTCAAAACAGCTTTTAAAAAATGGAAAACTACAGCATCAGAAAAATCGAAATAAAGGACAATCAATTTGTTGCGGAATTAATTAGAGCCGTTTTTGATGAATTGAATATTCCAAAAGTGGGAACCGCTTACGAAGATGTTTATTTGGATTTTATGTTTGAGGAATATAACAAACCAAAATCGGTCTATTTTGTGGTCGAAAGTGAAGGTAGAATTATTGGATCCGCTGGAATAGCGCCATTAGAAAACGAGATTGAAACTATTTGTGAATTGCAAAAAATGTACTTTCTTCCAGAAACTAGAGGTTTGGGAATTGGAAGTAAAATGATGGAAAAATGTTTGCAAGCAGCCAAAGATTTTGGTTTTGAAAAATGTTATCTAGAAACGATGCCTTTTATGTTAGACGCCCAAAAGCTTTATAAAAAGGTAGGTTTCGAATACATTTGTTCGCCCATGGGAAGTACGGGTCACGTCTCTTGTCCTATTTGGATGTTAAAAGAGTTATGAATTAAGCGTGTTAATTCCTAGAATCGATAACCCAATAAAATGAAAATAAAAGAATACAGAACTCAATTTATTCAGGAACTTACGCCGATTTATGACGCTGGCGAAGCGGAGAGTTTTTTCTATCTGATTTTGGAAGAAAACCATCAAATGAAAAGAATTGACTTGGCTTTAAATCCTGATTTGACTTTTTCCGATACAGCAATTCAATATTGGAATTCTATTTTGGAAGAACTAAAAAAGGAAATTCCAGTTCAATATTTGTTAGGGAAAACTAGTTTTTATGGCTTAGAATTCGAGGTGAATGAAAACGTTTTGATTCCAAGACCAGAAACCGAAGAATTGGTGGAATGGATTTTAGAAAGCCAAAAGTCAAAAGTCAAAAGTCAAAAGCCAAAAATCCTAGATATTGGAACAGGAAGTGGATGTATTGCGATTTCTTTGGCAAAAAACATTCCAAATGCTGTAGTTTTTGCTATTGATATTTCTGAAAAGGCATTGGCTACAGCCAAAAAAAATGCTAAAATCAATGGTGTGGACGTTGCTTTTTTAGAAAAAAATATTCTGGAGACTGAAGATTTAGAGCAGCAATTCGATATAGTTGTTTCGAATCCGCCTTATGTTCGGGAATTGGAAAAACATGAAATTAAGAAAAACGTTTTGGACAACGAACCTCATTTGGCGCTGTTTGTCGAAGATAATGATGCGCTAATTTTTTATAGAAAAATAGCCGAATTAGCTCTGAAAAATTTATCTCAAAACGGACAATTATTCTTTGAAATTAATCAGTACTTAGGAAAAGAAACGGTTGCTTTATTAGAAAAAATGAACTTCAAAAATATCGAATTGCGCAAAGATATTTATGGAAATGACAGGATGATTAAAGCAGAAATCAGGTAACAGAAATCAGGTAGCAGATTTCAGTTTGGTTGGAAAGGAGAACTGATTTTAGATTGAAGATTAACGATTTTTGATTTTAGATTTGGTTGGAAAGTAGAATTATTTTTAGATTGAAGATTTGGTTGGATTTAAAAAAAAACAGATTTTTCAAAACGACAACATGAAATCTGCGAACTGAGACCTGTAATCTGCAACCTCAATTACTCGTAACGCAAGGCCTCAATAGGATCTAGATAAGCTGCTTTTATTGCGGGATATAAACCTGAAACAATGGCAACAATAAAGCTGGTTATGAACGCTGCCATAATCGCACCCCACGGAATTACAAATACAAAATTCATGGCTTTGGCTAAAGCAAAACCTATGGCAATGCCTAATATTATTCCAACTAATCCGCCTAATTGACCAATAAGCAAGGTTTCTATAAAAAACTGAAACGCAATGGTACTTCTTTTGGCTCCCAAAGCTTTTCGAACCCCAATTTCTCTGGTGCGTTCCGTAACCGAGACAATCATAATATTCATCAAAGCAATTGACGAGCCTAAAACGGTGATAATACCAATGAGCCAAGACGCCATTCCGAGATATTGGGTGATGCTGAGGATTCTGTTAATAAGGTCGTCACTTCTTACAATGGAAAAATTATTTTCTTTTATGGGACTTAATTTTCTAATTTTTCGCATCGAATTATTGGCGTTGTCAATGGCCTGATCAATCATTTCTTTCTGATTAACCATAACACTAATGCTGTAATTTATATTTGGTTTTGTAAACAGGGAACGTGCCAGTTGAATGGGTATTAAAACTCTTAAATCCTGGCTGTTGCCAAAGGTCGATCCTTTCTCTTTTAGGACGCCAATTACTTTGAATTTCGCTCCTCTAATTGAAATGATTTTATCTATAGGATTAACGTTTTTTAATAATCCTTTTTGAAAGTCAGAACCTACAATGCAGGAATACGTATTGTTTTGTATATCGAATCCGGTAAAATTTCGGCCTAATGTGGTTTCTAAACCTGAATTGGTAAGGAAGAATTCATCAACGCCCACAATTGTGTTTTCGGGATCTGTTTTAGTGGCTTCAAATTTGATTTCGGCAGTTGTGGTAGCAGAAAAAGAAAGTGAAGTTTGAGATAATGGAAATTTATATTTGTTTTTGAAGGCTAGTGCTTCGGGATAAGAAATAATAGGATTTATAATTTCTCTTTCTTCGCCACCATGCCGTCTTACCGTATTGTCATATTGATTTACATTGAACGTATTTGCTCCCATAGAAGCAAAATCAGAAGAAATCGTGTTTTCTAGAGCCGAAACAACCGTTAAAATTCCCACCAAAGCAGTAATCCCAATAGCAATAATGAGCACCGTAAGGATGGTGCGCAACAATTGCGTTCTGATAGAACCTAGTGCAATGCGGACGTTTTCTCTAAATAATTTAAACATAGTGCTTATTTGACACGAAATTACAATTTTTGTTACAAGTTTGCTTTAGAAGAAGGGTTATTTATTTTAAAAATAAGATATTTGCAAGAGGAAATTTGAGATTTAAGAATTTAGAATTTAGATTTTCTGAATATAATATGATTTTGGATATCAAATCTGAAATCTGCAATCTAAAATCTGCAATATAAAAAAATGGCTCAGAAACCAAGTATTCCAAAAGGAACAAGAGATTTTTCACCGGCTGAGGTGGCAAAACGTCAATATATAATATCGATTATCAAAAGTAATTTTGAGAAATTTGGTTTTCAACCTATTGAAACTCCTTCTTTTGAAAATTCCGAAACCTTGATGGGAAAATACGGCGAAGAAGGCGATCGTTTGATTTTTAAAATTCTGAATTCCGGTGATTATTTTGAAAAGGCTAAACAAAATTTTTCTTTACTAAATGAGAATACTATAATAAATATTGGCAACTTATTAACTTCAGTTTTTACCGAGATAAGAAATGTATATGTTGGGGTTAATGATTTACAATCTATAACTAGCTATTTAACAGAACATATAAGAACGATATTAAATAATTCACGTGAAATTGTTTACATTAATGAATTTGAAGAGAAAATATCGACTTATTTCATAGAAAAGGCAGAAAATATCTCTAGTAAGATTATTAATAAAATCGGTTTTTTTGATGATGTCAATGCTTTTGAAAACTTTAGATTGGTTGAGCAAAGAGAAATTCAAAATGAATTATTTAAAAACATATTAAATGTTTCGTCTAATAAACTAACTTCAAGCATATCCGAGAAAGCATTGCGTTACGATTTGACCGTTCCATTTGCACGTTATGTAGTTCAACATCAAAGCGAAATTGAGTTCCCGTTTAAACGGTATCAAATTCAACCGGTTTGGCGCGCAGATCGTCCACAAAAAGGACGTTTCAGAGAGTTTTTTCAATGTGATGCCGATGTTGTAGGTTCAAAATCCTTGTGGCAAGAAGTGGAATTAGTGCAATTGTACGATTCGGTTTTTACTCAATTGGGATTAGAAGGTGTGACTATCAAAATCAATAACCGCAAAATTCTTTCGGGAATTGCCGAAGTTATTGGTGCCAAAGATAAACTGATTGATTTTACTGTTGCTTTAGATAAACTCGACAAAATAGGCGAGGACGGGGTTAAAAAAGAAATGATTGAAAAAGGAATCTCGGAATCTGCGATCGAAAAAGTGCAACCGTTATTTAATTTCACCGGAACCATTTCGGAGAAAATAAATCAACTTTCGACATTATTAGCTGCTTCGGAAGAAGGGTTGAAAGGTGTTGAAGAACTGCGTTTTATATGTGATAATGTTTCCAATCTTGGTTTGAATAAAGCCGTTCTAGATTTAGATGTAACTCTTGCGCGTGGTTTAAATTATTATACGGGTGCTATTTTTGAAGTGGCTCCACCAAAACAAGTTGCCATGGGTTCCATAGGTGGTGGCGGAAGATACGATGATTTGACTGGGATTTTCGGTTTGAAAGATATGAGCGGTGTTGGTATTTCGTTTGGTTTAGACCGAATATATTTGGTTATCGAAGAATTGAATTTGTTTCCCGAAACTGTAACTTCTACCTCAAAAGCTTTGTTTATTAATTATGGCGAAAAAGAAGCATATTATTCGATGCAAGCCATAACGAAATTACGCGGTTTTGGAATAAAAGTAGAATTATATCCTGATAATGTCAAGGTGGGAAAACAGTTTCAGCATGCGGATAAACGCGGAATTCCTTTTGCGGTTATTGTTGGAGAAACAGAAATGAGTGAGGGTAAATTTGCCTTGAAAAATTTAATTTCTGGAGAACAACTTTCTCTTGATTTTGAAGGTTTGAAAGCGGCTTTATTATAAATATATAGTTCTATAAAAGCAAAAACGCCTCAATATTTTGAGGCGTTTTCGTTTTTATAAAATAGAATTTATTCTTTTTTTATGGAACATTTCTTTCCGCTAGATTTGCAAGTGGGCATATCATGATTTGCGACTTCCTTGTCCTCTTTACTCTCTTTTATTTTAGATTTTGCCTTTTTTTCTTTTTTTGTAGGTTCTTTTTCTACAGGTTTTGTTTCTTGTGCAGTAACGTTAATTGTAATTAATGCAATTGCTAAAAAGGTGAGTATTTTTTTCATTCTTGATATTTTAAATTTTTTAATTTGTTGTTTAGGATTATTACCAAAACTATATTTCAAATATAAAAATAAATTTTAAATTGAAATAAGGCAAAGAGTTAATGTTTCCTTAATAAATAAGTTTGCCATTTTGCGTTTTAATTAAAAATGATTTTTTTGTTAATTTCTCCTTTAGTTGTTTTTACTTTTACAATAAATATTCCTGAATTGCTATTTTTTATAGGAATTTGAATATTGGATTGTTCTCTATTTTCAACACTCCAATGGGCTAATTCCTGGCCTAAAATATTGAGAATGTTAACTGCGTTTATTGTAGTGTCTAATAAGTTATTCTTGATGGTTAGTATTTTGTAATTATTTGAATAAGAAATAATTATGCCGTTTTGTAATTTTGATTCTTCTAGGTTTAAAGTGGCGTCTATAAATCGTAATGAAAATCGATTGTTGTATTTTCCTATTGCTAAGGATGTGGTGTAATTAGCTTTCTGAATATCATTATAGGTTCCGTTTTCTGCATCATGTAAATAGATTTGGGTTTCTGATGGGATGTTTTCTAAGGCATCAATTTTGAAAGTTACGGCACCTTCATTTGCAATTTTTACGCCTATTGGAATAATTCGATCGGTATTAAAATCAGGAACAGCTTGAATTACAAATGGGATGTCGTTAATTTTCCAAAACATATCATTTCCATTTGAATCATTCATTGGAGCATCGTAACCAAAATCGAATAGGCTAGTTGTATGACTATCTGCACCGACTAATATTTGACGATGCGAACCAATTGAAGAATAAAAACCTAATCTAATTTTTTGACGGGTATCTATTTCTGCAGCTTTTGTTTTATAAGTTCCACTTGTTTTCATAAAGGTCGAATTCAGAGGACTTTCTCTAACAAAAGCACGTTGTGTATTTTTAAAATTTAGAATTCCGCCACTGACACCAGAAGGGGTGCCTAATAAAGAAGGGGCTATTGTTGCGTCTACAAAAAAACCTTGTGATACCGGAATGTAGCGTTCAGGAATTTTCGATCCAATTAATCCGTTATTTGTAGTTAATGGGTCATTTGAAATAGCGATAACACCTCCCATTAAAGTGTAGGTTGCATAACCACCCACATATTGTGCTAAATAGTGATTGCTTGATAATCCAAAATGATCCCAAAAATAAAGTGCTCCATTAAAAACATTAGTTGTGGCTCTACAATTAATACAACTTAATAAATTATCTCTTATAAATTCGTCAGCATCAAGTGCCGATGGATAGGGGTTTCCAATTAAATAGGTTTGATTAGCGGGTAAATTTAGAGCTATAGTTCCTGAATTAGGTTTGCCAACAAATACATAATTTTGAATTGAAGAAAGTGATGCGGTTCCGTCAACCCCTTTCATTGTAAAGCCTTCCCCAATTTTTATTTGTCCCGTGTTTCCAATGGCATTCCATAAAAAATAATTTTGTAATCCGGTATTAGAATCCGGTGTTTGCGAATTATAACTATAGAGCCATTGATTACTTATTTTTATTGGAATTGTAGCAACACCATCTGCAAAATAGACTCCGTTTCCAAAATTTATGGCAATTTGATTAAATGGATTTGTCACGACATTGGTGCCGTCTTTCAAAATGCCACTAATGGAATAGTGTGCAAAATCTGCACTTGAATTTACGGGAGAAGACCAATAGTTATAATTGTAACTGCTTTTTTGTCCCTGTTGGTCTCTTAATAATTTCCCTGTTCCATCGGTTGGATTTGGATTCGTTCCTTCTTGAACTAATTGGGCTTCGCCTGTTAATCTTAAGTCGCCACTTATTAGGTCTAAATTATTTTTAACCATTAATTCAAATCCATCAACGACACTTATTCCTTTGGCACCGCTCGAATTATTAGTATTTAAATTATAGAAAGTTTCGTTCGTTTTAATGCCTAGGTTTATGTTTTGAATTTGATTTAAAGCAGCGCCATTAAAAGTGACAGTTCCCGTTCCCGAAATAAATTGCCCATTGTTTTTCCAATCTCGACTAATTTGTAACTCGGAATTATTGGTAGAAACCATCGTAACCGAAGCACCAGGTGCAATAAGTAAATCTCGGGCATTTGCAATATAATTAGAAG
>Ga0209499_1002174_pt1 | contig 12799 bp, 9 predicted proteins | sample C_130208_EF_Meta_FD_187306 | JGI IMG/M metagenome (GOLD analysis project Ga0209499, IMG submission 187306) | Freshwater microbial communities from Lake Croche, Canada to study carbon cycling - C_130208_EF_MetaG (SPAdes) (version 2) | ecosystem: Environmental > Aquatic > Freshwater > Lake | place...
ACAGATCCAGTAAATTTTAATCTATCCTCCATTAATTTTTTTGTTAATTGTGTGTAAGCACCCATTTCATTGTAATGAATAGGTCCGCTTGCATCAGTGTAAATTCTTCCGTGTGAATTTAATGCATATTCTCTATAAGAACCCCCAACTTGAATTTCAGCAAATTTGATAATATCTTTAAAATTATAATTGGCATCCGAATGATAAATTTGAGAATTATCCACCAACTTAGATCCAGAGAGAACACTTGGATCTGCAATAACTTTATTAAAAGCAGCTTTAAACTGAGGAGTTCCAGGAATTAATCTTCCTGTATCAGCAGTGTTTCTAGCAAATATATTTGCATTTTCTGCATTCATTCCACCTAAAGTTGCACCTAGAAAAGCACCTGCATATTCACCAAACCATTGTTTATCGCTTTTCCATTTTCTATTTATGTTAATACCTGTAAAAAGCATATCATACGATTTTCCGCCATCTTCATTTGTGGTATACCCTCTTACGAAGAAATTTTTACCTTTAAATTCTAATTTATGTTGTTGCATAAAAAAGTTATTCAAATTGTATCTATTCGCTCCTTGATAAATTGCATTTCCGAAACCAAATTTACTTTGCCAGATAATTTCTAAATTCTCATTACCAAAAGGTCTGTAATGAAGTGAATAGTCAATTTTAGTATTACTTGCTTTACTATCTGTTAATTCAATTTCTTTATAACCCGTTCTACTTACATTATAATTAGGCAATAAGTTTACCGCACCAGCAGATATAAGTCCTAGATCTGCCAAAGATTTTCCAACTGATTTTATATTTGTCGAAGCTTCATCTCCATAAATATTTATACCATCATAATTTACATTACTTCTATCGATACCAGGATGTGTCTTATCGTCATAATTTGTAGCGTGCCAATCCGTTCCATTCATGTAAGTGAAATTCACTTTACCCGCTAATTTCGAACTAAAAGCATGTGCCATTCTTATTCCATAATCAACAAAATCGTTTGATCCTGCAGATTGTTGACTTGTTTGACCATATTTAGCGTAGGCCGTAATTCCTTGATAAGTAAATGGACTTTTGCTATTCATAAACAAAATACCATTAAAAGCATTTGCACCATATAAAGCAGAAGACGCTCCAGGTAATAACTCCACACTTTGAACATCAATCTCAGAAACACCAATCATGTTTCCCAATACAAAATTTAATAATGGGGAAGAATTATCCATTCCATCTACTAATTGCATGAATCGAGTATTGGCTACAGTGGCAAAACCACGAGTATTTATGGACTTAAAAGTCAAACTGCTCGAATTCATTTGAACTTCTTTCATGTTTTCCAATCCGTCATAAAAACTTGGAGAGGCGCTTTTCTTAATGTCATTAATTCCCATTCTTTCAATGGTAACCGGAGATTGCAAAACTTTTTCTGGCGTTCTTGAAGCTGAAATTACAATTTCATTTAATTTCGTTTCTTCGCCCGAAAGCTTAACAGTTACTTTTTGACTTGTTGAAGAAACCGTAACTCTTTTAGATTCAAAACCCACACTTGAAACCTCAAGGGAAAGCGGTGCACTTTTTGTTGAATTTAAATAAAATTTTCCTTCGCCATTAGTGACGGCAGCAGCGGAATTACCAACAACTTTAACGTTGGCTCCAGAGATAGGTTGATTGTTACTATCAGTAACAGTACCAGAAATTGTATTTTGAGCAAAAGTGATGCTACAAAAAAACAAAGACAAAATAAGTAAATAGACTCTCATTTGGTTTTTTTTAGTTAGTTAAGGTAAAATTAAAAATATTTTTGATATTATTATAAATAGGCGCAAAAATAATTATTATTATCATTTTTTTTGATTCATTTATAATTATTTCATATTAATTGTTTTTAAGTATTAATTAACATTTTCATCAAAACTTCGAGAATTTACTATGCTTACATATAAATTTTAAATAAAAAAATGGATTATTGTTAAAAAAATAAAATAGAAGCATAAAAAAAAGCGAGAAATAATCTCGCTTTTTTTTAAAAAATATGTAAGTTATTACTTATTCAACTGTAACCGATTTTGCCAAATTACGTGGTTGATCTACATTACAACCTCTCAAAACAGCGATGTGGTAAGACAAAAGCTGCAATGGAATTGTAGTAATCAATGGAGAAAGTGCATCTGATGTTTCTGGAATTTCGATAACATAATCGGCTAATTCCCGTACTTGCGTATCGCCTTTTGTTACAATAGCTATAATTCTTCCGCTACGAGATTTAATTTCCTGAATATTACTAACTATTTTATCGTAATGTCCTTGTTTTGGAGCAATAACAACAACTGGCATTTGATCATCAATCAAAGCAATTGGGCCGTGTTTCATTTCGGCTGCAGGATATCCTTCGGCATGAATATATGAAATCTCTTTTAATTTTAAAGCTCCCTCAAGTGCTACCGGAAAATTATACCCTCTTCCTAAATACAAACAATTAGGTGCGTCCTTAAAAGTGGCAGCAATTTCTTTTGCTTTGTCATTCGTTTCCAAAGCTTCTTTCACTTTTTCAGGAATGATTTCTAATTCTTGTAAATATCTATGAAAATCCGAATTAGACAAGGTTCCTTTTGCTTTTGCTAAACGCAAAGCAATCATGGTTAAAACAGTAATTTGTGTGGTAAATGCTTTTGTAGAGGCAACTCCAATTTCTGGACCAGCATGAGTATAAGCACCTGCATGAGTTTCTCTTGAAATAGAAGATCCGACAACATTACAAACCCCAAAAACAAAAGCTCCTTTTTCTTTGGCTAATTTAATCGCTGCCATGGTATCGGCAGTTTCCCCAGATTGTGATATCGCTATCACAATATCTCGGCTATTAATAATTGGATTTCTATATCTAAATTCCGAAGCGTATTCTACTTCTACAGGAATTCTTGCAAACTCTTCAAATATATATTCTGCTACTAAACCCGCATGCCAAGAAGTTCCACAAGCCACAATAATAATTCGATCTGCGTTTAAGAATTTTTCTAAATTATCTTCAACACCCGACATTTGAATTAAACCTTCATTAGCATGAAGTCTTCCTCGATACGTGTCTTTTATTACGCTAGGTTGCTCATATATTTCTTTTAGCATAAAATGCTCGTAACCTCCTTTTTCAATTTGCTCCAAATTCATTTGAAGTTCTTGAATATAAGGATCCACCAAAGAATCATCTTTAATTTTTCGTACTTTAATCGGTTTATGCAACCTAATATTTGCCATTTCTCCATCTTCCAGATATACTGCATTCGAAGTATATTCTATAAAAGGCGATGCATCAGAGGCAATAAAATATTCTCCTTCTCCAATTCCAATTGCTAATGGACTTCCCAAACGGGCAACAACAATTTCATTAGGATTTTTTTTATCAAAAACTGCAATAGCATAAGCGCCTACAACTTGATTCAATGCAATTTGGACTGCCTTACCTAATTTTATTTTTTCTTTCTTTTGTACTTCTTCAATTAGATTTATAAGTACTTCGGTATCGGTATCCGAATGAAAAACGTATCCTCTTTTTATTAATTCCACTTTCAATGGAGCATAGTTTTCAATAATTCCATTGTGAATTATTGCCAAATCCCCAGAATTCGAAACATGTGGATGAGAATTTACATCATTGGGAACACCGTGAGTTGCCCAACGCGTGTGTCCTATACCAATAGTTCCGTTTGTAGTAATTTCTTTTGAAGCTATTGCTTCAAGATCAGACACTTTTCCTTTCGTTTTAGAAAGTTTTATTGCAGTATCGTCATATAACATAACTCCTGCACTATCATAACCTCTATATTCAAGTCTTTTTAATCCTTTAATAACTATAGGGTAAGCTTCTCTATATCCAATATAACCAACAATTCCACACATAATTCTTATTAATTAGGTTTTGTATAAAAAATTTCAAGTTTTAATCTTTTGTTTTCAGGAACAGAGGATTTACTTCCGTAAAGAACAGTTCCTAGAGGATTCATTACACTCGATTTTGGAGCTTGTGAAAATGTTCCATTTGATGTTTTTAATTTACTAGAACTAGCAATAGCAATATCTTCTGATACAACAATTCCCAACTTCACATTAGTTGAGTCACTATTTTTTATAAGTCCTCTTATCTGATCTGTAATTCTAACTTTATAACTAAGTCCTCGACCTTTAGTAACCGCTTCTTTTTTAAGAATTCCACTAAACACGTATTTTGCATTTTTAGGATTAGCACTATTTGAAGATCCATCGGTATAGAAATCCATAATCGGTCTATTATTAGTCAAATCATATAAATAAATCCTTTGTGGTTCATAGCTTTTTGCCATTGCACCTGCATCAATATTAAAAATAAGATTGGCTTCATTAATCAACCATTTTTTATTCCTTATGCTTTGCAATTCATCGGCTACCCCATTATGATCCAAATCTGCACCAAAAAGATTAATAACCGCCATAGAACCTTCGCCTCCTTTTAAATACAATTTTTCGTCTCCAAGTGTTGGATTTGCCGAACTAATAGCATCCGAATAAGCAGAAACCGCGTTTGATTGTACTGGCAAACTCACCGTGTTTCCGTTCATGTTGAGCACTATTGATTTTGCGACTCTGCTAATGTTTGGTACGCCAGCCACTGTGGTAGATAATTCCTCGGTGTAGTTTACAGTTACCGTTCCTTTAGAAAAATTTATCATTGCTAAACTCCCTGCATCACTTCCAGAATCTTCTACTTTGAAATACAAGCCTCTAAAATAATTTTTAAAACTATCGTTAGAAATCAATTTTCCTGAAGCGACACCATCAATAATTTTTGATTTAAAAAAACTGGTATTTAAATTCAACTGCATCCCTGGAGCTGTTCGTGTTTTTGTTTCCACTTTTGTAGTTGCGTCGGTTGTAGTAACAACGTGTTCGGCAGGATCAAAGAAAAAATCATCATTCTGAGAAACATCAGTTGAATCGTTTAATCGAGTTCCTATTTTATAATTGTCGAAATATGAATTTTCATCTGTATAATGTTTTTGTACATTTAGAGATCCTCCAATTGGATCTAAATCTCTCATAAAATAACCAGATTCATAAACGCTTAGTTTAATTTTAGCTTTGTCTGCTCCATAAATTGAATCTAAAACATAGGTGCTATTTCCACTACCGTCAGGATTTAAAACTTTTTGAGTAGCATCCGTATAATAAGGAATCGATAAAATTACATTTGTAATCTTGGGATTATTTCCTATTGTAGGATTTAAAGTAGCCAATGATAGCTGCGTTGCAAAATTAGCAGTCGTTTTACCAAAAGCAGGATCGTCATATATTCCCAAGGGATTTACAGGAAGATTTTGAGATTCTATTGGAGTGATTTTCTGATTATAAGCTACAACAGCAAGTGTTGTGTCTTTTAAAACGAAATGGTTTTGACCAATTAAACCTTCCCCAATTGAATTATATTCTTTATCACATGAAACGAAAAGAAGAACAGAAACAACTAATAATACTTGCTTAAAAAAAGAATTATTGTACATATATGATTGAAAATGATTAATTATAGAAAAGCATTTTTGTAGAAATTCGAATACACTTCAGCGAATTTGTCTTTCGGTGTGAAAGATAAAAAAGGTTTTCCTGAAGATTCTATAAATTTTGTTAAACTTGAAGACACATTCTCAGAGGCAATTATTACACCATCTGAATGACTAATGGTTGCTTTCATAATACTTTCGTAATCAGGATTTTTTAAATCTAAAACTAGATCTTTAGGAATACCATCAAAAAGTACTTTATTAATCATTTCTTTATCCAAAGTCCCTTCAAAAGACTGACTATATACCGAAGTTATAATTTTAGTTTCTGAAAATAGCGCTTCGTTTTTATAAAAATTCTTTAAATAAATAGGCAACATCGCTGCCATCCATCCATGAACATGAATAATATCGGGAACCCAATTGAGTTTTTTTACTGTTTCGACAACTCCTTTTGCAAAGAAAATAGCGCGCTCATCATTGTCTGCAAACATCACTCCTTCTTCATCCGTAAAAGTGGCCTTTCTTTTGAAATATTCGTCATTATCAATAAAATAGACTTGAATTCTTTCTTTTGGAATCGAAGCTACTTTTATAATCAAGGGCATATCTAAGTCATTCACAACCAAATTCATTCCAGATAGACGTATTACTTCGTGTAATTGATGTCTTCTCTCATTAATATTTCCATAACGAGGCATGAAAATTCTTATTTGTCCTCCCTGATTATTAACCATTTTTGGCACTTCATACGACATCGAAGATACCTCATTTTCAGCTAGATAAGGCACCACCTCAGATGATACATATAATATTCTCTTATCTTCCATATTGTATTAGCTAAATTTATTTGCAATTAAAACCATGCAAATTTACAAAAATTTATGCAGTTATAGACTAAAATATTAAGTTTGCATATAATTTCAATAAATCTACCATGCCTATTTTCTACGGAAAAGCTACTTTAAAAGTTTATTTAGAATCCTTAAAGACCGATAATTACAAAATTGGTTTTGTGCCTACGATGGGCGCCTTGCATCAAGGCCATTTATCATTGATGCAACGTTCCATGGCGGAAAACGAAAGTACAGTAGTAAGTATTTTTGTCAATCCAACTCAATTTAATAATCCGGAGGATTTGGCAAAATACCCAAGAACATTAGAAGATGATAATACTAAAATCAGAGAATTAAACTCCGAAATTATAATCTATGCGCCTAAGGCTGAAGACATTTATGATGGAATTCCCGTTTCTCAATTTTTTGATTTTGACGGATTAGAAAACCAAATGGAAGGAAAATACCGTCCTGGTCATTTTAATGGTGTTGGAACAATTGTAAAACGTCTTTTCGAAATTGTTGAACCCACAAACGCTTATTTTGGAGAGAAAGATTTTCAACAATTGCAAATAATACGAAAAATGGTTTCTAAAAACAACTTGAAAACCAACGTTATTGGTTGCCCGGTTTATAGAGAAACAAATTATTTAGCCATGAGTTCCAGAAACGCCCTTTTATCCGAAGATGAAAAAAGAGAGGCTTCGGTGATCTATAAAACCTTGATGGAAGCAAAGGCAAAATTCGAAACAAATAGTGCCGTAGAAACACAAAAATGGGTAGAAGAATCCTTTGAAAAAAACACCACTTTTAAATTAGAATATTTTCAAATTGCAGATGAAGAAACACTTTTGCCTTGTATAATAAAAAACAAGAATGAAAAATACCGCGCTTTTATTGCTGTTTTTGTCAATAATATTAGATTGATTGATACCATTTCGTTTAATTAATTTACTTTTGTCAAATGCAAATTCAAGTTCTAAAATCAAAAATACACCGTGTAAAAGTTACTGGTGCCGATTTAAATTACATAGGTAGTATAACTATTGACGAAGCTTTGCTAGACGCTTCCAATATTATTGAAGGCGAAAAAGTGTCTATTGTAAACATCAACAATGGCGAACGATTTGACACCTACGCTATTAAAGGACAACGAAATTCTGGAACAATTACCCTTAACGGGCCTGCCGCCAGAAAAGTGCAAAAAGACGATATTATCATTATTATTTCTTATGCTACTTTAGACTTCGAAGAAGCTAAAACTTTCAAACCTTGGATTATTTTCCCAAATGAAAAAGACAATTCTTTGACTTAATCAAAGTTTTCTTTTTTTAAAAATGGAACGATTTTTAAATTCTTTTACAAACAATATTGCCTCAAAGTCGCAAAGCCACAAAGGGAAATAAGTTTATAAACTATTCATTTAATTTGAAATTTGTGCCTTCGTGCCTTTGCGGCAGAAAATTGACTACTTAAACTCGTGGTATTTTTATAATAAAATTAAATTCTTTTTTTTGAATATTCTTTAACCTAAATTTGGATTTAATTTAGTAAAAAAATAATGTCAAAAGTAAAAACCTCCTTTTTTTGCCAGAACTGTGGCGCCCAATATTCTAAATGGCAAGGCCAATGCAATTCTTGCAAAGAATGGAATACTATTGCAGAAGAAATTATTCAAAAACCAGAGAAATCAACTTGGAAAACCGAATCTGTTTCTAGTCAAAAAGTGCCGAAACCTTTACGAATAAACGAAATTGACTCGACCAAAGAAATCCGCATGGATACCTGCGACGGCGAACTCAATCGGGTGCTGGGAGGCGGAATTGTTCCCGGTTCTTTAATACTTTTGGGTGGTGAACCCGGCATTGGGAAAAGCACCCTTTTGCTCCAAATTTCTTTAAAATTACCTTATAAAACCTTGTATGTTTCGGGCGAAGAAAGCCAAAAACAAATCAAAATGCGCGCCGAAAGAATCACTCCAAACGGCGATAATTGCTACATTCTTACCGAAACAAAAACTCAAAATATCTTTAAACAAATTGAAGCCATCGAACCCGAAATCGTAATTATCGATTCCATTCAAACGCTTCATACGGATTATATCGAATCTACACCGGGAAGCATTTCTCAAATTCGAGAAACCACTGCCGAACTGATAAAATTTGCCAAAGAAACTAATATTCCCGTAATCCTTATAGGTCACATTACCAAAGACGGAAACATTGCTGGTCCCAAAATTTTGGAACACATGGTCGATACCGTTTTGCAATTTGAAGGCGATAGAAATCACGTGTATCGTATTTTGCGTTCGCTGAAAAACCGTTTTGGTTCCACTGCCGAAATCGGAATTTACGAAATGCTTGGCAACGGTTTACGTGAAGTTTCAAACCCATCCGAAATATTGATTTCGCACAAGGACGAGGAATTATCAGGAACCGCGATTGCCTCGACTCTCGAAGGAATGCGCCCGCTGATGATCGAGATTCAATCCTTAGTGAGTACCGCAGTTTATGGAACTCCGCAACGAAGTACAACAGGTTATAATGCCAAAAGACTGAATATGATTCTGGCAGTTTTAGAAAAAAGAGCTGGTTTTAGGCTTGGCGCCAAAGATGTATTCCTGAACGTAACCGGCGGAATTTCGGTAGATGATCCCGCCATTGATTTGGCTGTTGTAGCCGCAATTTTATCATCGAATGAGGATATTCCGGTAAATAAAGATTTTTGTTTTGCCGGTGAAGTCGGGCTTTCAGGTGAAATTCGTCCCGTAAATCGTGTCGATCAACGCATTCAAGAAGCCGAAAAATTAGGTTTTTCGACCATTTTTGTATCTAAATATAATAAAATTGCCTTGAAAAACACCATAATAAAAATCCGTTTGGTCGCAAAAATAGAAGACGTTGCGAGCGAATTGTTTGGATAGAAATATATTAAAAAGCATATTGATATAAATCTCTTTTGCCACAGATTAAAAGATTTAAAAAGATTCTTGTATTTATACTTAAAAAATCTGTGAAAATCCTTTTAATCTGTGGCAATAAATAAAACCCTAAACTATGAATTTAAAAAACCCCTTTATTGCGCTATTTTTTGCAGCAATACCATTTTGTTCAAACGCACAACAAGCTTTAAACCCTTATGGTTTTCCCGTTCAGATACCCACTGAAAACGGAATTATTGAAGGTGAATTTGATGTGAAAACAAATATCCAAAGCTTCAAAGGAATTCCCTTTGCGCAAGCTCCAATCGGAGATTTACGTTGGAAAGCGCCTCAACCCATTTTAAATTGGACAGGAATTAAGCAAACCAAAAAATTTGGCCCAAGAGCCGTACAATCCAACATATTTGGCGATATGGGTTTTAGAAGTGACGGCATAAGCGAAGATTGTTTGTACTTGAACGTTTGGTCGCCAGCGAAATCGAAAAACGAAAAACTACCTGTTTTAGTCTATTTCTACGGTGGTGGTTTTGCCGCTGGCGACGGCTCAGAAAATCGTTATGACGGTGAAAACATGGCCAAAAAAGGAATCGTTACGCTAACCGTAAACTACCGTTTAGGGATTTGGGGATTCTTCTCTCACCCAGAATTAACTAAGGAATCGCCTAATCACGCTTCAGGAAATTATGGTTTTCTGGATCAAAATGCTGCCTTAAAATGGGTTCAGGCTAATATTGCAAAATTTGGAGGCGATCCAAAGCGAGTAACTATCGCTGGCGAATCGGCAGGGTCAATTTCTGTAAGCGCACAAATGGCATCGCCATTATCAAAAAATCTGATTTCTGCGGCTATTGGCGAAAGCGGAGGTTCTATTTATCCAACTTTATCTCCAATTCCTTTGGCGGAAGCCGAAAAAAACGGATTGTACTTTGCCACAAAAATTGGAGCAAAATCAGTAAAAGAACTTCGCGCCATGTCCACTTTAGAATTGTATCAAAAATCTATGGGAACCAGTTTAGGTGTTTTCAAAACAACAATTGACGGTTATTTTCTTCCAAAAACCTTGCCCGAAATATTCGAAGCAAAGCAACAAGCTATGATTCCTATATTAGTTGGTTGGAACTCGGAGGAAATGAATTATCGCGCTTTGATGACAGGAAAAGACCTCAACAACGAAAACTATACTGCAAGAATCAAAGAATTATATGGCAACAAAGCAGCGGAAGTGCTGCAATTATATCCAGCGGGGGCTCCTGAAATTACAGAGCAATCGGCAACGGACTTGGCGGGCGACAGATTTATTGCTTACAGCACTTGGAAATGGTTTGATTTACATCGAAAAAATAGCACCCAACCTATTTACCGTTATTATTATTCTCATCCAAGACCCGAAATGCGCGATAAAAATCTAGAAGCGGGCCTTGCGGGAGGCGTTATCAAAAAAGGCAAAAATGCAACCAAAGCACCTAAGCCAAATGGCGCAGTACACTCGGCGGAAATTGAATATGCCATGGGAAATCTGGCTACAAATCAAGAATATGCTTGGACAGAAGACGATTATTCCGTTTCGGAAACGATGATGAATTACTTTGCTAATTTTATAAAAACAGGCAATCCTAATGGCGAAAAATTAGCCGTTTGGCCATCTGCAAAAGACGATGCAAAACCAGAAATTATGATAATTGATGTAAATTCGAAAGCAAAAAAAGCAGAAAACGACGCTCGTTACTTATTTTTAGACAAAGAATATTCGAAAAAATAAGCTTCAACTTTACTGAAAAATAGCACGAAAAGGCGGTATCATGAAAAAGGATGCCGCCTTTTTTATTTTATTTTAGGTTCTGAAAATCAGTAAATTAATTCAATAATAAATAGATTAACTTATTTGTATTTGATTATTTATTTGTAAATTTAGGTGTCTTTTTCTCTAATTAAAAGAATCCGAAAATGAAACCTTCAGAACAAACCATGATTCGTTTCTACCAACAATTAGGCAAGGTGTTCTATAGCATTGCCGCAGCGGATAATATTATCAGCAAAGCGGAAATTTTAATACTTAAAAAAATAGTCAAAAAAGAATGGCTTCCATTGGAAAATAATTTGACTGAATTTGGCGATGATGCTGCTTACCAAATCGAAATCGTTTTTGATTGGCTACTCGAAAATGACTCGGATAATATGGATATCATTATAGAATTTGAAGATTTTAGAAAGGAACATCCAAGTTTGTTTACCCCAAAAACAAATGACTTAATTTTAAAAACGGCAGCTGAAATTGTAGCTTCTTTTTCAAATGAAAACAAGTCGGAGATGGAATTTATAAAGGAGCTGAGCGCGATTTTACATCAAAAATAGTAAATCAATTACGCAGTATCTTATTGATAAAAAGCCTTTAAAACACATTTAAACTTAAAAAATAATATAATGGAAAAACAAGTCGGCATTTGGATTGACACCAAAAAAGCAATAATTGTAATTTTGGAGGGTCAAAAAGAAGAGAAAATTACGGAAATAGATTCTGAGGTAGAAAACAGCGTTTACCACAACAAAGAAGGCCATAAAGGAACTTTTTCTGGAAGTCATCACAGCGATAGCGAAACGAAATTTGACAATCGAAAAAAGGAAGAAATGGATTATTATCTAAAATCCGTTATCTCTTATATAAAAGGTTCGGACTATCTCTATATATTTGGCCCAGCAGAAACCAAAATTAAGTTAGAACAGAAATTACGAGAAGAAAAATCTCTTGGAAAAATCAATCTTAAAGCGGTGGAAACCTCGGACAGTATGACTTTAAATGAAATTGTAGCCAAGGTTAAGGATTTTTATAATCCTTTGCAACGCAAAGTTAATTTGGCAAACCAGCAATAAGTAAAAAAAACTAATTCGAATATAAACCATAAACCACAACGGGAAGGTTGTGGTTTTTTTTGTGAGGTGCGATTTTTATATAGAGCAAAAAAAACCGCCATTGCTGACGGTTTCTTCTTTAAAATTATTGAAAACTATTTAGTTTTTAATCACTCGAAGTGTTTTTACTTCTGTTCCTTGTGTTACAACTACATTGTAAACCCCAGCAGGATAATCGCTTCCAAGCTCCAGATCATTCATTTCTGAACTCTTCACTTTACGACTTTCTATGTGTCTTCCAATGATATCATAAACAGAAACTTCAACATTGCTTTCGCTTGAAGAACTGAAATCCAATTTAAAGTTAGACAGGTATGGATTAGGATACACTTTTACTAAAATTGAACTATAACTAGTTTCTTTATCACCAACTGTAGTTGCCTGTTTCCTAACTGATGGAACAATTTTAGTAGGTGTTTTTACGGTACAAACATCTCCATAATCTCCCCAAACCCCGTTGTATTTAGTAGCTACACTAATCGTATATTCGGTGTTGTATAAAGCACCCACTGTTAAAGATTTTAAATAAAAAGCTCTACCTACTATATCAAAGGTTTGTTCATTCCCATTAGCAACCACTTTAAAAC
>Ga0209499_1002180_pt1 | contig 12779 bp, 9 predicted proteins | sample C_130208_EF_Meta_FD_187306 | JGI IMG/M metagenome (GOLD analysis project Ga0209499, IMG submission 187306) | Freshwater microbial communities from Lake Croche, Canada to study carbon cycling - C_130208_EF_MetaG (SPAdes) (version 2) | ecosystem: Environmental > Aquatic > Freshwater > Lake | place...
CGCTTGATGGCCTCCCAGTTCGTAGCCACCTCATCGGCGGTCTCCGCCACGACCGAGGCGAAGACATGGGGATGTCGTCCGATCAGCTTGGTCCGCACCCCGTCGAGGACGGCGGCGAGGTCGAATCGGCCGTCTTCGGCGGCCAGGTGCGCATGGAAGACAACCTGGAAGATCAGATCGCCGAGCTCCTCGGCCACATGGTCATAGGCAGCAGTCAGCGTCTCCTCATCTGTCTCGGTCTCGAGACTCGCAGCCAGGTGCTCGAGTGCCTCGAGGGCCTCGTAGGACTCCTCAAGGAGATGGCGCGTCAGAGATCCGTGGGTCTGCTTGCGGTCCCAGGGGCAGTCGACCCGCAGACGAGCCATGAGGTCGACGAGGTCCTCGGCAGCGGGACCAACGGTCCGCAGCTCGGGAAGATAGACGCTGGTCAGGTGGTCGGCATCTCGAAAGCGATCGAGCGCATCGATGTCGACCGTGAGGATCTGCTGATCCGCCAGGCCGAGATGGTGCAGGATCACCGCAGTGGGCCTCAGGGCAAAGAGGTCAGCATCGATCGACAGCTTGACGGCCGAGAGCACCTCGGTGGAATGACACTGAGCGAGGATGATCGGCCCCGGGCCGCGGAGGCGATCGGTCACCGAGAGGGCGTCGACCACCCGCAGCTCGCTCGTCATTACATCGATCCCCAAGGCAGCGACGATGAGGTCCACGAAGGAAAGCGAGGCGATGATCTCAACGGCGACCTCCTCTCGAGTTCGAAGCAACTCGACGGTCCGCTCCGCCACCAGCGGCGACCCTGGGACGCCGTAGACGACACGGCCTGACGACTGCGCCCGGGCGACGAGATCGTCCACGATTCGCTCATAGACCTCCTCGAAACTCGCCGCCTCGTCGTAGAGATGGTCATAGGCCTCGATCGAGCCGAGACCCGCTGCGGCTGGGTGGCGAGCCGTCCTGAGGACCGCCACTGCTGACTGGTCCGTCAGATGCCGTCTCGCAACCGGAGACAGATGATCTTCGTCGCTCGGCCCGAGGCCGACGACGACGACCAGCGGACGCCCCATGGATCAGCCCTGTGCTGCGCTGGATGCCGCTCCGGGGTTCGAGCGTGAGCTCGCCGGGGTCGAAGAGCCAAGCGGAAGGTTCGCCGCGGCGTTCGGGATGCTCCCCGCTGCCGGTGAGGCGGGCGGGACGAGGCCAGCCGAGGTGGCGGTCGCGGTCCACGTGCCGTAGCGGGGGTTCACCGACACCACCGCAGAGTGCAGGAGCCGAGAGATGGCCTCTGACGAGCTGGTGGCCGCCTTGGTGACCAAGGTCCGGCGCACGATGGTGGCGAGGCCGGAGGAGAACGGCGTCCGAGTCCGGCTGGTCACCGTGAGCAACACATAGGAGCCGCCCTGCGAGGGCATCGGTGCAGTCACTGCTCCAACACCAAGGGACCCCACGTCGGTCAGGACCGCCTGGTACTGACTGCTGGTCGGGTCGAAGCAGCCGATGACACCACCTCGAGCCTTGGACTGAGGGTCGATGGAGTCTTGGCTGGCCAGGGTGCTGAAGTCCGCACCGCCGTCGAGCTGTGCTTTGACGCTGTCGGCGCTGGCCTTCGAGCTCAACAGAATTCCCGAGACGCATACCTTGTCGAACATCGACGTGTTGGCGTCGTAATACGCCTTGACCGCAGACGGGGAGATCGAGATACCCGCCGATCGAGCAAGGAATGCCTCACTCAGCGCCTGGGCAGCGACCTGCCGGTCGACGAAGGCCTTCGGCATGCCGGCGAGGAGGGCCTGTGCGGCCGTCGGGCACTGGTACTGACTGCCTGCGACCTGGGCCAACGTCGAGTCGATCGAGCTCGTCAGGTCGATGCGTGCCTGGGCCAGGTCCGCTGCACTTGGAGCAGGCAGGCCAGCCGAGATCGCCTGGGCCTCGAGCAGCGTCCGAGTGATCTCCTGATTTGTCCAGAGCGTGACGAAGTTCGATGAGTATGTGCCGGTCGACGCTCCCGCCACTGCGCTGAGGCCCGAGTTGCCATTCGATCGCACCAGGGCGCTGGCGTTGAGATAGCAGAGGTAGGCCGAGTTTCCGGCGACCGCTTCGAGGTCGGACTGCACGACTGAGGTGCCCAGCCCAGTCCCATTGACCACGGCCGCATTCGACGGGGCGGAAATACCGATACCAATGGCCACGACGGCCGTGATGACGATGGCGGACACGATGGCGAGGACGGAGCGATGCACGATCCACGAGCCTAGCCAGACTCTCCTCCCAACTTCTACGACTGATCCTCGGGCGGCACCAGCTCGTCAAGAAGGCCCCGCAGCTCGCTCGGAGCGCTGCGTCGCGCCGTCAGCTCCACCTTGAGTGTCTTCGATGCCTCGTCATATGCCCGATCCCCGAGGAGGCGGCGAGCGCGCATCTGAGCAGAGACCGGGAGGACCATGGGTGAGATCCGAGCCAGCGGCACCGACCGGATCCCGGGGCGAGCCGGCATGACCGAGAGCTCGTTGATCCCGAGACGAATGCACGCCACTCGGAGCCGGGCGAGCTCGATGAGACCCTCGGTTGCCGAGGGAAGCGGACCATAGCGATCGACCCACTCCTCGGCCACATCATCGACATCGGCGTCGGTGGCCGTGGCTGCGAGGCGACGGTAGGCCTCGAGTCGAGCATCCTCCTGTGCGATGTAGTCCGTCGGCAGGTGGGCATCGCCGGGGACGTCGATCGAGAGCGAGACCGGCGGCGGCGGACGCTCGCCGCGTGCTTCGGCCACCGCCTCGGCCACCATCTGGACATAGAGGTCGTAGCCCACTGAGGCCACGTGACCAGACTGGTCGCGACCGAGCAGATTCCCCGCCCCGCGGATCTCGAGGTCTCGCATGGCGATCTTGAATCCGGAACCAAGATCGGTGTTCTCCCCGATGGTGCGGAGTCGCTCATACGCCGTCTCTGACAGGACCATGTCCGCCGGGTGAAAGAGGTAGGCATAGGCCCGCTGACCGCTCCGGCCCACCCGACCGCGCAGTTGGTGCAGCTGGCCGAGACCAAGCAGGTCAGCCCGGCTGACGATGAGGGTGTTGACCGAGGGCATGTCGATGCCGGACTCGACGATGGTGGTGCACACGAGGACGTCAGCCTCACGGTCGGCGAAGTTCATGACCACTGACTCGAGGGTTCCCTCGTCCATCTGCCCGTGCGCCACAGCCACCCGAGCTTCCGGCACGAGCTGGCGGATCTTGCGGGCAGCGGCATCGATGTCGGCCACTCGGTTGTGCACGTAGAAGACCTGTCCTTCGCGCAGCAGCTCACGGCGAATCGCCTCCGCCGTGGCCCGATCGTCGGTCTCGCCCACATAGGTCAAGATCGGCCGGCGATCCACGGGGGGCGTCGTCACCATGGACAGATCCCTGATGCCCGTCAGGGCCATCTCGAGGGTGCGCGGGATGGGGCTGGCCGTGAGGGTGAGGACGTCGACGCCATCGGACATCCGCTTGATCGACTCCTTGTGCGACACCCCGAAGCGCTGCTCCTCGTCAACCACGAGCAGACCGAGCTTCTTGAATTCGAGGTGCTCCGACAACAGGCGGTGGGTTCCCACGACAAGGTCAATCGTCCCGTCGGCGAGGCCTGCGTGGACAGCAGTGGCCTCGCCGTCGGTCAAGAAGCGGCTCAGGAGGGCCACGTTGATGGGATAGCCGCCGAAGCGTTCGATGAAGGTCTGATGGTGTTGGCTGGCAAGCAGCGTGGTCGGGACCAAGATGGCCACTTGGCAGCCGTCCTGCACCGCCTTAAATGCAGCTCGCACGGCGATCTCGGTCTTGCCGAAACCGACATCAGCGCAGACCAGCCGGTCCATCGGCCGCTCGGACTCCATGTCGGACTTGATCTCCTCGACCGCCCGACGCTGGTCGGGGGTCAGCGAGAACGAGAAGGCCGCCTCCATCTCGAGCTGCCACGGCGTATCGGGCTGGAAGGCCCGACCCGGGGCGACGAGTCGCTGGCGATAGAGCTCGACGAGCTCCTCCGCCACCTCCGAGGCTGCGGCCCGCGCCTTTGACCGGGTCCTCGTCCAGTCCGAGCCCCCCATCTTCGACAGGCTCGGGGATTCTCCGCCCGAGTAGGGGGTGATGGCGTCGATCTGGTCGACCGGCAAATAGAGCCGGTCATCGCCCCGGAACTCGAGGATGAGGTAGTCGCGTGTTGCGCCGGCCATCACCCGGGTGGTCACGCCACTGAACCGGGCGATTCCGTGCTGCCGGTGGACCACAAAGCTCCCGACGGCAAGGTCATCGAAGAACCCCTCGGCCGCACGTTGCTGCGGCCGGGCGGTCCGGTGCGGGATGCGTCGACCGGTGATGTCCGGCTCGGCCAGCAGGGCCAGTCGGGCTGAAGGGAGGATCACCCCTCGGCTCAACCCTGCGGCCGCCACCGACACTCCGGGGGTACTTGGAGCGACACGGACGACCTCGGTGTCGACCTTCTCTGCGCTCAAGACCTCGGCCAGCCGGCGAGCCGAGGCCTCCTGAGCACCGAGGGCCACGACGGTCATACCCTCGGCGGCCAGCCCCGAGACCACCGCAGCGAGTCGGATCGCGTCACCGGTCACCTGCTCGATCCCTCGAGTTGCCACCTGTGGCGTCGTCGGTGAGTCGGCGATCGCAGGCATCAGCAGTGTCGGAGCGCTGCTCTGGGCCAGCATGCGATCAAAACCGACATGAAGCGTCAGGTGGTCACGTTCGACGGCCTCGTCGTCACCGGCCCAGGTGGTCACGAGAGCCGCCACGAGAGCCTGCTCCTCCTCTGCGAGCTCGATCGCCCGGTCACGCAGCCGACGGGGCTCGATCAGCACCACGGTGTCGTCGACACCGAGGCCATCGGCCAGCAGCACCTCGGCACCGGCCAGCGGACCAAGCCAGCCCTCCATGCCGTCGAAGAACCCCCCGGACACCACTCGGTCGAGCACCGATGCCGTCCACGGTTCGGCTGCGGCGAGCGTCTCGGCCCGAGTGGCCATCTCCTCAGAGATCACCATCTCGCGACACCCGAAGAACCACGCGGCTTCGACGCGGTCCGAGGAACGCTGGTCCGCCACGTCGAAGCTGGTGAGGCGGTCGACCTCGTCACCGAAGAGGTCGATGCGCACCGGCCCCGAGGCGGTCGCCCCGAAGACGTCGATGATCCCGCCCCGCACTGCTACCTCGCCGCGGTGCTCGACCTGGTGCTCTCGGCGGTACCCGCGCGCGACCAGAGCTGCGATCAGCTCATCGATATCGACCCGATCACCCGGGGTGACGACGAGCGGACCGAGGGGCTCGGGGGTCAGCCGCTGCAGCAGGGCGCGCACCGGTGCCACCAACACGGCCGGTGGGCGCTCGCCGGCAAGCCGCCACCGGACGGCCAGGCGCTGACCCATGGCAGCAACCTCGGGGCTCACCCGCTCGAGCGGCAGGGTGTCCCACGCAGGGAGCAACAGGGCCGGACCGTCGACCGAGCCGGGGGCGACCTGCTCGTCTCCTGAGCCGAGCAGGCACACCAGGTCCCCATGGAGTCGTTCGGCGTCGGCCTGGGTGGCCGTGACGACGAGCGTTGTCCCTGATCGCTCGCGCTCTGCCAGGCTGGCCAGCACGATGGCCTGTGCGGGAAGTGGCACCGCCAGGGTGGCACCGTCGACCCCGATAACCCGATCGATCTCCTCGTTGCCGAGGAGCCGGCGGCCGAGGCCGACGAGGGGACCGGGCTCAGCCACGGGCGTTGATGGAGTTCATGGCCTGCTCGACACCTCGCTCGACCAGAAGCTCGAGCGCATCGGCCGACTCCTGCGCAGCAATCGCCAAGACGTCGGCGTCAGTCTTGCCCGGACGAGAGAGCACCCACTTCGCTCCGGCCTCTCGAGATGGAGGTCGCCCGATCCCGATGCGCAGGCGGAGGAAGTCCTTGGTCGACAAGGTGGCGGCAATTGACTTGAGGCCGTTGTGACCGGCGAGTCCTCCGCCCACTTTCAGCTGCAGCCGTCCCGGCTCGAGGTCGAGCTCATCGTGGATGACCACAACGCCCCCCGGTGCGTGAACCCCGGTGCGCTCAAGGAGTCCAGGGAGGGCGGCACCTGACTCATTCATAAAGGTGGTCGGCACGGCTAGTGCCACGCGATGGCCGGCGATGGTCAGCTCAGCGAGCCGGGCTCGCTGGCGTGGCTCAACCTTGAGCGTCGCCCCGTGGCGTTCGGCGAGCACCTCGACAGCATCGCCACCGATGTTGTGTCGGGTCCGGACATACTGCTGCCCTGGATTAGCCAGCCCGACGAGCAACAGCTCCGCAGGAGTTCCACGCCGCTCCCGTGCGCCGCCTCGGCGCCAGGCCATGGGGGACCTCAGGACTCTTCGGAGGCCTCGGCGTCACCTTCAGCACCCTCATCACCCTCAGCGGTGATCGAGCCGCTGGTGCGACCCACGTGAGCGATGGCGATGGCCGCCTCGGCCTCGGTGTCGGCCACGACGCCGTCGGGAAGAGGGAGGTCCGACACGCGCAGGACGTCGCCGGGGACCATGCCCGAGATGTCGAGGTCGAGCGAGGTCGGGATGGCACCCGGGCGAGCACTGACCGAGACGCTGAAGAGCTGCTGGTCGATCGCACCGTCGGCGTGCCGCACCTCGACGGCGTCACCGATGAGGTTGATCGCGACCTCGACGGTCACGGTCTCGTCACGGCTCGTGATCTGGAAGTCAACGTGCTGGAGGGTTCCCTTCACGGGGTGACGCTGGAGCACCTTGGCCAGCACGAGGAGCTTGTCGGCACCCGTGTCGAGCTCGAGCAACTGGTTGGTCCCCGACTCACCATTGAGGGCGACGCGCAGCGCCGATCGCTCGATGGCCACCGGGACGGGATCATGGCCGTGGCCATAGACGACGCCGGGGATCTTCCCTTCGCGGCGGAGGCGACGGGTCGCGCTGGAGCCCAGAGGGCGGCCTACCTCGGCGGTGAGGGTGATCTCGGACATGACGTGACTCCTTGGGGAAGTTCGATTGCGCCAAGGGGACAGCCCGTGGCGGGATGATCATCCTATCCCCGAACCGAGGGCAACCTCCAACCGGAGGTCAGGCGAGGTTCTCGCCGCCGAAGATCTCGGAGACTGAGGTGTCCTCGAACACCGCATCGATGGCGTCGGCAATGATCTTCGCCACCGACAGAACCTCGATCTTGTCGAGTCGCTCAGGCGCCAGGATCGGCAGCGTGTCGGTGACCACAACGCGTGTGAAGGGTGCGGCACTGAGGCGCTCCATCGCAGGGTCAGACAGCACCGCATGGGTGGCCATCGCCCAGATCTCCTTGGCGCCATAGCTCTCGAGCAGGGCGGCAGCGGCACAGATCGTTCCTGCGGTGTCGATCATGTCGTCGATGATCACGCAGTGGCGCCCCTCGACCTCGCCAACCACGTGGAGCGCCTCGACCGTGTTCACCGTGCCCCGCGGCCGAGTTTTGTGCACCAGCGCCAGGTCGGCACCGAGGTGCTGGGCATAGCGCTCAGCCACCTTGACCCGACCGGCATCGGGGGCCACGACGACGAAGTCCCCGCCGACGTTGTCGCGCAGATAGTTCTCGAGCACCGGTGCCGCGGTCAGGTGGTCGAAGGGCATATCGAAGAACCCCTGGATCTGTCCAGAATGCAGATCCACCGAGACCACTCGGTCAGCTCCGGCAGCCTGGAACATGTCGGCCACGAGCTTGGCGGTGATCGGCTCACGACCAGTGGCCTTGCGGTCCTGCCGGGCATAGCCGTAGTAGGGGACGACGGCCGTGATGCGCTTGGCCGACGCCCGCTTGGCGGCGTCGATCATGATCATCTGCTCCATGAGCGTCCCGTTCACCGGCCCGCAATGGGTCTGGACGATGAAGACGTCGGAGCCGCGAATCGACTCTTCGTAGCGGCAGTGGATCTCGCCGTTGGCGAACTCTCGGAGGTTGGCTCCGGTCAGTTCGACACCGAGGTGATCGGCGATCGATTGGCTGAGCGCTGGGTGCGAGCGACCGGAGATGAGGGTGAGACGACGAGTTGGGATGACCTCCACGACCCGCACGCTACCGCGCCGGCGCTTCCCCGGCGAAAGGTCACTCGCCGCCGTCGGGCAGCGAGGGGCCCACGTAACCGCCCGCAGCGACGGAGGTCCCCTCGGGCACAAGCACCCATGGACCCACCGTGGACCCGGCACCGATGACCGCTCGACGGGCCGTCGTCCGCTCGATACGGGCTCGACTCCCGACCTGACAGCCATCGATGGTGCAGTCGGGACCAATCACCGCGCCCGACCCCACCGTGGTCCCGCCAGTCAGCGCCACGCCAGCGAGCAGCTCGACATCAGGGTCGAGGAGCACGTCGACGTCGATGTAGGTCGTGGCCGAATCGCGCATGGTCACACCCGAGGCCATCCAGCGCTCGTTGATCCGCTTGCGCATCGCCGCCTCGGCCTCAGCGAGCTGGACGCGATCGTTCACTCCCGCCGCCTCCATCGCATCCGAGGCCATCACGGCCACGGTTGGGTAGCCAGCATCATGGAGGACGGCCACCGCATCGGTCAGGTAGTACTCGCCTTGAGCATTCTGCGGTGACAGCCGACGCAGCACTGGGGCGAGCGGTGAGCGGCGGAAGCAATAGATCGAAGTGTTCACCTCGTCGATGGCTCGCTGCTCACTGGTCGCATCGCCATGCTCGACGATCCCGATCACGGATTCGCCTCGGCCTCGGAGCACGCGCCCGTAGCCTGTTGGGTCGGCGATTCGAGCGGTGAGCAACGTGGCCCCCGCTTCGTGCGAGCGATGAACCTCCACGAGGTGCGACAGGGTCGACGCTCGCAGCAGCGGAGTGTCACCGGGGAGAACGATCACATCGCCCTGGCCATCGACTGGCTGCTCAGCGAGTGCGCCGAGGCCGACCGACACCGCGTCTCCCGTGCCACGCTGCTCAACCTGAAGCGCGAACTCGATACTCACCCCGTCCGGCGCCCCAGCCTCAACCGCAGTCCGAACCGCCTCGGCCTCGTGGCCGATGACGACAACGACCCGGTCGACATCAAGCTCGGCCAGCGCATCGATCACATGGAGGACCATCGGTCGACCACAGATCCGATGGAGTGGCTTGGGCAGGGCCGATCGCATCCGGGATCCCTCCCCGGCAGCAAGGACGATGGCGCTCAGCTCGGAGGTCACGACTCCATCTCTAGCAGCCGATGTGCGGTCTAGGGTTCGACCCGTGGGTGACATCGAGTACGACGAACTAGGCCTCTTCCACGAGAACGCCGAGGAGTGGGGCTTGGACCTCGATGCCCCTCTCGTGGTCCGACGAGCAGTGGCCACTCAGGAGGATGGCCGGTCAATCAGCGGCCTGCTCTGGGGCGACGAGCCGCCGAGGGTGGTCCTGCTGCACGGAGGCGCCCAGAACGCCCACACCTACGACACCGTGGCATTGGCCATGGCGCAGGACCTCGCGGCGCTTGACCTCCCGGGGCATGGCCACTCCGATGGTCCAGCCTCCGCAGGGATCGACCCGTCCTCTCAGGCTGACGACATCGCGGCAGCCATCACTGACCTCTGCGCTCCGCCCGTGGCACTCGTCGGGATGTCGCTCGGTGGGCTCGTGGCGCTCAATGTCGCCGACCGTCATCCCCACCTTGTCGAGCGGCTCATCCTGATTGACATCACGCCAGGGGTCACCGGGGAGAAGTCCTCGCACATCACCGACTTCATCAACGGCCCCCCAGGCTTCGCCAGCTTCGACGACCTGCTCGAGCGGACCATCGCCTTCAACCCCACGCGCTCAGTCACGAGTCTGCGTCGAGGGATCCTGCACAATGCCGTGGAGCTCGATGACGGCACCTGGGTCTGGCGATGGGCACGGCACCGCGCACTCGGCGGCGGGAAGGTGTCGGCTCCACCGGCCAGCGACCTCTGGGGGGCGGTCGCCCGCCTCGACGTCCCGTTGATGCTGGTGCGCGGCATGGCCGCCGGGTCCGTGGTGGACGATGCCGACGAAGCGAGGCTTCTCGAGCTTCAACCGACCGCACGGATCGAGCGAGTTGAGGGTGCTGGGCATTCGGTGCAGGGCGATCAGCCGCTCGTGCTGGCTGAGTTGCTCTCCGACTTCATCTCGTGACACATCTGGCTGGCGAGGGAGGGTTCGAACCTCCAACCTACGGATCCAAAGTCCGTCGTTCTGCCAATTGAACTACTCGCCATGGCATCGACGAGGCCGGATGGCCTGTCGAGATTCTTCTGCCGTCCTTAAGGACATCTCCAGATCGGCTTACCCACATTAGGCACGATAGGTGCATGAACAACGACGCCCGCTCCAACCGTACCGACGCAGCCCGTGTTGCTCCCCCTCGCCTCGGTGCTGCCATCGCAGCCCGCAATGCCGCTCGGCGAGGGATCTCGAGTGCCACGGTGGCCGCCGGGATCCTGGCCAGCTTGGGAACACTCGGACTCGTGGGCTTCATGGGCCAACAGGCAGTGCAGACTGCTGCGTCGTCAGCCGTGAACACGTCAGGGTCGAGCGCCCCTGCCACCTCCGTCACGACGGGTGCGAGCGGGACCGGATCGATCGCCTCGACGCCGTCCACCGCCGGTGCAGCATCGGGTTCCCCCGTCACAGCCGCACCAGCGACCTCCTCCTCGGCCGCCTCATCCTCGATCAGCGCGTCGAGCACCCGGGCCCAGGCCGTCACCGGTGGCTCCTAGGGCGTCGGACAGCTCGGGGCGATACCCGTCGGTAGTGTCGACGAGCAAAGAGGAGATCTGATGCGCATCTTGGTGGTTGATGATGACAAGGCCGTGCGGGACTCGCTCAAGCGCGCCCTCGTCCTTGAGGGCTACGACGTCGATCTTGCCGCCGACGGAACCGAGGCTGTCCGCTCGCTTACCCAGGCGGCCCCCGATGCAATCGTCCTCGACCTGCAGCTCCCCGACATCGACGGCCTCGAGGTGTGCCGTCGACTTCGCACACTCGGCGATCGGACCCCAGTCCTCATGCTCACCGCTCGCGACGCAGTTGGAGATCGCGTCGCTGGCCTTGATGCGGGTGCCGATGACTATCTGGTGAAGCCCTTCGACCTCGCTGAGCTCTTCGCCCGACTGCGCGCCCTGCTCCGGCGACGGGCACCCGTCACCGACGACCAAATCCTTCGGTTCGAGGACCTCACGCTCGACCTCTCTACCCGGGAGGCCCGTCGAGGTGATCGGATCATCCCGCTCACCAAGATCGAATTCGATTTGCTTGAGCTGTTCTTGCTGCACCCCCGTCAGGTGCTCACCCGGGACCTCATCCTCGATCAGGTCTGGGGCTACGACTTCGACTCGGGCACCAACTCGCTTGCCGTCTACATCGGCTACCTCCGACGCAAGACCGAAGAGGAGGGCCAAGACCGACTCCTCCAGACCGTCCGGGGCGTCGGCTACGTCCTCAAAGAGCAGTGACCTTCCGAACTCGCATCGCCATGGCCTCAGCGGTAGCTGTCGCCATCGCCGTGATCCTTGCTGCGGGGGCGTCCTTCATCGTGGCCCGTCATGCGCTGGTGTCCTCCACCGATGACACCCTCGTCCAAGCCGCCCGGACCACGCTCAGTCATCCGTTTATCGACACCAACGACTCCGGGGGCACGCTCGCCCAGGTCGTCTCCGCCGATGGGACGATCATTGCTCAATCACCCGCTGGCCGGCTCCCCGTCGACGGCCTGGTCCGCACCGTGGCGAGAGGTGGCCACACCCAGACCTTCACCAGCGCCTTGATCGATGGCACTGAGTTCCGAGAGCTCGTCGTCCCCGTCCAGACGGGGATCCAAGTGGGTGGCGAGCACCTTCCGGCGATCGGCACCACCCGAGCTGCCCTCCAGCTCTTCGTGCCGCTGAGCGGCGTGAACCACCAGCTCGGCGAGTTGGGTCTCACGCTCCTGCTCGTGGCCCTCGGCGGCGTCATCATCGCCGCATTGCTCGGTTTCGTCGTCGCCCGCACTGCGCTGCGTCCACTCAACAGCGTCACCGATGCCGTCGAGGCCCTGGCCGAGACGACCGACATGACCCTGCGCCTCGAAGAAGGGCGTGCCGACGAGCTTGGCCGGCTTCGCTCAGCCTTCAACCATCTCTTCACCGCTCTCGAGCGCTCCGATGATCAGCAGCGACAGCTCGTCCTCGATGCCAGCCACGAGCTGCGGACCCCCTTGACGAGCCTGCGCACCAACACCGAGATCATGCGGCAGATCGACGCCATCGACCCAGTGACGCGCGAGCAGATCATCGCCGACATGCTCACCCAAATCAGCGAATTGACCACCCTGATCCGCGACCTGACCGAGCTGGCCCGTGGCGAGAGTCAGGTGGCCCCCGCCATCGTGTTCCGACTCGACGAACTCGTCGACGACCTCATCGCCATCGATGCCACCCATGGCCGCACCCGATCGATCGAGATCACCAGCGAGCTGAGTCCCTGCACGGTCCGTTCGCACCGGGATCGCCTGGCTCGAGCCATCGGCAACCTGCTCGACAACGCCATCAAGTGGAGTCCGGAGGGCGGGACGGTGCATGTGTCTCTCGCCGCTGGCGTGATCACTGTGGCTGACCAAGGACCAGGCATCGATCCCGAGGACATGCCCAAGATCTTCGACCGCTTCTACCGGGCTCCTGCGGCCAGATCGCTCCCGGGGTCCGGTCTCGGTCTGGCCATCGTCGCCCAAGTGGCACGCGAAGAGGGAGGGTCGGTTGCTGTGGCCGCCGGTGAGGGCGGAGGCACCCTCATGCGGCTC
>Ga0209499_1002181_pt1 | contig 12773 bp, 7 predicted proteins | sample C_130208_EF_Meta_FD_187306 | JGI IMG/M metagenome (GOLD analysis project Ga0209499, IMG submission 187306) | Freshwater microbial communities from Lake Croche, Canada to study carbon cycling - C_130208_EF_MetaG (SPAdes) (version 2) | ecosystem: Environmental > Aquatic > Freshwater > Lake | place...
ACGAAGCTGCCAGCGGCCCAGGTTTGGGTGGCGGCAGCCTGGCCGAAGCCATTGTTGAGACTCACGTTGAGCGAACCGCCGACGGCCGCGAACCCGCCCGAACCGGTCCATTCCACTTTACTCGGATCGGTGCCGACCAAGCGGGTGAAGTCGCCATTGGACTGCAGCACGCCGCCGGAGAAGTTGATATGACTGTCACTGTAGATACCCGTTCCATTCTGCGCTTGCAGCACGCCGCCAGTGATCCGGGTTTGCCCGGAGTAGGTGTTGCTGCCATTCAAGATAACCAAACCGCTGGTGACCGTCAGTCCCGCGCCTGAGCCCGACGGAATGGCCGAAGTCATGGAGGAGGCGCTGTCGTCGGCGATGGACCCATTGATCGTGATCACGTGACCGGCTCCGGCCGCAAGGGTGACACTGGACCCCGTCATCATGAAAATATCCGAACCCAGCGTGCTACCCGCAGCTCCCGCCGCAACCGAGTTACTCGCACTCTCGCCGGCGCCGCCGCGGACGACGTTTTGGCCGATGGTGGCGTTGCCAGCGATGGTGACGGAGCCACCGGCACGCACGAAGATACCGCCGCCAATACCATTGCCGCCACTGCCGCCCGCGGCCTGCGTGGCATTGCCCGCACCGCCGGCGCCGCTGCCACCACCAAACCCGCCTGAGCCACCAGAGCCGCCCGCGCCATTGAGGCCGTCAGGGCGCCTACCCGCACTCGACGCATCAATGGCCGGGGCACCGGGATTGGTGACAAATGTCACCGTCTTATCACTGGTGTGGACCGTACTGATCGTCACTGTGGCAGTGGCTGTACCGTCGGAATATACGGCCACAGCATGCGCGGTTGCGCCACTGCCAACCGTGACATCGGGAAGTCTAATGCCTGCGGGCAGCGTAACGACTTGCGAAAAGGGATCTCGTAACGCGTCCAGATTGTCTTGGAACGTGATCGTCGTGGGGGCATAAGCGCCGGGAAACGTGTATTGCTGGGAATAAAGGGGGTAAGTCTTGGCTTGTGTTACCGGCGCCGTGGCAGCCGTCCCTGCCTTGGCGGCGAAACCCGCGCCGCCACCGCCCAATCCGCCATTCCCCCCTTGGCCACCACCCGCACCGAAACCACCCAAGCCGCCAGTGCCGCCACTGTTGGCGTCGCCGCCGGCCGCGCCGCCGCTAAAGGCCGAGCCGCTCCAGTTGGCACCACCGGTGCCGCCCGCGCCGCCCGCGCCGCCGGCTCCGCCGCCAAAGCCAAACCCGCCTTGGCCGCCATTGCCGCCGGCTCCCCCATTGCCACCCAAGCCGATCTGGCCAGAGGCCAGCGATTGATCGAAATACACGTTGGCGGCGATCGCAGAGCCGAGGTCGACACCGGCTTGCGCCAGCGAAGCAGCCATGCCGATGGCCACATTGCAGGTGAACGGATTGACGGCATCGGCCGCCGCCTGGACCACTACTCCGGCTAGACCGAGGGTGGCACTGGTGACGGCCAAAATGCACGAGTCACTGCGGTCGCCGCCGTTACCACCGTTGCCGCCCTGGCCGCCGTTGCCGCCGAAGCCGCTGGCGCTGAACGCCCCATTATAGCCCTTGGAGCCGGTGGTGCCGCCGATGTCCGTATAGCTGTATTGAGTGGGGGTGGAGCCATTGCCGCCCGCCGTGCCCGTCGTCCCGCCGCTGAAACTATTGTTGAGCGTGCCGCCGGTGCTGCCGATGCCGCCAGCGCCGCCCACCGCGCTGTTGCCTAAAATATTGACGTTGGTGAGGGTCACACTCGCGCCCGAATTCACGAAGATGGCGCCGCCCATGCCCGCACCACCGCCGCTGCCATCGCCACCCTTGGTCGAAAAGTTCGTCAAGGTCGCGTTGCTGATGCTCAGATTGCCGCCTTGCACAAAGTAGCCGTTGCCGCCCGCACCATCGAGGGTCCCCGCATTGTCCAAACTGATACTGCCGCCGGTTTGGATCGCAGGGGCCCCCTCCACCTGACCCGCTGAAAACAGCAGGGGCATGGCAAGGGCGATGAGAGTTGGCAGCGAAAGCGCGGCTGCGGAACGGGCGGAAATCAGCCCGAGGGCCAGCGAGACAGGAGAAAATTTGCGTTTCATGAGGGCGGATGCATGGTGGTGAGACCGCCGGATGGCGGCGCGCAGGGCAATCTCGATATCCGTCCTGCAATGTCAAAATAATCCTAAATAAAATCCAACAATCACCTGCAAAACGTGGGGGGCTCCTTGATCCGCCTGTCGCGGCGCGGGTGACGCGGCGATCAACCGTTGGTTTCTAGGGATAAATCGATGGATTCACGGGCAGGGCGCGTGCCTGACGAGCGCGTCACTCAGTCCTGGATTCCCTCGCCGCCCCCGCGCGGAAACTAAGGAAAGGCGTAACGAATGAACATGGTAGTGATATACGCTCATATCAATCTATACATAAGGGATCATGAATCTGCGAATTGACCCTTCATCCCATCTTCCCGCCGCCATTGCCATGAGAGGAAGCAAACTGTCTAGCTACACCGGCCGATTTTGAGGCCGAATACACAGTTTGGATGCTGCGCTGCGGCTGCAAATGGGGGGTTGACCCGGCCCACCCGCGCGGTAAGAGTGGCCGGGCACCGGGGCAGAAAAGCTGAAAGTAGAAAAACCCCGCTTTCAGCATTTCAGCATCTCAGCATCTCAGCTTTCTGCTTTCTGCTTTGAACTTTCTGCTTTCAGCATTTCAGCATTTCAGCATTTACCCCACACCCGTCATGCTTCCCTTTTACGTCATCGGCCACAAGAATCCCGACACGGACGCGATCTGCTCGGCGATCGGCTACGCCGAGTTGCTGCGGGCGGTGGGGGAGGAGCCGCAGGCGATGGCGGCGCGATGCGGGGAGATGTCGCAGCGCACCAAATGGGTGTTGGAGCGCGCCGGCCTCGAAGCTCCAGTGCTGGTCACCGACGTGCGCACCAATGCGGGGATGATCTGCCACCGCGAGGTCATCAAGGTGGTGGTGTCCGACACCTTTTTGACCGCCTACCGGCGGATGTTAGCCGCCGAGATCCGCGCCGTGCCGGTGGAGGACGAGCACGGCAAGCTGTGCGGCATCCTACGCTATTTCGATTTGCTCAAGCTGCTGCTACCCGCCGATACGGAGGGCCTGAGCGTGAGAACCGTGCATGGCTCGCTGGCCAAACTCGCCGACACCCTGCAAGCCCAGAGTCTCGGCGCCGCACTGCCCGCGCCGGAGTGCGAGGAGGACCTCATTTTGTTAGTCGGGGCATCGTCCCAAGCGTCGGTGGCCAAGCGTCTCAAACTCGCCGTCGACGACGGCCAGGTGGGGCAATTCCTGGTGATTTGCGGTGACCGCCCGATCGTCCAGCGCCACGCCATTGATTTCGGCGCCCGCGCCCTGCTAGTGACGGGAGACAATCCGGTGGCGGGGGAAATCCTCGCCTACGCCGCGCGCAAGGGCGTCGTGGTGCTGTGCTGCCGCCAGGACACCGCCAGCGCGTCCACTTTGATCCGTTGCTCGCGCACCGTGCGCCATGTGATGGAAACCCAGTTCGAAACCATCTGTCCAACCGAACCGATCTCGCGCCTGCGCAAGCGCCTGGCATCCAGCGACCAGGATTTGTTCCCGGTGGTGGACCGCACGAACGGCAACATGATCGGCGTCATCTCCAAATCCGACTTCGTCGATCCCCCGCGCATGCGCCTGGCGCTCGTCGATCACAACGAATACGCCCAAGCCGTCAATGGCGTGGAAGAGGCGGAAGTCACCGAAGTCATCGACCACCACCGGCTGGCCGGCGACCTGGTCTCGCGCGAGCCGATCCGCTACTTGAACGAACCGGTCGGCTCGACCTGCACGCTCGTTGCTCGCAAGTTTTTTTACCGCAGCATGACGCCCACGCCGAGCGTGGCGCTGTGCCTGTGCGCGGGCATTGTTTCCGACACGTTGTGCCTGAGCTCGCCCACCACCACCTCGCTGGACCGCGAGATGCTCACCTGGCTCGGCGAGATCGCGGGCGTGGACCCGGGCACCTTCACCGAAGAATTTTTTGCCATTGGTTCGTTGATCGTCAACGGGACGCCCAAGGAGATTTTGAATGCGGACCGCAAGGAGTTCACCGAGCAGGGGTGCGTCGTGAGCATTTCCCAGGTCGAGGAGCGCGATTTGCATGGCTTCGCGGCACGGCGCGACGAGCTGGAGGCGGTGCTCCGCGACCTGCACGCCAGCAGGCACTACGATCTGACGATCTTGGCGGTCACCGACGTGGCGCTGCATCACAGCATGATTCTGGCCATCGGCCAGGAATCCGCGCTCGCCAAACTCCCGTTCGAACGGCTGGACTCGACGTTGTTCCGCGCGCCCGGCGTGGTCAGCCGCAAACGCCAGATCTTCCCGGCGGTGTGCGAAGCCATCCAGCAGACCCACTAACCCGGCCGGGTCATTAGCCTAGAAACCACAATCGAGCGCAGCGAGATGGCCGAACAGTTGATTCAAAAACATGGGGCAAATGAACAGGATTTACGCAGATAAAGAATTGATATAAAGCATTTGCAGATGACGCGACGTTCGCTCAAGAGGTGAGATCCCATGTGTTCGTCACTCTCTTAAAATCTGCGTCTATCCTGTTTATCTGCGGTTCTATTTTCCAATCTAGAATCAGGCCTTCCAATTGAATGCGCCCTTGATCAGGGCGTAGAGGTAAGCGACGACCAGGATGCCTGCGAAGCCGGCCATGCTGGCGAGTGCCGTGGCCCCATGGGCGATGAGATCGCGGAACTGCAGCGCCCACGGATACATGAAGACCACCTCGATGTCGAACAGCACGAACAACATCGCCACCAGATAGAATTTCACCGAAAACCTGGGTGCGCCTTCACCGATGGGCAACATGCCGCATTCATACGGGATGTCCTTGGTGGCATTGCGGGTGCCGGATCGCCCGAACACCACGCTCAAGATGAGCACGGCGGCAGCGAAACCAAACGCGACAATCACCTGCAGTAGGACGGGAAGATAGTGCTCGGGCATGGGTGGGATCGGGTGACGGGCTGATCATAGGGCTTGCCGCCCGGTTTGGGTAGCAAAAAACCCGCGTCCTCACGGGCGCGGGTCTTGGCGAAGGATCCCGGACGAGCCCGGTTAGTCTTGGGCGGCCGCTTCCTGCGCGGCCGCATAGGAACTCGACGCCTCGTGCACGCGCGCCGTCCCCTTGTATTCCTTGCCGGCCTTTTCGACCAGTCCGCGGGTCACCAGGTTCTGGAGCTTTTCATAGGAGCGCAGCCGCAGCATCTCCTCGCCGCCGCTCACCGCATTGCGTAGCTTGAGATTTGCAAATACCCGCTCGAACAGATCGTTGAACCCGAACATGTTCTTCTCGGAAAGAACGTTCACTAGTTCATCGGTCACATGGTCAGGTAGGCGGCGTGAAAATCGAGTGCGTTTCGTGGTGATTGCCATAACGACGTGAACCTACACGCATCAGGTCACAATAGCGACTCAAAAAAACGGGGAAATGCCACTCCAAAATAAATGATTCGCAAGACTTAAATTCCGGGGGGCGGGAAAAAGTGACGTTTGGTGGTGGATGGCTGCTTGACAGGGGGGGATTTTCCGGCATTGTTCGCGCCCCGGTGCGTCGGAAACGTGGCGGGCATCAAGATTCTCATGAAAAAGGACCTGCATCCGAAATACAATCCGGTCGTCTTTGTGGATATGACCACCGGCACCCGTTTTATCACCCGCTCGACCAAGACCTCCGAAAAGAAGGAAGTCATTGACGGCGTGGAACACAGCCTGATCTCCATCGGCATCACCTCCGCATCGCATCCGTTCTACACCGGACAGAAGCAATTCGTGGACACCGAAGGGCGCATCGACAAGTTTCAAAAGCGTTTCGGCACCGTGCGCCGCGTCGGCAAGCCGAAGGTGGACTGAGCGAATCCGCTTTGCCCGACCGCACGATCACGCCCGTCTGCCCCGCGCAGCCGGGCGTTTTGTGTGGAAAGGGCGGCGGCAGGGTTTGTACTGCGGCCAGGCATCCGAGTCACGGGGGATTGCCTCTGCCCCTAGTCACCACAGATAAACAGGATTTACCCTGTAAGGAAAAATGGAAACCGCATACCGACTTTATGAAACCACGGATTGAACTGATTTTTCACTGATTTGCCTGATTATTGGAGAGATTGATCTCAGGCTATTTGCCTTCGGCTATCGCCACTTCGTTCCCGTTCCGCTTCGCTTCGGTTCACTGAAAGAATCCAATCGAACTATCCGTTGATGGGTTCACCTTTCAGGTGAGCGAGACCGGAGTTGCAACCTATTCATAATCAGTTCAATCAGTGAAATTTGCCTGGGATGAATTGGATTGCAGTCAGTCAGGCCATCTCGCTGCGCTCGGTTGTGGTTCTCCTTTTCCCGTCTAGGTTTACACAGATCATTTCTTGACGCTCTTGGCGGGGGCGGTGAAAAATCGGTTTTCCTGGCCACGCGGGCAACATCGGTCTTGGCGGGGGAGCCTTGCCGCGCTTTGCTCGCCGCGTGCTTGCCAAACGAATCATCCCCTGCCTCGACGTCACCGACGGCCGTGTGGTCAAAGGAATCAATTTTGTCGATTTGATCGACGCGGGCGACCCGGTGGAATGCGCGATGGCCTACAACGCGCAGGAAGCGGACGAACTGGTGTTTTTGGACATCACCGCGTCATCGGACCATCGCCAGACCATGGTGGATGTGGTCCGCCGCACCGCCGAGCATTGCTTCATCCCGCTGACCGTGGGCGGCGGGATCCGCACCGTGGACAACATGCGCGAGATGTTGCTGGCCGGGGCGGATAAAATCGGCATCAACACGTCCGCCGTGCTCACCCCCGAGCTGATTGATGCCGGGGCACGGGCCTTCGGCAGCCAATGCATCGTGGTGGCCATCGACGCCAAGCGCGAGGGCCCCGGCAAATGGGGGGTTTACACCCATGGCGGGCGCACCCCGGTGGGCCGCGATGTGGTCGAATGGGCCAGGGAAGTCTGGCACCGCGGGGCCGGGGAAATCCTGCTCACCAGCATGGATGCCGACGGCACTCAGGCCGGCTACGACATTGAACTCACGGCGGCGGTGTCCACGGCAGTGGGCATTCCCGTCATCGCCAGCGGCGGCGCGGGCAACCTCGATCATATGGTCGACGTGCTCGAAGCCGGCAAAGCCGACGCCGTGCTCGCCGCCAGCATCTTCCATTTCGGAATGCACACCGTGGGCGATGCCAAACGCCACTTTGCCAACCGCGGCGTGCCGGTGCGACCGCCAGTCAAGGCGCGCTGAACCCGGGGCAGGCAGGAGGATAGGCATCCTGCTCCATACGGTTCGATTCACCAGAAATCGAAGAGGGTTTTAACCGCAACCCATCTCGCTTCGCTCGGTTGCGGTTCGAATTTCTTCATTGAACAGGATGGCTGTCCCCCTCCTTGGATCGCCACGTGGGCCGCTGAGCCCCCCCCGCGGATTGTGCTTGTTTGACTCGATCGGCCATCGTATACGATGGTCGATTCTAATGAAGCAGACCCGTCCCCAACCCCTCGAATCGACTGCGCCTGATGTCATGCAAAAGACTCTTCACGAATTGCAGGTGCATCAGATCGAGTTGGAGAGGCAGACGGAGGAATTGCTGCGGACCCGCGCGGAAATCGATGCTGTGCGGGCTCGTTATTTCGACCTCTATGACCAGGCTCCAGTGGGCTATGTCACTTTGGACGAGGCCGGGCAGATCGAGGAGGCCAACCTCACCGCCGCCACCCTGCTGGGAGTGGCCCGCGGCGCTTTGGTCAAGCAATGGATCACGAGTTTTATCCACCCGGCTGACCAGGAGACATACGATTTGCATCGCCAACAGCTCGTTGCGAGCGAGCAGGCGCAGGTTTGCGATCTGCAGATGGTCAAACACGACGGCAGTTCATTCTGGGTGCACCTGGCGGTCATGCGGGTGCGCAATGCCGAGGGCGAGTTGAGGCGCCGCGTCATCCTGAGCGATATCACCGAACAGCAACAGGCCGCACAACTCTTGCGGGCGTGGAACCAGTCCCTCGAACAACGGGTGGCGGAGCGAACCCTGGCGTTGCAACAGGGCCAGGCCCGCTTCCGGCAATTGGCCGAGGCGACTTTCGAAGGCATCGCCATCACCGAGGACGGCGTGCTGGTGGATGGCAACGCCCAACTCGGTTCGCTCCACGGCTGCGACCTGGCTGATCTGATCGGCCGACCCATGGCCGAGATCGTCGCGCCCGAGTCGCGCGCGCTGGTCGCCGGACACTTGCGCTCGGGTGCCGAGGCGACCTACGAGTTTGTCGGAATGCGCAAAGACGGCTCAAGTTATGCGGCGGAAGTTCATGGCCGCCCCGGCACCTGGCTGGGACGGCCGACGCGCATTTCCGCCATCCGCGACCTGAGCGAGGCCAAGGAGATGGCCGCCAAGCTGCAAGCCCAGAGGACCGAACTCGAGCATGCCCAACGCCTCTCGCTGGTGAGCGAAATCAGCGCCGGCATCATCCATCAGATCAGTCAGCCGCTGTGCGTGATCGGCGTCAACGCCTCGGTGGCCATCGCGCGCTTGCAGGCCTGTCCGCTCAACTCCTGTGGCGTCCTGGATATTCTCAAGGATCTCGAATTCGCAGTGGCCAATACGCGCGACACCGTGACCCATTTAAGAAATCTCGTGCGTCCCGAGTTGCGCTTGGCCTGCATGCCCATCGACTTCAATGCCTGGGTGGAGCGGGTCCTGCGCCTGCTGCGTCATGAAGCGGATATCCGCCAGGTCTCCCTGGCGGTCGAACTCCATCCGAATCTGCCTGCGGTGCTGGTGGACTCGGTGCAACTGCACCAAGTCCTGCTCATCCTGATCCACAATGCGTTTGATGCCTGCGCCGCCAGCCCGCCGGAGCGCCGGGTCGTCTCCGTCACCACCCGGGCCCTGGCCGAAGATGCCATCGAGTTGAGCGTGGGCGATGCCGGCAATGGGCTCGCGCCCGAGGCCATCACCCGTCTGTTTGAACCGTTTTTTACCACCAAGGCTACAGGCATGGGGATCGGCCTGCGCCTCTGCCGAACCATCGTCCAAGCCCATGGCGGCAGCCTCGAGGGCTGCAACAACGCCGATGGCATCGGCTCCACTTTCCGGGTTGTCCTGCCGTGCAATTCCAAAAACAATGATACCAAGGTATAATACTCGCGATTGGGCCCGGTTTGATAAGATCCACCCCCTTGATGATGCACCCCTCCCCCCAAACAGTTCCCGACGCCCGGTTTCACGCGTCTCCGCGGCGCAACCCTGGCGCCCGGGAAACGGGTGTGACGCGCGTGGATCACGTGGTGGTGGTGCTCGACGACGATCTGGCCCTGCTCAGGAGTTTGGAGCGCTTGCTCAAGGCGCATGGCTATCACGTGCGGGCGCACTCCGAACCGGTGGATTTTTTCCGCGCGGGCATGCCGGAGGTGCCCTCGTGCCTGATTTTGGACAATCAGCTGGGTGATTGCATGACCGGGGTGCAGGTCCACGCCGAATTGCACCGGCGCGGGTGGAAGCTGCCCACCGTGTTTGTCACCGCCCACTGGAACGTGCGCTCGGTGGTCCACGCGATGCGCGCCGGTGCCGATGGCTTCCTGAGCAAACCCTACGATCCCGCGGAGTTGGTCGAGGCCGTCGCGCAGGCCCTGCAACGCTCGCGAGACCAGCACCAGGACGGACTGTTAGCCGCCGGCGTCCGGGTCAAGGCCGCGGCGCTGACCCCCCGCGAACTCGAAATCGTGCGTCTGGTCGTCGCTGGCTTGTTCAACAAGGAAATCGCCGACCAGCTCGGTATCGCGCTGGTCACCGTCAAGGTCCACCGCGGCCGCGCCATGCACAAACTCGGCGCGGGCAACGCCGCGGATTTGGCCCGCCTCGCCGCCCTCGCCGGCCTGGTCGCCTAGGCGGGCGGGGTTATACTTTGGTCTAACTTGCGCGGGGGGGGCGCTTGGCTAACCTCATGCCCCACGCCAGTCGCGGCGTGCGATTTGAGCCACCGAGCTTTCCAGCAGAATTTCCCCCTGGAACCATAGAGGCAACAACACATGTCGGATGGAGTGAGCCAGGACTCACCGCAAGTGATCCTCCCCGATCATCCATCCGACAGCCGGCGCGACCGCTTCCAGGAATGAATGAAACCAAGTGGTCAGCAGGACCGTGGGTCGGAAAGTCGAAGGTCGAAGATGCGCGACTTTCTGGCGACCTTCGACTTTTTGACTTTAAGACTCATCTCCTCTCCGATGTGACGCAAGGGTCTGCCGCGCCCATGTAGCGGCAGTCTATGACTGTCGCATTGGGGTCATGGAGGGGCGATATCCGATCGCCCTGGTCCATGAGGGGCCAATGCAAAGCGATCCTCTCGTTTCATTGGCTTGCCATGGGCTTCGGCGGACGGATTGCGCCGCTCCCTGTGGGAAGTTCTTATCACCAGCAAGTTAATATATGCTAAATAAACATATACCAAGGTGTATCTATGCGATCATGACGAAATCTCATATTGGTCACAGCGTCGTGAAAGCGCATCGCCTAACCACCGGTTGATTCCGGTGTAGGTGCCCCCCGCCCGAGCGATGAAATTCCCCCCGAGCGAACCCTCGCATGCCGTCTCACTGGTGAGGCGGCATGCGCCGGCGAGTTGGCGGTGGGAATTGCTTCTTGGAAATCAAGCCCCCCCCACAAGACCAAACGCCATGCAACCTCTGCAATCCCTACACGCATTCATCAAACACGCGCTTCTGGCGCTTGCCGCACTGCTCATCGGTACCTCGGCGGCCCACGCCGCTCCCAGATACGCCGTTGCCAACGGCAACTGGAACGCAACCACAACCTGGTCCGCGACTTCGGGCGGCTCCTCGGGCGCGTCATTTCCGGTGGCCGGCGACGATGTCTTCATCGGCGAAGCCGCGACCGGAAGAACCGTGACCATTCCAGCCAGTGATGCGGCCGCCTGCACCTCGGTGACGATGGGCAATATGACATCTAATGCTCCCGCGATCCTGAATTTCAGCGCATCCTCAAGCACGCTCGCGGTGAGCGGCAATGTCACCATGAACCGCCCCAGTTCCTACGCGACCAGCACCATTGGCATGGGAGCGGGCAGCCTGACCGTCACCGGCAATCTGGAATTGGCCCACCACGCGACATCAGCAAGTAACAACAATAGGATTACCACTTTCACTCTTTCCACCGGCACGCTGACCGTCGGCGGCAACTTGATTTTGGGTGGTGAAGATGCGGCGCAGAGTCAAATTGTATTCAGTGGCATGGGTACCCTGAATCTGGCGGGGAATTTCACGCTATCCAACTCCCTTGGCACGCTGACACCATCGACCGGGACGGTCAATTTCAACGGGTCTGCCGCGGCTCAGACCATCCCCATTGCCGTGAGCGCCGTGAACTACAACAACCTCACGGTCAACAACACCAACGCAGGTGGGACCACCTTCAGCGCCGCGCCCACAACCGGAGATATTCTTGGCAACCTCAGCGTGCAAAGCGGCACCCTGAACAATGGCGGGTTGGCTATTACTTTGGCCTCTACCAAGAGTTTTGCCGTTTCTAACGGAGCCACATTCAACCTCACCGGCACGTCGGCGATGGTCGCGGTTTCAGGCGTTGGCAGCGCCAGGACCTTTGGCGCGACCAGCACGGTGAATTACGCCGGCACGGCCCAGAGTGTCGCCGCAGCCGCCTATGGCAACCTGATCTTTTCCGGCAGCTTCGCGAAGTCGATGGTTACCACCACTTCCGTCGCTGGCAACCTGAGCATCGCGCCCACGGGCACCGCCACCGCCAGCGTGGGAGCCGGCCTGAACCTCAGCGCCGGCAGCCTCACTCTCGGCGGTCTGGGTCGGGCCAGCGGCACCTGGGGGTCCTCCACCGCGACCGCCGCGACCAATAAAGCCAACACCTATTTCGCAGCGACCACCGGCTACCTAACGGTCGCGACGGATGGGCGGACTGCTCCCGTCATCACGACCTGGCCGGCGGCTACGACAATCACCTACGGCCAGACGCTGGTATTGTCGACGCTCTCGGGCGGTTCCACGGCCGTGGCCGGTTCGTTTGCCTTCACCACTCCAGCCACGGTGCCGAATGCGGGTTCCGCCTCGCAGGGAGTGACCTTCACCCCGACGGATGCCACGAGCTACACCACGGCGGTTGGCACGGCGAGCGTCACGGTGAATCAAGCGAATTCCAGCGTGACGGCCTGGCCAACCGCCGCCGCCATCACCTACGGCCAGACATTGACCAACTCTGCGTTGAGCGGCGGCACGTCCACACCGGCAGGCACCTTCGCCTTCACCACCGCAAGCACGGCCCCGAATGCAGGCACCGCCTCGCAAGGAGTGACGTTCACCCCGACCAATATCAACTACACCACGGTGCTTGGCACGGTGAGCGTCACGGTTTCCAAAGCGGCGGCGACCCTCACGACGGCACCGACGGCTTCGAGCATCGTTTACGGCCAGACGCTGGCCAGCTCGAGCCTGAGGAGCGGCGTGGGCTCGGTGCCAGGATCGTTTGCCTTCACCACCGCAAGCACGGCGCCGAATGCGGGCACCGCCTTGCAGGGAGTGACGTTCACCCCGACCGATGCGGCCAACTACAGCAGCGCCACTGGCACGGTGAGCGTCACGGTTTCCAAAGCGGCGGCGACCATCACGACGGCGCCGACGGCTTCGAGCATCGTTTACGGCCAGACGCTGGCCAGCTCGAGCCTGA
>Ga0209499_1002184_pt1 | contig 12770 bp, 8 predicted proteins | sample C_130208_EF_Meta_FD_187306 | JGI IMG/M metagenome (GOLD analysis project Ga0209499, IMG submission 187306) | Freshwater microbial communities from Lake Croche, Canada to study carbon cycling - C_130208_EF_MetaG (SPAdes) (version 2) | ecosystem: Environmental > Aquatic > Freshwater > Lake | place...
ACTGACAAAGCAAAATCAAAGGTTTTCGTAACAATAATATTCTCTTTCATCCAATTTAAAATTTAAAATTCATCATTTAAAATAAATTTATAATAACTCATAAATCCCTGCACTTCCTTGTCCAGTTCCCACACACATACTAACAATTCCGTATTTACTTCCTCTGAGTTTCATTTCTTCAAATAGTTGAACCGATAATTTTGCACCTGTACAACCAAGTGGGTGTCCCATAGCAATAGCGCCGCCATTCACATTTACGATATCAGGATTCAATCCCAATTCTCGAATTACGGCTAATGATTGCGAGGCAAAGGCTTCATTCAATTCAATTAAATCAATATCTTTTAATTGTAATCCTGCTTGTTTCAATGCTTTTGGAATCGCTTTTACGGGACCAATTCCCATAATTCTGGGTTCAACTCCCGCCGAAGCAAAATTTACCAAACGGGCAATAGGAGTGAGGTTCAATTCTTTTACCATTTCTTCGCTCATAATTAAAACGAAAGCTGCTCCATCACTCATTTGCGATGAATTTCCCGCAGTGACACTTCCATCAGCTGCAAAAACAGGTCTTAATCCTGCCAATGCTTCTACCGAAGTTCCTGCTCTTGGGCCTTCATCTTTATTTACGATATACGATTTGGTTTCTTTTTTGCCATTTTCATTAATGAAAGTTTGTTCCACAGTTATAGGAACAATTTGTTTGTCGAATTTCCCTTCAGCTTGTGCTTTCAAAGCTTTTAAATGAGAATTATAAGCAAAATCATCTTGGTCAATTCTCGATATATTATACTGCTGCGCAACCGCTTCGGCAGTCAGTCCCATTCCCCAATAATAATCTTCATTTCCCGCTTTTGCAACCGCATAATCAGGTGTCGGTTTGTAGCCTCCCATTGGAATAAAACTCATACTTTCTGCACCACCAGCAATGATACAATCGGCCATTCCTGACTGGATTTTAGCAGTAGCCATTCCTATAGTTTCTAATCCTGAAGCACAATATCTGTTTACAGTTACACCTGGAACATCTTCGATTTTTAGTCCCATTAAGGAAATCAATCTTCCCATATTTAATCCCTGTTCTGCTTCAGGCATTGCGTTTCCAACCATCACATCATCAATACGTTTTTTGTCGAAATCGGGCAATTCATTCATCATAAACTGAATTGTTTCGGCTGCCAATTCATCAGGACGTTTAAATCTAAATACGCCTTTTGGTGCTTTCCCAACGGCTGTTCTGTATGCTTTTACGATATAGGCTGTTTTCATAACTGTTATTTTGAATTTTGAATTTTAAATGAAGCTCATCCATAATTTATAATTTATAATTAATTGCGAAGCGGTTTCCCCTTAGTTAACATAAACTGAATTCTTTCCAATGTTTTTCTTTCCGTGCAAAGTGACAAAAAAGCTTCTCTTTCAATATCCAATAAATATTGTTCGGATACCAATGTTGGTTCGGATAAATCGCCACCCGCCATTACATAAGCCAGTTTATTTGCAATTTTCTTGTCATGTTCTGAGATGTATTTTCCAGCTTCCATTTGATCGGTTCCTACTAAGAACATTCCTAAAGCTTGTTTTCCTAAAACTTTTACATCATTTCTGCGAATTGGTTGCGTGTAACCGGCTTCTGCCATTAGCAAAGCATGTTTTTTAGCTTCGGCAATTTGACGGTCTTTATTCACTACAACAACGTCTTTTCCGTGTTGTAAAATCCCTAAATCAAAGGCTTCATAAGCAGAAGTAGAAACTTTTGCCATTGCAACTGTCAAGAAATATTCTTGTAAAACATTCAGTTCTACATCGTTCTTACGAAATAAATCCGAAGCTCTCAAGGTCATTTCTTTCGATCCGCCACCTCCTGGAATTACGCCAACTCCAAATTCAACCAATCCAATGTATGTTTCTGCAGCAGCAACCACTTTATCGGCGTGCATGCTCATTTCGCAACCGCCACCCAAAGTCATTCCGTGAGGTGCTACAATTACTGGAATTCCCGAATAACGCACGCGCATCATCGTGTCTTGAAACATTTTGATAGCCATATTCAATTCGTCATATTCTTGTTCGACTGCCATCATAAATATCATTCCGATATTAGCTCCCACCGAAAAATTGGCTCCTTGGTTTCCAATAACCAAACCTTGATATTCTTTTTCAGATAAATCAATAGCTTTGTTAATAGCTTGTAAAACGTCACCACCAATGGTATTCATTTTCGATTGGAATTCTAGATTTAAAATTCCATCATCCAAATCTTGAATAATTGCACCGCTATTGCTCCATATTTTTTTGCTTTCCCGAATGTTATTCAAAATTATAAAGGCATCTTGTCCCGGAACTTTAGATTGCGTTTTATTTGAAATGTTGTAAAAATAGGTTGCTCCTTCTTTTACAGAATAAAAACTCGAATTTCCAGAAGCCAGCATTTCATTAACCCAAGTATTTGGTTCTAAACCTTCGGATTTCATGATTTCGATTCCTTTTTCAACACCAATCGCATCCCAAATTTCGAAAGGACCGTTTTCCCAACCGAAACCAGCCTTCATAGCATCATCGATTTTGTATAATTCATTCGAGATTTCTGGAATTCTATTGGAAACATAAGCAAACATTCCAGCGAAACTCTTTCTATAGAATTCACCCGCTTTATCTTTTCCTTTTACCAAAACTTTGAAACGATCAATAGGTTTATCAATCGTTTTTGTTAATTCTAATGTTGCAAACGATGCTTTTTTGGCAGCACGATATTCCAAAGTATCTAAATCCAAAGACAGAATATCTCTTCCTTCTTTTTTGTAAAAACCTTGTCCTGTTTTGCTTCCAAGCCAATTGTTTTCCATCATTTTTGTGATGAAATCAGGCAATTTGAATAATTCGTGTTGTTCGTCGTTCGGGCAATTTTCATAAATTCCGTTGGCAACATGAACTAAAGTATCCAAACCAACCACATCAACCGTTCTGAAAGTGGCTGATTTTGGTCTTCCAATAACTGGCCCAGTTAATTTATCGACTTCTTCAATTGTCAATCCTAATTCCTTTACCAAATGAAACAAACTTTGAATTCCGAAGATTCCAATTCTATTTCCAATAAAAGCTGGGGTGTCTTTGGCAACGACCGAAGTTTTTCCCAAGAATTTTTCGCCATAAATGGTCAAAAAATCCAATACTTCAGTTGAAGTTTGTGGTCCTGGAATAATCTCAAATAATTTTAAATAGCGAGCAGGATTAAAAAAGTGAGTTCCACAAAAGTGTTTCTGAAAATCTTCAGATCGTCCTTCGCTCATAAAATGAATCGGAATTCCAGAAGTATTTGAGCTTACTAAAGTACCTGGTTTTCTGAATTTTTCAATTTGCTCAAAAACCATTTTTTTAATATCCAAACGTTCTACAACGACTTCAATAATCCAATCGACATGGGCAATTTTCGCCATATCATCGGTAGTATTTCCAGTGAAAATACGGCTAGCAAATTTTTGATTATATATAGGAGAAGGTTTTGATTTCAAAGAATTGGCTAAATGATCGTTTACCAAACGGTTCCGAACAACTTTGCTTTCTAATGTCAAACCTTTCTTTGCTTCTGCATCAGTAAGTTCTCTTGGAGCCATATCCAAAAGCAAAACTTCAACACCTATATTAGCAAAATGGCAGGCTATTCCTGACCCCATAATTCCAGAACCAATTACTGCAACTTTTTTTATGGTGCGTTTCATTATTTATTATTTTTTTGAAGATTCAAATTCTCTTTGCTATTAAAAATGTTTTTTTCTTGGATTAATTCATTTATAGTTTCTGCAACCTCAATAAAGTGTTGAAATTTTTCTTCAGAAATATGCTGTTTTACCGTTTCATTAAATTTCAAAACAGTGTTTTTGGACAATTCTCTTTTTTCTCTTCCAAAATCGGTTAGGTAAATTAATACGCCACGACCATCATCAGGATTTTTCTTTCTAATAATCAATCCTTTTTCCTCCATCGATTTTAGTGTTCTAGTCAAACTAGTAGCTTCCATTCCCATTTTTGGACCTAATGCAGTTGATGGAGTTCCTTTTTCTTTATCCATACTTAACAGGGCAAAACCTGTTGCCATCGTTGCTCCATATTTAGAAGCTTCTTCGTTATACATTCTTGCTACTGCTTGCCAAGTTGCTCGAAGTATGTAATCTATTGTTTTGTCTTTCATAGATAGAATCAGATTTTTTTATTAAGGTCGTTTTTAAAACAAGCTTAATTAGGCTAATTACTAAATTTTAGGTATTTTTAATAAATAATTATCAAAGATAATAAAAAATACTATGCATGCATAATATTTTTTTTATATTTATTTGAGGCATATACAATTCACAATTTTTCGATTATTAATTCTAATAATCAATACTCATTATTTGTAAATTATAATAATTTAAGGTGTAAAAAAAATAGTATAGGTAGACTTATGTAATAAACGATTAGTTGATTATACTTTTATTAAAATTACTTCAAAAAAAACTTTGAAAAAGTTGGAGAATATTAATTACTAGATTCAATTAATTCTATTATTTGGAAAGCACATATAAACGATGTCTCAATTTTAATTGCCCAAAAAAATTGATTATATTCTCGATTTAAAAAGAATGTAAACCGAGATTAATTATATATTTTATGAAACAAATCAATATATTTATTCATAACAATTTTTCGTTTTAATTTCATAGTTGGTGTAAGATGCCCACCAGAAATCGACCAAACGTCAGGCGTTAATTCAAAGCGTTTGATTTTTTCCCAACTTCCAAATTTTTCATTCAATAATGTAACTTCTTCTTGGATGCGTTCAATAACCTTCGGATTTGCAATGATTTCTTCATTAGTAGTTCCCACAGTTATTCCGTGAATTCGTTCCCATTCTTTGATAAAATCAAAATTTGGTTGAATAAAAGCCGCTGGCATTTTTTGACCATCTCCAATAACCATAATTTGCTCAATAAAACGAGATTGTTTCATTGCATTTTCTAGTAATTGTGGCGAGATATATTTACCTCCAGAGGTTTTAAACATTTCTTTCTTTCGATCTGTAATTTTTAGAAAACCTTCGCTATCTATTTCGCCAATATCTCCAGTATGAAAATAACCGTCTTTAAGAACCTCATTTGTTTGTTCTTCATCCTTGTAATAACCAAGCATTACATTTGGGCCTTTGCAAAGAATTTCTCCATCTTCTGCTATTTTCACTTCTACTTTGTCTATAATTTTTCCCACGGTTCCAATTTTGTAACCGTGATTTCTCATATCATTTATAGAAATTAATGGTGAAGTTTCGGTTAATCCATATCCTTCCATTATAGTGATTTCAGCAGCTGCAAAAACTCTTGCTAATCGGGGCTGTAAGGCAGCACTTCCGCAAGCAATGAGTTCTAGATTTCCTCCAACACCTTCTTTCCATTTACTAAAAATTAATTTTCGAGCAATCGATAATTGCACTTCATACCACCAACCATTAGCTCGATAGGGTTCATAGCGTAATCCAATATTTACAGCCCAAAAGAAAAGGGCTCTTTTAATACCTTTTAGTTCGAGTCCTTTTGCATAAATTTTATCATACACTTTTTCAAGTACTCTTGGAACACCCGTCATCAAATTAGGTTTTACTTCCCTAAGGTTATCCCCAATTTTATCAATTGATTCACCAAAATAGATTGAAACACCATAATATTGACATAAATAAAGATAAAATCTTTCGAGAATATGACACACAGGCAAATAACTAATTGTTCTGCTTTTTCCTGGTGAAAGCGGAATTCTTAAAGCTCCTGCAAATACATTTGAAACTATATTTTGGTGCGATAGCATAACGCCTTTCGGTCTTCCTGTAGTGCCAGAGGTATAAATTATGGTGGCTAAATCATCTCCTTTCACGACTTTTTTACGATCTTCGACTTCATTTTGATTGCTTTGGTCTTCTCCAAGATTTAGCAATTCTGTCCAGTTTTTGCATCCTTTAATTTCATCAAACGAATAAACATCTTTTAGATTAGGAACATTATCTTTTATTAGATTTATCTTTCTGAATATTTCAGAATCCGATATAAAACAGTAAATAGCACCAGAATGATTGAGTATATATTCATAATCAATTTCCGAAATTGTAGGGTAAATGGGAACATCTTGCGCACCTGTTTGCAAGATACCAATGTCCATAATATTCCATTCTGTTCTGTTATTAGTAGAAATTAGGGCAATTTTATCGTCTTTTTGAACTCCCAATCTTAGAAGTGCTCTAGAAATAGCATTCGCTTTATCAATATATTCTTCGGTTGAAGTTTTAATCCATTCACCATTTTGCTTGGTAACCAATGCATCTGAAATAGAATTGTATTTTTCTTGCTGATAATATGGAAAATCAAATAATCTGGTGATTTCTTTCATTGTATGGTACGATTAATTTTATGCAAATTAAGTAATTATTAATTAGTGACCAATTTAAATTATTTAATGTTTAATCGAGGTTATTTATTTCGAATTTTTGATTTTTATTTAACAATACTCAAATGATTAATTGTAATATCTTTGCATTAATTAAATAATTATAAAAAATGCACAAACACTTGCGCCTGAATGAATATAAAGTTCTTTTTTATAGATTGGCTTTAGCTTATGTTTTTTATACTATTGCTCGAATTCTATTTTATCTTTATAATACGGAATTGCTAAGAGTGGATTCGGTTTCCGATTTTTTACCCCTTTGTTATTATGGTTTGGCCTTTGATACCACCGCTATTTTATATGTAAACTTACTGTTTATAGTTTTTTCGGTATTGCCATTTTATAAAAATACCAGTGTTAAATACCAAAGGAATCTTTTATATCTTTATTTTGCCACTAATTTATTGGCCTATGCCACTAATTTTATTGATTTTATTTATTACAAATATACTTTTGCCCGAACCACAATTGTAGCTTTAAATGTTATAAAACACGAAACCAACAAAAAGGTTTTGTTATTAAGTTTCATGGTCGATTATTGGCATGTTTTAGCTTTATTTATCTTGTTTTCCTTACTTTGGATTTATTTATACAAAAAGGTAGAAGTAATTGTTTCTATTCCACCCAAAAAAATTCACTATTTTGGATTTTCAACAGTTGGATTCCTTTTTATTGTTTTGCTTACTATTGGAGGAATTCGAGGTGGTGATTTCAAAAAATCTACCCGACCAATTAATCTTTTGGACGCCAGTCGTCATGTAAAAAACATTGTCCATTCGGACATTGTTCTTAACACTCCTTTTGCTATTTTTAGAACTTTGTTTACCAATGGTTTTCAAAAAACGAATTATGATGGAGTCAATGATAAATTGATTTTAGAAAAAACTCAACCTACAAAACAATACCATAATAATCTAGAAACAAAACCCAATGTGGTTGTTTTTATTATGGAAAGTTATGGACGAGAATACATTGGAGCGTTTAATAAAAAGGCGAATATACCAAATTATAAAACGCACGCTCCCTTTTTGGATTCCTTGTCTCAACATAGTATGATTTTTACCAATGCCTATGCCAATGGTCGTCAATCTATTCACGGAATGTCCTCTGTATTAGCTGGAATACCTTCATTTAAAGATGCTTTTACGTCGTCACCCTATCCAAAACAAAAGATAGAATCGTTAGTTTCCACCTTGAAAGGAGTAGGATATGACACTTCTTTTTTTCACGGAGCCGCCAATGGATCTATGGGCTTTTTAGGTTTTGCTAATATTCTTGGAATAGAACATTATTATGGAAGAACGGAATTCAATGATGATTCTCAGTTTGACGGATTTTGGGGAATTTGGGACGAACCCTTTTTTCAATTTATGAAAAATACTTTAAACAAAAAGAAATCTCCGTTTTTTGCTACTATTTTTACTGTTTCCTCCCATGAACCTTATATTGTTCCTGATAAATATAAAAATAGATTTAAGGAAGGTAATGTCCCTATTCATAAATGTGCTGAATATACGGATTTTGCTTTAAAACGTTTTTTTACAGAAGCCAAAAAACAACCCTGGTTTTCTAATACTATTTTTGTTTTGGTTGCAGATCACTGTAATCAAATCTATTACGATGAATATCAAAAACCAATAAATAGATTTGCGGTTCCGATTATTATCTACAAACCCAACAGTAAATATGTTGGTATAGATGATGATTTAGCGCAACAAATCGATATTTATCCGACGATTTTAGATATGATTGGATACAAAAAACCTTTTAGAAGTTGGGGCAGAAGTTTATTTGATAAAAAAACGATTGAACCTTTTGTAATCAATTCAACTGGAAGTATATATCAGTTTATGAAAGGAAATTATATTTGTACTTTTGATGGTAAAGACGCTCTTGGTTTTTATGATATAAAGGACAAGGCATTGAAATATAATTTAATAAAAAATAGAAATCCCGAAATGGAAGCTATAGAATTAGAATGTAAAGCTTTTATTCAGGATTATATGAATAGAGTTATGGACAAAAAATTAGATAAATAATAGAAACGAATTGATTTTCAATTCCTCCCAAAGACCAAAAAATGAAGAAAAACTTAAAAAATATTGTATTTTTAATACTTGCAATAGTATTAGTATTTGTTGGGAAGTATGTTTACGATATGAACATTAATCATAATTTTGAAACAATCACCGAAGGCAAAGTGTATAAATCTGGTGTAATTCCTCCAAGTGAAATTGAGAGTTATGTGAAAAAATACCATATTAAATCTATAGTAGATTTGCGGATGCCTGGTACAAATGATTTGGTTTTAAATCCAGAAAAACCAGGAGAATTACAAGAGGAACGCGAAGCTGTGGCGAAAATTACCGGTGTGAATTATTTTAGTAATCCATCTGAGCAAGTTCCAAACCAAAAAAACATTTCGATTTTTACCAAAATAATGGATGATAAGTCAAATTATCCAGTGCTTATTCACTGTTACCATGGAACGGGTCGCGCTGAAATGTATTCTGCTATTTACCGAATTGAATATGAAAATTTCACTAACGAAGCAGCAAGAAGCGGTGTAAGAACTTTAATAAAATGGAGTTCTTTTGATGATGGAAAACCAAAAGGGGAATATCTGAAAGCCTATAAAAGCAGAAAACAATTGGCTGGAGAAAAGAATTAGTTATAGAAAAACGCTTAAAAAAGGATTTCGATAAGAATGAGTTTTATTCAGTAATTTTTGCAATTTAAATGCGTTTAAAATAAAAAGATAATTATGAGGACATTTTGTAAAAAGGGAATATTCGTTTTGATTTTTTTGAATTTGTTTTGTGTTCAAGCACAAAATGAAATTAATAAAATTGATGGTAAAGATAACAAAAATGGACTTTGGAAAGGGAATTATGAGGATACTAAAAACCCAAAATACGAAGGGACTTTCGAACATGGAAAAGAGGTGGGGACTTTTACTTTCTTTGATAATACAAAGACCAAAACTGTAATTGCCACCAGAGAATTTAATCCCAAGGATAATTCTGCGTACACCATTTTTTACGACCAAAAAAAGAATAAAGTAAGCGAAGGAAAAGTAGTGAATAAATTATACGAAGGAGAATGGAAATACTATCATAAAGCGTCAAAAGTGGTTATGACCATAGAAAATTACAGTAATGGAAAGTTAGCAGGATTGCGATCTGTATTTTATCCAAATAGTAAAATTGCAGAAGAGATAAATTATAAAAATGATTTAAAAGAAGGTCCTTATAAACGATATACGGAATCTGGAATCATAATTGAAGAATCAAATTATAAGAATAATGAATACGATGGACTAGCCACTTTCAAAGATCCTGATAATGGAACGATTGTTTCAAAAGGAATCTTTCAAAAGGGGAAGAAAGCGGGTATTTGGCAGTTTTTTGCTAATGGAAAATTAGTAAAAGAAACAAATATGAATGATCCAAAAAAAGCTTCAAATTCGAAATAGAATTATAAGTTTTAAGTTTGTTTTAAATTAATCGCCACGAATTCACGAATTTCATAAATCTATTTTTTAATTCATGAATTCGAGGCATGTTTTTTAAAAGTTTTTTGAACAGAATTAAGTTTCTTGATATTCAAATCCTGTTGTAAATCTTTGTAACTTTACGCCTTGAAAATTGTAATTATTTAAAGATGAAACGTGTAGTTGTTGGGCTTTCTGGAGGTGTAGATTCAAGTGTTGCTGCCTATTTATTGCAACAGCAAGGCTATGAAGTTATTGGTCTTTTTATGAAAAATTGGCACGATGATTCGGTTACAATATCTAACGAATGTCCCTGGCTTGAAGATAGTAACGACGCTTTGTTGGTTGCTGAAAAACTAGGTATTCCTTTCCAAACCGTAGATTTAAGTGAAGAATACAAAGAGAAAATCGTTGACTATATGTTTAGCGAATACGAAAAAGGGAGAACTCCAAATCCTGATGTGCTTTGTAATCGCGAAATAAAATTTGATGTTTTTATGAAAATCGCTTTAAGTCTTGGTGCAGATTATGTGGCAACAGGACATTATTGTCGAAAAGGAGAAATTGATGTCGATGGAAAAACAGTCTATCAACTTTTGGCTGGAGCAGACAATAATAAAGATCAATCTTATTTTCTTTGTCAATTATCGCAAGAGCAATTGGCAAAATCATTATTTCCTATTGGCGAATTAACAAAACCTGAAGTGCGAGAAATTGCTGCTCAAATGGAATTGGTTACCGCCGAAAAGAAGGATTCTCAAGGGTTATGTTTCATTGGAAAAGTAAGATTGCCTGAGTTTTTACAACAAAAATTAGAAGCGAAGGAAGGGCAAATTATTCAAATTGATAAAAATGATTCTATTTATGATACCATTGATAAAAGTGGACTTTCTTTAGAAGTCACTTTGGAATTGGATGCTCAAAAAAGAAATTACACTCCCGAAATGGGAAAAGTTGTTGGAAAACATCTAGGGGCTCATTTTTTTACTACAGGACAACGAAAAGGATTGAATGTTGGAGGAACAAAGGAGCCATTATTTATAATTGCCACAAACGTAATCACAAATACAATTTATACTGGACTAGGAAGTCAGCATCCGGGTTTGTTTAAAAAAGGCTTGTTTATTGATCAATCTGAGGTGCATTGGATTCGTACCGATTTGGAATTAAATAATGGCGAAACAATGGAAGTCATGGCTAGAATCCGTTATCGACAACCTTTGCAAAAAGCTACTTTGCATCAATTTGAAAACGGCATGTATGTGTCTTTTGAAGAACCTCAATCTGCTATAACCGAAGGGCAATTTGTATCTTGGCACTTAGAAGATGAATTAGTTGGTTCAGGAGTTATTTCTTAATTTAATTTTGATTCCAAAGATAAATATGAAAAAAATACTTGTTTTTTGTTTTTTAATTTCAAGCTTTATTAGCTTTTCACAAGTGGAGGATGCTTGGGTATATTTTAAGGATAAACCTGATTCTGAATCTTGTTTAAATATTCCTTTATTGATGTTATCTCAACGAGCTTTGGATAGAAGATTAATGCAAAATATCCCTTTAGATTTAATTGATGTTCCAATTCATCAAGCTTATATTAACCAAATTTCATCTGCTACGGGAATAATTGTAATGGCCAAATCAAAATGGCTAAATTGCGTTCACGTTCGGGGTTCTCAAATGGATATAAATGCGTTAAAATCTTTTTCCTCAGTACTTAGAGTTGATTTTGCAAATAAAAGCTTAAATCTTGTTTCGAAAAAAATCCATTCAGATATTATAAAATCTGTAAATAAAGTTTTGGCTACAAAAGTTGATTTTAATTATGGAACATCAGCAGAACAAATCCAAATGCTAAATGGGCATTTATTACACCAACAAAATTTTACCGGAAAAGGAATTGTAATTGCTGTTTTAGATGCTGGTTTTCCTGGAGTTGACACTGAGTTACCTTTCAAAAAATTAAGAGACAATAAACAAATTTTAGGAGGATATAATTATGTTATTAAAAGTGATGATTTTTATTCTGGAGATTCTCACGGAACAATGGTTCTTTCATTGATGGGCGGTTATAAAGAAGGTTATCTTGTCGGAACGGCTCCAGAGGCGTCTTATTATTTATATATTACTGAAGATAATGATTCCGAAAATCCAGTTGAAGAATCCAATTGGGTTGAAGCCGCAGAGGAAGCCGATAGAGTGGGAGCAGACATTATAACGACTTCCTTAGGTTATTTTGATTTCGATAATACCAAATATAGTCATGCTTATTCTGATATGACTGGGAATGCTGCTTTTGCTTCTCAAGGTGCAAATATTGCTTTCAGTAGAGGGATTCTCGTTGTTGCAAGTGCAGGAAATGAAGGGGGTAAATCAGAAAAACATATTGGAGTTCCTGCAGAAGCTTTTAATGTTTTGGCAGTTGGCGCTGTAGATTCTAATGAAAATTATGCTTATTTTAGTTCTATTGGTCCAAGTTATGACTTTAGAATTAAACCGGATATTATGGCTCAAGGTGTAAATTCAGTTTTTTCAGATTCTTCAGGAAATATTAACACTGGAGATGGAACTTCTTTTGCTTGCCCAATAATGGCTGGAATGATTGCCTGTTTATGGCAAGCTTATCCAAATAAAACAAATAAAGAAATCAAACAATTAGTTACACAATCTGCCGATAGGTATTCAAATCCCAATTCCAAATATGGTTATGGAATCCCCAATTTCAGTTTGGCTTTGGCAAATGGTTTGTCGGTGAATTCATTTTCAAAAAGTGATTTCGTAGTTTTTCCAAATCCAACTTCGGATGCAATTTCTG
>Ga0209499_1002187_pt1 | contig 12763 bp, 14 predicted proteins | sample C_130208_EF_Meta_FD_187306 | JGI IMG/M metagenome (GOLD analysis project Ga0209499, IMG submission 187306) | Freshwater microbial communities from Lake Croche, Canada to study carbon cycling - C_130208_EF_MetaG (SPAdes) (version 2) | ecosystem: Environmental > Aquatic > Freshwater > Lake...
CATCGTGGATAGTTTATTACAAAGGGTTTATGATTGGATCGACTTTATCCGGTGGAACAAGCGGAAATCAATACCTAGACAATCCCACCAACGCATAAAAAATTAAAATTGAATTAAAATATATATTAAATATAATTTGACAATCTTATTATTGTTAAATTATTGTTAAAACTATTTAAAACCATTTTAAACTATTTAAAACCATTTATCGCTTATACCACTTATTATAAAAAATGAACCTCTCTCCAGAACAAGCGCAGGCATTTGACCTCTACCTTGCACGTCAGAATGTCTTTGTGACTGGCCCTGGTGGTGCTGGTAAATCCGCGCTGATCCGCAAAATCTGGGCCCACGCTACTAACGCAGGTAAAAAAATACAGGTATGTGCCCTCACTGGTTGTGCCGCGGTCCTCCTCCAATGCAAAGCAAAAACGATCCATTCATTCGCAGGTGTCGGTCTAGGCACAGGCGAACCATCTGTCCTGATACAGAAAATAATGAAAACCCATTATAAGCGCAATGCTTGGCGAGAGGTTGAAATCCTGATTGTGGACGAAGTCAGTATGCTTTCAAAGCGCTTGTTCGACCTCCTAGACGTTATTGTGCGCGCGGTTCGTAGAAACAATGCTCCCTTTGGTGGTATCCAGTTGATTTTCTCAGGCGATTTCTATCAACTTCCTCCTATCAGTGACAACAACGACCCACCAGAGTTCTGTTTCGAGAGCGACCAATGGTTTACTACATTCCCTCTTAGTGCCCACATCCAGTTAGTTAAAATCTTTCGCCAATCTGATGAACTCTATGCAACCATCTTGAACCAGATACGTGAAGGTCGTATCAAGCGTTCGTCGATCAATATTCTACAACAATGTATCGGGAAAACAATTCCTACTGATTTATGTGTGACTCCTACCAGGTTGTACCCTGTGCGCCACAAAGTAGATCAGATTAATATAACAGAGATGTCCAAGTTGACTACGCCACTAATCGAGTACCCTATAAAAGTAGCACAGAATATCCCGATGACCCAAGAAGAAAAGATGGAGCGCAAAACGTTTACCAAGGAAGAAGTAGACAAAGAACTAGAATATTTGCGCACGACCTTGATGAACAATGATACCTTAAAGTTAAAAGTAGGAGCCCAAGTGATGTGTACTGTCAATATGGAGTGCACTACAGGGGGCGCACTATGTAATGGGAGTCAAGGTGTAGTTACTGGCACTTGCTCTACCGGTGCCCCCATCGTGAAATATACAAATGGAATAGAGACTATTATGGATTACCATGTATGGCAGAGCGAGAAGATCCCAGGAGTAGGGATTGCTTCGGTTCCATTGATTCTAGCGTGGTCGCTAACAATACACAAGTCACAAGGTGCTACCATGGATATGGCGGAGATAGATATAGGTAGTTCTGTCTTTGAGTGTGGACAGTCCTATGTCGCATTGTCGCGTGTCAAATCACTAGAAGGGTTATATCTGACCTCGCTGGATATAAGCAAGATAAAGATCAATAAAAAAGTGCATGAGTTCTATCAGATGCTGAATAAAGTGTCGACGCCTCTTCAAACCATGACGGCGTAAAGAATATCAGGTATCAAGGACTCAAGATTTCACAACAACTTCGCATTCACAACAAGTTCGCCATTTTTATAATAATTATAGGTAGGTGTATACCCAGCACTAGATTCATTGCTTATGGTAAATATTTCTACTCTCGCATTTGGGTATTTTTTTGATTCATTTTTCGCATCTTCCTTGGACAAGAATATAACGATATCCTCCCAATCATTTTCACCAAGAAACACATATAAATAATCCAATTCCATTGTACAAGAGTCCATTATACAAGAGATCATAAGACTCTTTTTATGTTGTTATATAGTTCGTGTTTTGCCATAAATAAAAAAATTGAAATGCTTTTTTTATTTACTACTCTATGCAATTCCCTACAACACATTATAAAAATGAATAACACTACTTCAAACACTAACACTAACACTAATACTAATACTAACACTACTGCAAATGACACGCCAAGCAGTTTCGACTCGCGATTAAGAGCACATTTCCTAGCAGTACAACAGGCGACCAGAACAATACAAAATTCATATAGGTTTATACAGGAGATGGCCCCGACAGAAGATGTATCCAGATTATGTGCTGTCATTCATGACCATATAGAAAGAATAACTGCAGAAGAAAATGTTCCACAACAGATGCGCGAGCACGAACTGGCACTCGAGTCAGCACGAGAGTTTATGATTATACCAGAAGGCGCGACACCCTTAGAAATTGTAGACATATTAAAGACAACGCTGGAACCAACCAAATTAACTCGTAGTTTTGCGGTTGATCCCGATCTGTGCGTGCCTGAGCTTGTGCGTCCGCCCTCCCTTACACCATCGCATGTGCTTATGCATGAGCTTTTGCAGTCGTCTATGCACACGCCTACGCTTACACAGTCGCCTACGCTTATACAGTCGCCTACGCTTATACCCGGTTATAATTACGAATCCCCTGAGAACATGCACACACTGATCTGTGACCAAGATTACTACTCTTTGGGACCAAGAAAACTGTTTTCAGATGACGAAAGCGAGGATGGAGACGAGGTCTAACCTAATAATAGGGTAAACAGGTAAAAAGGTACAAATTATGTAAACTATAAAAAGGTACAGATGTAAAGGTGCAAATGATGTAAACTATAAAAAGGTACAAATGATGTAAACTATAAAAAGGCAAGTATATTATATGTTGTGTGTGTTTTTTTTATATTCTTCGTCGTCTTGCTAAATAGGAAGCAGCACTTGTCCCTACCATTCCTACATCTGCATGTGGTTTGTAAATGAAATTTTTGCTATAGGTATAACACAAAGTGTTATTGCAATTATTATATTGTTTCCCATAAGGAAGATCTACTTTGGTAAACATCGTAGAGAATGCAATTGCTTTATGAGAACTATTGGATGGGAAGGAAGAAGCAGGCATATAATATATATATTAATATATATTTTGAAAAGGACTTAAAGACCTTAGTGACCACATGCACACCCCCCTTTTGTCCCCGCGATACGCATTACCATAGGAGCATATAGTTTGGACTTTCCAAATGCGGATGGCACAGGTGCTGCAGAAGGAATGTTTGACTTAGAAGCACTTGACCCAGAATTTACAATCACCATGTTCATTTTAACCATACGAATTGAGGGCATGACGACGTTATATAAATATACATTATACAAATATTTCATATTAAATACACCCTCCTGCAACTCGCGACTTGTTGCGGAAAATGCCTCCTTTTAGTTTTAATAACCGGCGCTCATACGAATTATGCTTAATATCGCACCCAACTCCTCCAGGGGTCAACGCGCCAGGGCGCAAACTTTTGCTACTTCTAAAAGAGACATAAGCTTGCTGAACTGCAGGTGCCAGACGATCACTCATTTGATTCCATGATACCACGTTTTTGTTGCAGGGTACTTCGCTAGATTGTTGATAGACGTTTGTCGATGCGTTATTCATCGTATATAAAGAAGAAGGGACACGCACAAGATTTCGAATACGTTGTTGTGCGATAAATGTGGCCGCGACAGGAGAGATGCATTTACGACTGCATCTTATAACATACCCGGTATCTTCCTCTATGGTATCCATGCTATATTAATATAAAGTATCCCAAGACAATAAATCGAACAACCACCCAAAGTACAAAGTAAAATAAAAAATTGATTTTTGAGTATGGGAACAATCTAAATTCAATCCATCCGTAAAGCAAACTTATACACCGTAGTAAACTTATACACCGTAGTAAACTTATACACCGTAGTAAACTTATACACCGTAGTAAACTTATACACCGTAGTAAACTTATACACCGTAGTAAACTTATACCAATGTCATCCGATAATAAACATGGTTGCCCTCACTGCCTTAAAAAATATACCAACAAAAAGGACGCCCAAAAGCACATATTGATGTGCGAGATTCTTTCTAAAACACCTAGAGCAATTCAGATAGAGGAAGAAAAAACCACGGACCTACCAAGTCATGATGAACTCTGTTTTATAGTCATGGAGTTAGCACGCAAAAATAGAGCGCTTGAGCTCAAACTAGAGCAGATCACCAACTGGGCCGAACGACAGCGCAAGAAAATAAGTGTCATCGACTGGTTAAATCAGAATCACCAGGGCCCCGATGTACCTACCTACGCGTCCTTTAAAGATACGCTTTCGAAAACCATCAACCAGACACATGTAGAATACTTATTGTCCAACACGTTTATAGATACAATGCTTCGCATCTTTTCAGACACCGATTGCAGTGCCCTGTTTAGTTTGGCGAACAAACCACAACTATTCTATATGTATAAAGGGGGTATAAGCGAAGCACTAAGCGAAGCGAGCGAAGCACCCAAGGGGGGGTGGGTCATTATGGGAAGAACCGATTTGGTGGATCTACTAAATTATGTACATTCCAAGTTCCTAAGAGAACTAATCAAGTGGAAGACAACCAATGAAGAGGTCGTTTCTAAAAACGAACAGGTATGCAAGCAATATAACAAAATGATGATTAAATTTTCAGAGATCGAATTTGATCATGACGCGACTTTGTGCAAAATGCGTAGCGGGATACATGCCCTGATAAAAAAAGATATGAAAAACATGATTGAATATGAGTTCTCTTAACAAGGGCCGCGCTGCGCTGCGCTTTAATCGTAATAAGATATAATTAATTTCTCTACTATTTTTTTATTGTCTATGCCCCCACACTTTTCTACTATTTCTTCCTTTATCAAGGAAACAACGAGACAAATAGTGTCATAATCGTCTTCTCCTCCAACGATATTGCCACTTTGTAACAATGTATTGAGATAATTATAATTGTTGTAAAACAATGTCTCGCATAATGTGTGGTATGTTTTGAACGCAGGAGTCACCATCATTTCAACAAGAATATTAAGAAGAATAGCGAAATGTTTTGAATAAGTGCTTATATCTGGGCGCATAATGACATGGTCAATCATCTTGTTAATAATGGCGTATTCGCGAGACATGTTTTGAAAAACGATTATATAGTTTTACAAACCAAAAACGGGATTCTGTCACAAATCAATTTTATAAAAAAATAATTTTATAAATTGTGCAATATATATTGCGCATATATTGCGTATATATTGCGTATATATTGCGTATATATTGCGTATATATTGCATATATTATCTATATTGTATATTAATAATGGTGAAAGTATTCACAATGGCAAAAGGCGAAGTAGATATTGTTCGTGATTGGGTGATGTATCATGGTTACTTATTTGGGTTCAACAATTTGTATATTATTGATAATTTGTCGCGCGACGGGACTTACGAAGTACTGCTGCAATTGAAAAAGGATTATTCAATCCATGTGTACCAGCTCCCTGATTACAAAAAGAAAGGCGAATATATGACATCATTAATTAAACAATTTGGGAAAAATGAGTTTGTGATTCCAGTCGACATTGACGAGTTTATTGTACATTACGATAAATCAACCAAAGTAATTAGTTGCGAGAATGCATTAATCAATCAAACGATGAAAGCTCTTCCAAAAGCGAATGCATACAAAATGAATTATATCACCGCGTACCCAACAGAACAATACAAAGGTTATGAGCGTGCTACAGTAGAATGCAAATCTGGTGGACATTCCGATTATGGTTCTATGGCGAAAACATTTTTTCACTCTTCCTTGTTCCGTGGTGGGTTAGATCACGGGAATCACTTTAACACAACCAATTATCATTTGACCACATTATGCCTTATACACTACCATTGCAGAAATATGGAACAAATGAAAAAGAAAGTATACAACAATGTCTCTGGGTTAGGACACAACCCATTTGATTTGAACTACTTGAAAGATATTATTCATCGTAATCCTGCCGGGCATCACCACATTGGTCACCAAATAAATATACTGGAAGGTACTTTCGCACTCCCTTTCGACTCATTGTCTTCTACAAAAAACATAGTTAGTTTTGAGCCAATCATAAACAAAATAAAGTCTTTATGATTTACTACTGCTGATGCTCGAGACTGCTGCTCAAGACTGCTGCTCAAGACTAGTCTCTAAAAAAGATCGACGCGGAGCTAAATGTCTCTTTGAATACTTCATTAATCAGTGAAATACACTTGTCTCCATATAATCGCAATATTACTCCTTGATTCATCGCAAGAATCGTCTGCATCTTGATAAATTCCTGCTTTAATTCTAGCGGGGAGTCCAATACTTTATTCTGTTTCAAGTATTCTTGAATATAATAAAGTATCGAGAAAATCTCAAAAAGCATATTTAAATTCGAATCATTTTCCCCATAAAAGATTTTATCTATTACACGAATTGGGTCTTGGATCATCGTTTCATAGCGCGCTGTCCCAATCTTATCAAGGTGTGGTTCAATGTCGTACATAATAAATACCGCGGTCTCTACAAAATCCCGTGCAGGAACTGTCTGTATTTTACTGAAAAGATCATACATCTGGTTCTTGAACTCTTCTCCTATTCGTATCAATATACCAAAATCGATGACCCCTAATTGGTATTTGGGAGTTCTTCTTGTTTTCAAAGAGGCAGATTGGTCACTATTCTCGTTTTTGATAAACAATACATTCCCGGCATGTAAGTCTGCATGCATCGCGCCATAAATCAGCAAATTGATATAGGTAAACTTGATGAGAAGCTTGGAAAACTCGGTCTTATCTTCCTCCAATACATTGGAAACAGTGACACCTTGGATAAACTCCATGACGATAATATTGTCACTGTACTTTACGTACTCCTTCTTCACATTCGGAATCTTAATATAATTAATCGCTCTGCAGTTACGCTGTACCTCTTGCATATTACGGATTTCTTCCTCGAAATTGGTCTGGTCTCGAATTGTGCGAATATTTTCTTCAATCACCTTATCCAATTGAAATGTTTTAAACAAGGGTATATAAGATGCAATGCGTGCTAACGCATAGAACTCTTCAATTGCGGCCTGGAGTCGCGTCTCGATATTTGCCCTCTTCATTTTGACTACAAGAATCTCTCCACTATTGCGATCTGTTACCTTAAACACAACCGAGATCATTCCTGTATTGATTGGTTTGTACCCTCCATGGTTAAACACAATATCGTGCTTTGACTCTAATATATATACCATATCCCAGTTAATATGTGACGGTTCCCAATATACATTATCTGTGTAGGTTAACAATTCTTCATGCAATGTCTTGTCAATTAAATTGGCGTTCATGGCGATGGACTGAAATAGTTTGACATAGAGCACATTTTTTTTTGCTAATATAGAGCATATCTCGCGCATATATGCTCGCGTGTCTTTGGTAAATAAATACCCTACCCAACACCATATTATAAACCATAATGCGTTGCATAAAAACAACCCGATTTCAAAAACACGTGACACTTGTCTATACCGACTCTTGATGCATTCTTTACAGTAGTCTTTATAATAATGAATATTCATTGTATTATTGTGGGCACCTGTTTATTTGGAGGAAGAAAATAAGATGTCGATTTTAACAAAGATGTTGATTACTTGTCTATGTCATTTTCTCCATAAATTGTTTTAATCTATTTATTATATTTTTAATCAGAGTATTAGTCATTTTGTCTAGGAATTTTCGCATACCTGTGCCACCTGCACCACTTATTTGTTCTTGTTCTTCATCGTCTGAATCTACGACATCCTCGTCTTCACACAGCACATCTATAACAATATCTATCTTGTGTGGGTTCAAAATATTACAATAGATCGTGATGTTTTTAACTGGCACTAGTTCGTATTCTTCGCTAACGATAGTTTCTGAAAGAGGGACATTCGTAACTGTCAAGACTACTTTGTTATGGAGATTTTCTCGGGCAATAATCACGTTTGTCCACATTTGTGGAACGCCTAAATCCTTCAGAATATGTTTTAGAACTAATTGCAAGCGTGCTTCTCTTTCGTCGCGTACATCCAATCGATATGATTCACAAATATCCTTGTTGATCTCGAACAATAGATCAAATAAATTGAAATTGATGAATTCGATCAAATTTATTGCGGAGTTCTCTACATGAAAAGAAATATGCAAACGATCTGTCCCATTTCTTACAATTTGGACATCTTCTCGATTTAAAGACGACACCGCACGACCGCTTTTCATAGTATATATTCTTGTTGATTGAATATATATTATAAATGTTGTGTTAACGAATGAACCCACGCACTTTCACAAGCAATACACTTTCTCTAACCTTAAGCAAAATATTTGGTTAAAAAGTCTTGAAGGAAGAAAATAGGAACACCCAACGCTTTGGCATTCGATATCTTGGAACTCGATTCCCCTTCGTTTTTGACAACTACCGCAAACGTATTTTTTGTTACCGTTGCGCCTTGAACCGCGCCTACCTCTTTTAATCTTTGTAATAAATCCTTGTCTCTAAAACCAGTAAGCACAATCGTTTTCCCATAGAGTGGCGACAAAACTTGGTTTAAAGCTTGCGTTGGCGCAGGAGCTGGGTTAAACAAAGGAGTTAGGTCTAGGCCCTTGGACCCCCTACACGCCTTATAAAACTCGTTAAACCTCCCAATATTTTCTACAAATGCACGGGCACTCTTTTCAGCGATTCCCTTCACTTGTAGAACCTGTTGTATCTTTTCTTCCTTGGACTCTTTTGAATCAAGAATAGTAGGAAACATTTCTAGGATAGGTGCAATCTTTCTCTCACCAAACCCCCGCCCAAATATATTCGAAGAGGCCGCCCATGTCACCACCCCTGCTTTGGACAACGCACTATCAATCGACTCTTTTATTTTAAAAGCGCTCTTTTCTCCTAAACCATCGATTCCCGCCATTTCTTCCTTCGTCATATGAATAATCTTGGGAACACTATTGAACCCCGCCTTGCACAACTTTTTTATAATCCCTGCTCCCAACCCCTCTACACCAATTCCTGCAAAAAACAGCGCGACATTTTTCTCAATCACTGATTCATCCTGGTCTGCATTTTTCAAGACAATATCTACCCCTGTCTCGTTCCACTCATATTCACAATTGGTAGGAAGTCCTGCCTCTGATCCTAATGTCGCGGCACGAATCACTTGTTTGATATGGGGAATCACATCTCCACTTCTTATAATCTCGACAATGGCCCCAGGCCCCACCTTTTGTTGTACAATAAATGCCGCATTAAATCCTGTTGCATACTCGATCTGGACCCCACATAAAGAGACTGGTTCAATTTGGACACGTGGTTTCAGGTAACCATCTTTGCTCGCAGACCAATGTACTGCCACTACCTGGGCCTGAGTAGTCTGTTCTTCAGTCGCCATTTTGAATGCAAACGCGTACTCTGGGTTGCTGACCCCCGGTGGTCTGGGGTGTACCTTATCTTCACTAACAATCACCCCATCTGTTTCATACATATACCCACTTTTAAGCGACTCGAATACCCGCGACAAATGTTCTTCAGTCAAATATTGGGGAGAGGTTATTGCGCGATGGTAGGCACATTCGAACCCAGCTCCTACCAAAAAAGCAAATTGTTCCGATGGTTTTAGAATAGGGGTAATTACCTCGTAGGCCACAAACGAAACATCTTTGATCTTCTCATAAAATGCAGCGTCCATATGTTTGTGGTTGACTAGTCCCGCCACCATATTGCGAGGATTTGCAAATACGCCCTTATATTTCTTGTCAAACACTTCTTTCTGGATAATGAACTCGCCGCGTACACATACTTCTGTAGCGGAACCCGCCTTTAGCTCAGGAAGGTTCAAGTAAGGGATCAACCAACGGATATCTTGTCCTGTTTCGCCATCACCTCGGGTATAAAGTGTTTCACCACAGTAAAGACCACTTACTCCATCTAGTTTGGAAGAAAGGACATAAGATCCTGTACCATATGTTTGCTTCCATGACGCAAGCGCTCCTGTCCCAGGTTTGATCTTGTTCATCGATGCCATTTTGTAGGGGAGGGTCGCCTTTCCACCAGAAGAAACAGGTGCCCCGACACTTAACCCAGAACTACCAAACTTTTGAATCACGTATGCTTCTAGTGCATCAAACTCAGCATCGCTAAGGAAAGGAGTAGCATTATGGTACGCGTCGTTGGCCTCTTTTAACAAGTTTTTTAATACATTTTCTTCCTGTTTCTCAAAGACTTTGGTGACAAACCCATGTGCACGCATGCTCTGTATAATTGTTTCTCTTGTACCACTACTACTGGCGCCGCCTGTGCTTGCGCCTACGCTGCGCTTTTTTGTGACATTCTTCTTTGTTTTTGGAGCGATAGCATCAGTCGATGCAGTAGTTCCTACCACGACCACGGCCACGGAAGAGGCCGAGCTCTGCTCTCTTTGCTCCGGTGCCACATACTCCATCTTTAAAAAATCAAAAATATGTTTCTCAGTCGGGAACAAGGAAGAAACAGGTGTTTTCACCTTATCGCTAGACAGAGCGCTAATACAGTGTTCATTCAGCGAGTATCCCATATCAAGTGCACGCTGCCTCATATTGGTATTAAAGACCTTGCTCCCAGTAAAATAAAGAATCGCAAAGGCATATTCTTCTTTGCTAGAAAACAAGAAATCGACTCTTCTTGCAACTGCGTGCCCAGGCAGACGAGCAATTACCAAGCACTTACAATCCCCTCTCGAAAGCACTTCTAGAATCACCTTTCCCTGAATCAATACATCTACAAACCGTTTGAACGCGCCTTCTTCCACCGAGGTAATAATCACATCAATATCACCTGAATGTGCTGCACCTCTGCGGTAGCTACCAACAATTTCGAAAGTAACTCCTGCGCTCACAGCGCCCAGCGCAAATGTCTTTTCGTAGTCCTGGATTTCAGCACGAGGGATGCGTTGTAGAATATCTTCATAATATTTTAACCCAACTCGCTGGACATCATTTAGCAATGTCTCACTAAGAGTTCTAAGTTGTTCTATAGTAGTGACACCATGTACCTTTACAAGCTCGGCGGCCTTTTTGGGACCGATACCGTAAACGTCACACAACAAATTGATAGGGTTGTTCTTTTCTTCCTCTATTAAAGAAATAACTCCAGTTTGAAAGAGTTCTAATAATCGGTCAAAGACAGATGCACCGATACCTGGGGCACCTTTTAGTTCGGACACATTGGTTAAGGCCACAGGCCACCCCAAGACAGTTTCTTGTGCTTTTTTATACGCTTTTGCACGAAAGGCGTCTCCGCGCTTGGACATGATACTTTCAAGCTTTCCTAGACTCTCTGCAAACAGGGCATTTAAAGAGATGCGCGTATCATTTTTTGAATGGGTTCCTAACATCTTGTACCTAGTTATCAAATATATATGATTTGATAAATAGTCTTTAACTATTGTTTGGGGCAAACTTCCTAAACAATGTGCGCGCCGGTTTTGAACGCGGTAAAGCGATTTAATGGTGACGACGAGATTTTCGGTGGCGTCGGGTCTTTCTTCGCTTCTTGGATGCTTTTCTTGAACGGCGGCGACGGCCGCCTGAGATGTTGCACCCTGCTAATAATCCATTCATTAAAACATCAAGCTCGTTCCCAGCTATATGATATTGTTTCCTTTCATCATTAATAAGTACAATTTCGTTATGTAATTTTTGACCACTAATTGCAGATTCTACTGTAAAATCGCCATAATGTTTTGGCGTCATATTTAACTTCTTACACTTGTAATCATGGACTATGTTTTGTTTAACATCATAATCTACATGAAATTCTGTTCTACCGGGGCTTAGATTTTGATACATTTATATATATTAATCCTACAAAATAAATTATATATCACGATACATGTTTACAACTCCATTTATACTAGGTACCCCGCTAAAACCCTCTCTAAAAACCCCAAAAAAACAAAGATTATGGTCTCCCAGTGTCACTTTCATGTTTTTTATAAATCTCCAAAAGTTTTTTCGTTTTTGGACATTTTTAAAAATGTCCAAATTCAAGAAACGCGCTATAATATACAAAAAAAGCGAAGAGTTGTCTAGACAATGCTCTCAAAAACATTTGGTTCTCTGAAAATTTTGTGAGCATAAAAAAAATATATTTTGTGAAAAACGCGCAGAACAAATGGAAATAAAGTTGCAACTTTGGCAACCAAAAAAGAAAAAAGTTGCACGCCTTTTATAAGACCATATACGCTCTCGTAAAAACACGTCTAAAAAAAGTGCTGAGACTGACTTGTGACTGGGTTGCCAAATGTGGCAACTTTTGGCAACCAAAAAGTTGCAAATAAAATAATTATAGAAGTTTTTTTTCAGATACCCCTTTCGCGCTAGATAACCCCGCTAAAAACCTCTCTAGAAAACCCCAAAAAACAAAGTTTATGGTCTCCCAGTGTCACTTTCATGTTTTTTATAAATCTCCAAAAGTTTTTTCGTTTTTGGACATTTTTAAAAATGTCCAATTTTGAGAAATGCCTTATAATATACAAAAAAAGCGAAGAGTTGTCTAGATAATGCTCTCAAAAACATTTGGTCCTCTGAAAATTTTGTGAGCATAAATTTTCCATATTTTGTAAAAACCCTCGTGCGCCAATGGAAACAAAGTTGCAACTTTGGCAACCAAAAAAGAAAAAAGTTGCACGCACTTCTTGTGACCATGTATGCTCTCGTAAAACCTCGCTCTAAAAAAGTGCTGAGACTGACTTGTGACTGGGTTGCCAAATGTGGCAACTTTTGGCAACCAAAAAGTTGCAAATAAAAT
>Ga0209499_1002190_pt1 | contig 12724 bp, 9 predicted proteins | sample C_130208_EF_Meta_FD_187306 | JGI IMG/M metagenome (GOLD analysis project Ga0209499, IMG submission 187306) | Freshwater microbial communities from Lake Croche, Canada to study carbon cycling - C_130208_EF_MetaG (SPAdes) (version 2) | ecosystem: Environmental > Aquatic > Freshwater > Lake | place...
AATACAAGAAAATCATAAAATACGATTGGGAGCATCCGGATTATAATACGTTAGATGATAAGTTTATGCAGCGTTTCGATGAAAACGGAGAATTTGTAAATATTCCACTAGTGGAACTTGAAGAAGAAATACCGCCATATTATTCAACTGATTTTCCTGTAAATTACACGATTATTGAAAACAAAAAAAAGGAATCAAAACCGGAGTCTTAATTCATTTTTTTTTATTGTTTTCAATTTGCTTTTTTAAATCTGCAATCAAAAATCGTTAATCTTCATTCAGAAATCTTTAACTTCTCTGTCTTACCGCTTCATACAAAAATGCACCACACGCAACAGAAACATTTAACGAACCGATGGTTCCAAACATAGGAAGTTTAGCTTTTTCATCCACAATTTTAAGCACCGAAGGATTGATTCCTCTGTCTTCAGACCCCATGATTATGGCTACGGGTTCGTTTAATGAAATATCATAAATTGTTGCGTCTGTCTTTTCGGTAGCGGCAACTGTTTTTATTCCGCTTGCTTGCAATAAAAAGATAGCGTCTTTTATATGTTCAACTTTGCAAATTGGAATATTAAAAACAGCTCCAGCTGATGTTTTTACTGTATCGCCATTTACAGGAGCTGAACCTGCTTTTTGGACAATAATCCCGTTTACGCCAGTACATTCTGCAGTTCTAATAATAGCTCCAAAATTACGAGCATCTGATATTTGATCTAATATTAAAAACAATGGTTTTTTACCATTTTCTATCACGGATTCAATCAAAGTTTCTAAATCAAAAAACGAAATAGGGGATACTGTAGCAACCGCACCTTGATGGTTATTAGGTGTTAGTCGATTTAATTTTTCTACAGGAACATAAGAAAAGTTGATGTTTCCTCGTTTCATCACTTTCATTAAGTCCTTCATCAATTCGCTACTCGCTTCCTTTTGAATATAAACTTTATCTACAGTTGCGCCCGCTTGTATGGCTTCAATAATAGCTCTAATCCCGAATATTTGATGTTCTTTTTCCATGGTGCAAATATATAAAAAAAACCACCATTTTTTAGATGGTGGTTTTGAATAATTCTAAATGCTTTTTTCTATTCTAAAATAGGTAATTTAGTAAATATTGTAGCAGCAGGAACATTAGCTCCATTTGAATTTAATTCCGCTTGAGGATATAATATTCTCTGGATAAACTGAGTTCCAATCGGTGCAGTTTCTGTATCATTAAGAGGAATATAACGCCAAGTCGGATACATGTTTCCAAGTCTTCTAAAGTCCATCCAAGACTCCACATTCATTGCAATCATTATTTTATGTTTTGCAGTCATGATTTTTTCTAAAGTTATAGAAGAAGATGTTTCACTTGCATAAGTTGCAACATAAGCATCGATTCTTGCTAATCCAGCTGGTAAAGATGTCACTTGATTTACATGAGCAATTATTGCGCTATTATGTGCAGCAGCAGCTCTTGGTTTGTTATTACTTCTTAAAGCAGCTTCTGCTTCAATCATTAATAGCTCAGCATAAGATGCAGCAGGCAAAGAAGATACTTTTTTACCATAAAAAGAATCATCACCACCAACAATAGTACTATTTGGTACTTGAGGTATTCCACTTTGAATTTTACCAACTCCATATACATCGAAACCATTTCTATCAACAGAAGCAAAAAGAGCTTCCGTTCTAGGGTCTCCAGTTGAAATTAATTCATCGATAAACGGTTGATTAGCGATAACCATACCGTTGTTATACATTTCATCCCAAGGGTTTTGGTATAACGCAGTTCCTTCAAATTTGTTTAATAAATCCCAATCTGAACTGTCCATTCCAAGTGCTTTAGCTTTATCAATAGCAGCAAGTGCACTAGTAGCAGATCCTGCTGGGTCTTTTTTGCTTAAATGATTGTAGTATCTAGCACTTAACATATAAGCAGCTGCTTTCCATTTGTCAGTGTCACCATCATAGATAAAATCTCCTTTAAGATCAACTGCTCCAGCATCAATATCAGTTATTGCTTTAGCAAGAAGTCCTTGTATAGCAGTGTAAATATCAATCTGTTTATCATATTTCGGTTTAAGAATCGAAGCGTCTAGAGCTTCAGAATATGGAATGTCTCCATAAAGAGAAGTCATATAGCCTAATCTGTATGCAGTTAATATTTCTGCAACACCTTTAAATTTTTCATAACCAGGTTTTGATTCTTTGATGATTACATCACAATCCTTCAAACTGTTTATATAAGATCCTGTGAAGAAAGTTTCAAAACTACTATGTGTTACATCGTATTGGTCATAAGCAACTGCGGTAGCGTGATTACCTGCGAAATGCTGTGAAAACTGACCTATGAAACCATCACCAAATCCACCTTGATTATCAAAAACATGTCTTTCAACATTAGATAATAATACCTCTGGAGGAGTGCTTGTAGGATTGTTTTCGTCGATATTTATTTTTTCGAAACGATCGTTTATACTACAAGAGTTTAAAAATATTATTCCCAGTAATGCAATTAGTAAGGAACCTTTTATTTGTCTTTTCATGATTTTCATTTTTATAGTTTAATTTTTACACTAAAATCTATCGATTTTGTATTAGGAATTGAATTAGCATCAATGCCAATCAAACCTGCTCCTCCGCTTCCTACTCCTCTAGAATTCACCTCAGGATCTACACCAGAATAGTTGGTTTTAAGCCATATGTTTCTTCCGCTTAGAGTAAAATCTAAACCACTTAATTTAATTGTTTTTAAGAATTTTTTAGGTACAGAATATCCAATATAAATATTTCTTAATCTCCACCATGAAGCATCCTCAATGAAGTTTTGATCTACATTAGCATACGTTGTCGTGTAAAATCCTTTAGTTAATTTAGCGGGTACATTCACAGCAGCCCCGTTTTCATCTACACCATTAAAGTTTTGTGTTCCTTGAACTGAAGTACCCGAGGTATAGTAACGATTATCTGTTACTGCAGAATGACCAGAGTAAGCAATGTTAGCGCCAAAATCATTAATAATGTCTCCACCTTGTTTTCTTTCTAAAGTAAATCCAGCATTAATTCCTTGATAAGAGAATGAAGTGTTCCATCCAAGAATAAAATCAGGCTGCGTATTTCCTAAAACAACTCTTTCTGCAGATTGTGATGGGTTACCATTTGCATCAACTAATAAAGGAGAGCTTAAGTCACCTGCCACAGAGTGCTCATAAGTATATCCATAAATCGCTCCTAATGGAAGTCCTTTTTCAGCTATAATTTCAGCATTTGTCCAGTTTCCATAACCTAAAATAACTCTGTCAACTCCATCTCCAACTTTGTTTACAATACCTTTGTTTCTTGTAAAGTTAAACTCAGTTGACCAGTTTAAATCTTTAATAGCAACTAGATTTGTTAATTTAAGTGTTGCTTCAAATCCTTTGTTTACCACTTCCCCAATATTAAACCATCGGCTAGAATATCCAGTAACATTTGAAACTGGGCTATTAACAATTTGATCTACTGATTTTTTTTCATAATAAGTAGCGTCAAGTGTAATCTTGTTGTTTAAAAATCCTAATTCAGATCCTACTTCCCATTGGATAATATCTTCTGGTTTTAAAGTAGGATTGTTTTGTACATCACCCAAGGTGAATGCTGGATTTCCAAAATAATTAGTGTCTTGTTTATAATAAACATCTTTAAGCGCAGCTACAGGAGGTACATTTGCAGTTTTAGCGTAAGACGCTCTAAGTTTACCGTAAAATGATTTTGTATCCATTAATTCAGAATAAATAAAACTAGTACTCAATGAAGGATACAAGAAGTTGTTTTTAGCTCTTGGTAATGTAGAGTGCCAGTCATTTCTTGCTGTTGCAGTTACAAAAAGGTAGTTTTTATAACTAGCTGTAACATCTCCAAATACACCTAATGATTCCTGAGTTGTTGAATAGTGTGATGTGGTTTTTTCAATTGTATTTTGAATATCAAATAAGTTAGGAACAATAAATGAAGTTCCTGTATTATCTAATCTGTCAAATACTTTTTGATTGAAGTTGTTACCAACCATTGTTGCTACTTTAATATCATCAGTTAAATGAAGGTCATATCTTATAAATAAATCAGAGTTAAACTCTCTACTAAATAATTTTGTAGAAGAAAGTTTTCCCATATAATCATTAGCATTTGTTGCCTTAGTGCCTATAGATTGATGATTTAATCTTGATTCAGCATAGGTGTCAACTCCAAGTTTGTAGTTAATCGATAAATTAGGGAGTACTTTATAATTAAATCCTAAATTAGCAATTAAACGATCAAGTTGTCTATCTTCACCAGTTTTGTTTACTGACCATGTTGGTTGGTCAATTGTACTATGCCAATAGGTTGGATTTCCATAAGCATCTTGATATGGGTTGTTTACATCGTAATTATTATTGAAGTAAGCTAAATTTTCTCCAATTAAAACACCATCAAAATATTTACCTGATGAATTGATGTAATTTGCTTTTGCTTCAACTTCTAATTTATCAGAAATTTTTTGGCTACCACTAAATAAGAAAGAGGTTCTTTTATATTCTTGATTTGGAATTACTCCTCCTTGAGCGGTATTTGAAATGGAAGTATAAAAACTATTGTCTTTACCTCCACCAGAAACAGCTATATTGTATCTTGCGGTATTTCCATCACGAAAGAAACCTTTGTAATTGTCTGTATAAGTTATAATTGGTTGTCCTCCAATATCTTCAATTGTGCCAGTTCCGAGAAGGTCTCTATGTGCTCCTACAGGATAAAGTGCTCCAGAATTTGATAATGGCCCCCAGTTATTTGTGGTTGCAGCATTCCAAATACCATTGCTACCTGTAGTAAACTTGTCAGATAAATTAGGAAATTTATTAGGCATGTCAGTAGATTGGCTTGTTGAAAGTTCCACATTCAAACCTTCGCCAGAATTTCCTTTTTTAGTTGTTATTAAAATAACACCATTCGAAGCTCTAATGCCATATAATGCAGTTGCAGCTCCCCCTTTTAGAACAGATACACTTGCAACATCATCTGGTGATATATCTGAAGCTCTATTTGAAGAAGGAGTTCCTCCATAGATTGCACTATTGTTAGAATATTCAGATGAATTATCAATTGGCACACCATCTACAACGTAAAGAGGCTGGTTACTTCCTGTAAGTGAAGCATATCCTCTAATTACAACATTAGTTCCAGAACCTGCTTGTCCTCCAGAGTTGGTGATTTGTACCCCTGAAACTTTTCCGTTAAGAGCATCTAAAACAGAAGTTCTTCCGCTTTTTGAAATTTCATCAGATTTTACGTTTTGTGTAGAATATCCAAGAGATTTTTTTTCTCTTTTAATACCCAAAGCAGTTACTACAACACCTTCAAGTTCAACGGCAGAACTTACCATTTTCACTTTTAAAGAAGCGGAACTAGCTTTAACGTCTTGGGTATTCATCCCAACGTAGCTAAAAATCAAGATTTGACTTGGGGATGCTTTAATAGCAAATTTACCGTCAAAATCAGTTTGTGTTCCAGATTTAGTTCCTTTTACTAATACACTCACGCCTGGTAAAGGCAATCCTGCATTATCAGAAACAACACCCGAAACAACTCTTTCTTGCGCAAATGTTATTTGCGCCACAAGTACTATTAATAGTACTAAGAATCCATTAAACTTTAGTTTCATTTTTAAATATTTTGAATTAGTCAAACAAAAATCTTAATAATTTGTTAACTTTCCTAATATTTACAATGATTTTTTATGCACGCATATAAATTTAACATTTAACACAATGTATCTTGAATGTTATAATAATGTTCGTTTTTAAAATAAAACAGTATAGTTTACATGTACAATACTATTGTTGAAATTGAATTCTTGCTTGTTTAGGCTTCCATTGGCAAGGGCCAACTTTAGTAATCCGTTTTTTGTTTTCACCCCAAATCCAATACCAATTGTCCTTAAGTTTCCTTTACTGTTTGTGGTTTTGTCTTGGAAATACCCATAGTCCATTATTGAATGAATGTATAGGTCAGGAGATAATATATACCGATATTCCGAAGTTATTATAGATGCTAAGTTTGCTTGCAGGCTATTTTCGGTAAAACCTCTAATGGAACGAAAACCACCAAGTCTAAATAGCTCATTGGTGACATAGGAATTACTTTGCAAAAAATAATTATGATAATTTATGTTAACGCAATTTTTCTGGTTTAAATAAAAATTATGCATAAACTCAAGATTTAGATAAAATTGATTATTTTTTCCGCCTACGTCAAATACCTCTCTTTTTCCATTTCCTAATGATAATGAAATATTTGTTTTCACAGGAAAAATTATATTTACAACGTCTGTTTTGGTGTGTTCAAAATTTATTGTGATAAAGGAACTTTTGAAATCGCTAATAACTCCATTGTTTGTTTTCTGTGTGGAGCTGGATTCTGTGGATTGATAACCTAAATAAATCCTGGTATTGTAATCTATAATGTAGCCTAGATCTATTGCTGTTTTAGTATTTTGAAATAAGCTATCTTGTTTGAATATATTAATTTGAGCTTTTAGACCAATGGGGCTTTTAAATAGATAAGGAAAGTCAACACTTGCTTTGAATATTTTTTGATTTTTTCCATCACTTTTCCAAAAAAGAAATAGTTGTTCTCCTGCCTGCAATGCGTTTTCTAATGTTAAATCTACGTAGCCATTAAAATTTATTTTGTTGTTTTTGGTATTTGAAAAACCGATAAAGCCGTCAAATAAATTGGACTTTCTTTTTTCTAAATAAACATAAACTTTTGTTGTGTCTTTTGTGAATAAGATTTCAGGGTATTTCGTTTGATTTACAAACCGGAACTTTTCAAAATCAACATTGATTTGTTTTACCAAGTTTTGGTTAAAGCTTTTGTTTTTATATTTTTTAGTTAGTTGTTTGAAAGCGCCTTCTGGAAATTGTGTTTTCGTATTATTTTCCTCAAATTTCAAAACAATTGAATTCAATTTTCTTTCTTGACTAGATTCATATTGTAAATCGGCAAATAAAGAATTGTTTTTCTGTTTTAAATGAATCAATTTCAGTTGGGCGAAAGAGAACCCTTTCTGTTCTAATTTTTGTATTGTGTTATTTAAGAAAGTTTCTATTTCAATATAAGATAAGGTCAGGGTGTCTTCTTTTAGATTTAAAGAAAGTTGCTTGTTTATCGTTGAATTTCTACCTATATATATATGAATGTTTTTTGTTCTCTTTCCTATGTCAAATTTTGAAACATAGCTAGAATCATTTGCTTTTGAAATTAAAAGCGTATGATTTTCGATGAAACCAATTTTTGATAATTTTCCAGAAAGCTTGTTTGTCTCTTCATAAATAGATTTCGCATTCTTATGATCAGAATTATAACTCAATGAATCTATGATTTTATCTTCAAAGGAGGAATTTCCGATTATTTTAAGTTTAAATTTTTGAGCAGAACAATTTACGCCAAAATTTAAAAGAATAATAATAAATACAATTGATTTCAATAGGGGAGGGTTTTGTTTATATAATGCAAATATCAATACTTTAGTATAAAAAGTATAAAGTTAAATAATCTTATTGAAAATTAATTGATTATGATTTGTTTAGTGAAAAATATTTTTTACATTTGCAACCCCGTAAAAAGCGGGAAATTTAATATATAAGTAATTTTTAGTATTAATTATGCCAACAATTCAACAATTAGTAAGAACAGGAAGAACTCAGATAACTAAGAAGAGTAAATCGGTTGCTTTAGATTCTTGTCCTCAAAGAAGAGGGGTTTTGTACGCGTGTTTACACTACTACACCAAAAAAACCAAACTCTGCAATGCGTAAAGTAGCGCGTGTACGTTTGACAAATGGTAATGAAGTAAATGCCTACATCCCTGGTGAAGGACACAATCTACAAGAGCACTCGATAGTATTAGTTAGGGGTGGAAGGGTAAAAGATTTACCAGGAGTTAGATATCACATCGTTCGTGGTGCACTTGATACGTCAGGAGTAGCAGGAAGAACGCAGAGAAGATCTAAGTATGGTGCTAAACGCCCAAAAGAAGCAAAAAAGTAATTAATTAGTCGAAAGTCGAAAGTCGAAAGTCGAAAGTGCATTCTTTGCATTAAGGCATTATGACCTTACGACATTAAGACTTTTTTAAAAAAAAAGAAATGAGAAAAAGAGCGGCAAAGAAAAGACCACTTTTACCAGATCCAAGGTTTAATGATCAACTGGTAACGCGTTTTGTGAACAACTTAATGTGGGATGGTAAAAAATCAACAGCTTTTAAAGTATTTTATGATGCAATTGACATTATAGAATCTAAAAAGCAAGATGCGGAAAAATTATCATTAGACATCTGGAAAGATGCTTTAACAAATGTTATGCCTCACGTAGAAGTACGTAGTCGTAGAGTTGGTGGAGCTACATTCCAAATTCCAATGCAAATTCGTCCAGACAGAAAAATTTCTATGGCAATGAAGTGGTTAATACTTTATTCAAGAAGAAGAAATGAGAAATCTATGGCTCAAAGATTAGCGTCTGAGTGTTTAGCTGCGGCTAAAGAAGAAGGTGCTGCTGTTAAAAAGAGAATGGATACTCATAAAATGGCTGAAGCAAATAAAGCATTCTCACATTTTAGATTTTAATTAATAAGAAATGGCTAGAGATTTAAAATTTACAAGAAACATAGGTATTGCTGCTCACATTGATGCTGGTAAAACAACAACAACAGAGCGTATATTATTCTATACTGGAAAATCACACAAAATTGGTGAAGTACACGATGGTGCTGCAACAATGGACTGGATGGCGCAAGAGCAAGAAAGAGGGATTACAATTACTTCTGCTGCTACAACTTGTGAATGGAATTTTCCAACTGAACAAGGTAAAGTATTACCTGAAACATTACCATACCATTTCAATATTATTGATACCCCAGGACACGTTGATTTTACTGTTGAAGTAAATCGTTCTTTACGTGTACTTGATGGGTTGGTTTTCTTGTTTAGTGCAGTTGATGGTGTTGAGCCACAATCTGAAACTAACTGGAGACTTGCAGATCAATATAGAGTGCCGCGTATCGGTTTTGTTAATAAAATGGACAGACAAGGATCTAACTTTTTGATGGTATGTCAACAAGTAAGAGATATGTTAAAATCAAATGCTGTTGCAATCACTTTGCCAATTGGTGAAGAAAATGATTTCAAAGGTGTTGTGGATTTAGTTAAAAACCAAGCTATTGTATGGCATGAAGAAGGTTTAGGGGCTACATTTGATATTGTGCCTATTCCTGCTGATATGCTTGACGAAGTAAAAGAATACAGATCAATTCTTATTGAAGCAGTTGCTGACTATGATGAGAATTTGCTTGAAAAATTTATGGAAGATGAAGACTCAATTACTGAGGAAGAAATCAACATAGCTTTAAGAGCTGCTGTAATGGACATGGCTATCATTCCGATGATTGCTGGTTCATCGTTTAAAAATAAAGGAGTTCAATTCATGTTAGATGCAGTATGTAAATACTTACCGTCTCCAATGGATAAAGAAGGTATTGTAGGGATTCATCCTGATGATGCTGATTTATTAGAAGAAGATCAAGCTAAAATTATGCGTAAGCCAGATGTTAAAGAGCCATTCGCTGCTTTAGCATTTAAAATTGCTACTGACCCATTCGTAGGTCGTTTGGCTTTCTTCCGTGCGTATTCTGGTCGTTTAGATGCTGGTTCTTATGTATTGAACACACGTTCAGGAAACAAAGAAAGAATTTCTCGTATTTACCAAATGCATGCTAATAAACAAAACCCAATCGATTATATCGAAGCAGGTGATATTGGAGCGGCAGTTGGATTTAAAGATATCAAAACTGGAGATACATTGTGTGATGAAAAACACCCAATAATTCTTGAGTCAATGAAATTCCCTGCACCGGTAATTGGTATTGCAATTGAACCTAAAACAAAAGCTGACGTTGATAAAATGGGTATGGCTTTAGCTAAATTAGCTGAAGAGGATCCTACATTTACAGTTAGAACTGATGAAGCTTCAGGGCAAACTATTATTTCAGGAATGGGTGAGTTACACTTAGATATTCTTGTTGATAGAATGAAACGTGAATTCAAAGTTGAAGTGAACCAAGGGGAGCCTCAAGTTGAATACAAAGAAGCTTTTACAAAAGTTGCTCAACACAGAGAGACATACAAGAAACAATCTGGAGGTCGTGGTAAATTCGGTGATATCGTATTTAGACTTGAACCTGCTGAAGAAGTTGATGGTAAAGCTCCAGTTGGATTACAATTTGTGAATGCAGTAAAAGGGGGTAACGTTCCTAAAGAATATATTCCATCTGTAGAAAAAGGTTTCAGAGAAGCTATGAAAACGGGTCCTTTAGCAGGATACCAAGTTGATAGTTTAAAAGTAACTTTATTAGACGGATCTTTTCACCCTGTCGATTCTGATGCACTTTCTTTTGAGTTGGCTGCTAGAATGGGGTATAGAGAAGTAGCTAAAGCTGCTGGAGCAATTATTTTGGAGCCTATCATGAAAATGGAAGTGATTACACCTGAAGAAAACATGGGAGATATCGTTGGTGATATTAACCGTCGTAGAGGTCAAGTGAATGACATGGGTGACAGAGCAGGTGCAAAAACCATCAAAGCAGATGTGCCATTATCAGAAATGTTTGGTTATGTAACTACATTAAGAACACTTTCATCTGGTAGAGCAACATCTACAATGGAATTTTCACACTACGCAGAAACACCTTCCAATATTTCGGAAGCGGTTATCAAAAAAGCAAAAGGAAACGCATAATCTTTAAGAAAATGAGTCAAAAAATTAGAATAAAACTAAAATCTTACGATCACATGTTGGTAGATAAGTCTGCTGAAAAGATTGTAAAAACAGTAAAAAGCACTGGAGCAGTTGTAACAGGACCAATTCCTTTACCAACTCATAAAAAACTTTTTACAGTTCTTCGTTCTCCACACGTTAACAAAAAAGCGAGAGAGCAATTTGAAGTAATGTCATACAAGAGATTAATTGACATTTACTCTTCATCATCTAAAACTATTGATGCCTTAATGAAACTTGAATTGCCAAGTGGAGTTGAAGTAGAAATCAAAGTTTAAGTACTTTTTGAATAAAAATGGGCGCTGTTTTTAATCGGAAACATTTTTTTAGGTTTGTGTGTAAATAAGTTATACTTTTGCACCTCTTAAAAAAATAGGATTCGGCTAAAAACTGCGTTCTATATTTATATTTAATAATTAATAAATAATAATTATGTCTGGGTTAATTGGTAGAAAAATCGGCATGACTAGCATTTTCGACGAGAACGGGAAGAATATTCCTTGTACAGTAATCGAAGCTGGACCATGTGTTGTTACCCAAGTCAGAACCAAAGGTGTTGACGGGTACGAAGCGTTGCAACTAGGTTTCGATGACAAAAACGAGAAACATTCCACAAAAGCGGCCGTTGGTCACTTTGCGAAAGCAGGAACTGTAGCTAAGAAAAAAGTCGTTGAATTCCAAGGTTTCGCAACAGAACAAAAATTAGGAGATCTTATTGATGTTTCTATTTTTGAAGAAGGAGAATTTGTAGATGTACAAGGTGTATCTAAAGGTAAAGGTTTTCAAGGGGTTGTAAAACGTCACGGTTTTGGTGGTGTTGGCCAAGCAACTCACGGTCAACACAATCGTTTAAGAGCACCAGGTTCTGTAGGAGCTTCTTCTTATCCATCTAGAGTATTCAAAGGAATGCGTATGGCTGGAAGAATGGGAGGAGATAATGTAAAAGTTCAAAACCTTAGAGTTTTAAAAGTAGTTGCTGAAAAGAATCTACTTGTTATTAAAGGATGTATTCCTGGATGTAACAACTCTTATGTAATCATTCAGAAGTAATGGAAGCAAAAGTATTAGATTTCAATGGAAAAGATACTGGAAGAAAAGTTCAACTTTCTGATTCAGTATTCGGTATAGAACCAAACAATCACGCAGTATATCTTGATGTTAAGCAATATCTTGCTAATCAAAGACAAGGAACGCACAAAGCAAAAGAAAGAGCTGAAGTAGCGGGAAGTACACGTAAAATTAAAAAACAAAAAGGAACTGGTACTGCTCGTGCGGGTAGTGCAAAGAATCCATTGTTTAAAGGTGGTGGAACAGTTTTCGGACCAAGACCAAGAAGTTATTCATTTAAATTGAATAAAAGCTTGAAACGTTTGGCTAGAAAATCTGCTTTCTCAATTAAAGCTAAAGAGTCCAATATTATTGTACTTGAAGATTTTAATTTTGATTCACCAAACACTAAGAATTTCATCAATGTATTGAAAGCATTAGGGTTGGAAGATAAAAAATCTTTATTTGTGTTGGGCGATTCGAATAAAAATGTATATTTGTCGTCACGTAATTTAAAGACGTCTAAAGTCATAAGTAGCTTAGAATTAAGCACTTACGACATATTAAACACGAATAGTTTAGTACTTTTAGAAGGTTCTTTAGAGGTAATTGAAGATAATTTAAGCAAATAATAGGATATGAGCATCATAATTAAACCTATAGTAACAGAAAAAGTAACCAAAGAAAGTGAAGTTTTAAACCGCTTCGGATTTGTTGTTGACAAAAAAGCAAATAAAGTACAAATTAAGAAAGCTGTAGAGGCTGCTTATGGAGTAACGATTTTGAGTGTTAACACGATGAACGTAAGACCAGATAGAACAACAAAATTCACCAAAAGTGG
>Ga0209499_1002191_pt1 | contig 12711 bp, 10 predicted proteins | sample C_130208_EF_Meta_FD_187306 | JGI IMG/M metagenome (GOLD analysis project Ga0209499, IMG submission 187306) | Freshwater microbial communities from Lake Croche, Canada to study carbon cycling - C_130208_EF_MetaG (SPAdes) (version 2) | ecosystem: Environmental > Aquatic > Freshwater > Lake...
TTTAGATTGGGGGCTGGTGAAATTGGCGATTGTATTAAATATTTTATATTTATTCTTGAATTATGTATAAAAGATAATATCAGGTTATATTATAAAAAGAATAATATTATTATTGAAAAATACATTAAGTTAATACATGATAAAATGTATATTAATGAAGAATCAATAAAAAAATTAGATAATTATATCATTAAAGAACCATCTGAATATTATTCTAAATTTAATTATAATTTTAATCTAAAGATTGAAGACGTATTTATTTTTACAGATGAAGTAAAAACAAATTATAATAATTTATTGGAATTTAATATAACTAATTATATTTCAATACATTTAAGATTAGGTGATAAATTTCTAGAAACTGATAAAAACTTTATAATTTGTAAAAGTAATACTAGAAAATTTTTAAAAGAAAAATTATATCAATTTATTGAAGACAATCATAATAAGAATACATTTTTTTGTTGCGATAATGAAAGCTATAAATTAAAAATTAAAGAAAAATATAAAAATATTATTATAACTAATTGTAAAATTGGACATACTAGTTTATTAAATACAACTGAAGAACAAGTTTTAGATTCAATTACTGAATTTTATATATTAACAAATTCAAACTTAATATATTGTGCTTCATTTTCTGGATTTCCAATAATAGCATCCAAATTTAAGAACATTCCATTGATATGTGATAGAGATGATAATAATTTTTTTCCAAGTTATTTTAATAAAGATAAATTAATTTGTTATAGATATTAGTTTATATATATTATTATAAATATATTTATAATAATATGAATAGTGAGATCATAGATACTAAAGATCTAGCAAAAATATGTTCAATGCGTTTAGATGTTTTCATTAAAATTCTATATACACAATCAATCTTACGCAATGATCCTCCAATGTTGCTTGAAAAATTTAGATCAATGTATCGAGAACATTTATATGTATGGAACAATTTTAGGGAATACGATATAAATAAAAATCTTATTAAGAGTACATTTGAGGATTTTGATAATGTTTTTAATGAAACTATTTTAAGTATTAAATTAAATGATTTTAATAAGGAGATATCTTATGTGTATATAAGAAGTATTAATGGAATTCCTTCTTTAGTAAATGGATCTCATCGAGTGGCTGCTGCATTAGTATTAAAGAAATCAGTAAATGTAATATATAACAATTTTGGAGTAATTGGTGCATCATGGAATGGAACTTTTAAAAAGTTAAATCTTTCAAGTACAATTGCGAGTTTAGCATCAATTGAAGCAGTACGATTTTTGAAAGATGCATGTACTATTATCATTGCTTTTCCGAAAAGTAATTTAAACGAAGATTATTTCATAAATGAATTATTAAAATTTGAAGGAAAAACTTTATTTTTTAAAAAAATAAAATTAACTGATCAAGGTGGATTTAATTTAATTAAAAATTTATATTATGGTGAATCCTGGATTGGAAATATATCTAATAATTTTATTGGAGCAAAATCTAAATTTAATTATTGTTTTGATTCAGATAAATTAAAAGAATGCTTAATTTTTGTTACTACCTTTAAAGAACCAAAGAATATAATTTTAGCAAAAAAAAATATAAGAGAGTATTTTAATCATGGTAATCATACAATGCATTCAACTGATAATTTTGAAGAATCATTTAGAGTTGCAAGTACATTGTTACATGACAATAGTCTATGTTTTCTTAATAAAAATTTAAATAACTCAATTGGACAAAATTGTTTGGATAAATTCTTATCAAAATTTAAGGAAATTTTAAATGATCAAAATAGAGATCCTGCAGATTTTTGTATTGTTGGAAGTGCTGTATTAACTGCATATGGACTAAGAGAATGTAAAGATTTAGATTATATTCAAATAGGAGAATCACTTAAAGATACTAATATACATTGTATTGAAAGCCATTTACCTTTACATATAAATTGGTATTCTAAATTTGGTATCTCTGAAATAATTTATGATCCTAGTTTATATTTTTATTATAGAGGAATAAAATTTGCATCTCTGGAAGTAATTAAAGATGCAAAAATTATAAAATCAGAATCAAAAGATTTAATAGATATCAACCTAATAGATGAATACTTAAAAAATAACTAATCAAAATAGTATCCGCTGTAAGACAGATTATTATAGAATATGAAACTAGTTAAACGATTCTACCAATCTCATCCATTCATTTAATACATCTAATTCACTTTTATCAACTATATTATTATCAGCTAAAATACTATATACTTCTTGTATAGTTGCATCTTTATTTTGTTCTAATAAAGATATTACTTGTTCAGCAGTTTCATACATTGAAACTTCACTATCATAATCCTTCTGTAAATCATGTTCATTTCTTTCTTGAAATGCAGTTGGAAAAGTAAATTTAATTGTCTTATTATTTTTCCATAATTGGTATAATGCAACAAATCCATGCAATATATCAGTATATCTAAATGTAACTGTAACCGGTAAGTACATTGCATAGAACATAGATGGATCAGTCCAAAATGTATTTTGAGTATTAAATGGACATACTGAATTTTTATTTAAAATGATATCATATCCTGGATCTTTTTCAAAAATAAAAGGTTTATTATTAATATTTATTCTATAATATGCATCTACATCCGGATCATTATTAACAAGCCCTTGTATAATCGATACTTCTAATACCTTGCCATTTACCTTAGGTAGTTCATCACTTAATTCTGGTACTATATCAATACTAGAATGTTCTGGCGGTATTCCTCTAGGCCATATATTAGCATCAGTATAATTCTTATATAAATTAACAAATCCTTCTGTATTTGAAGTTTTAACTTCGCGAAATATTCCAGAAATACAATTTTTATTAGGAGTTGCATTTATACTAATTCCTAATTTATTATCTTTTAACCATAATTTATTATTTCTTTTATCAAATGTAAAATTAGATGGACATATTGAATTTATCTTTATGAATTCATTCATTTCATCATTGATTTTATTATGATGAAATCCTAAAATAGTACTACATTTAATGTCATATCCAGGGAAATCAATGTTTTCATTTATTTTAAAATTATTCTCATATGAATTTAATATTTCAGTATATTTATTATCATCATCAGTATCATAAATTGTAGTATATTTATTTTTAATTGCATATAAATAACCAAACATTTTACGAGTATATGATTTTAATGGTATTTTATCATAAATAGATGGAAATAATTCCTGTTGTTCTTTTAATCCTAAATATCTACAATTGATATCTTTATATAATTCATCATTTGTTTTAGAATCTCCAACTATTATTAAATCCCAATCTAAAATATCTGCATAGTATAAAATTTGTTTTGTTGGTTGATTTATAGTTGTTATTATTATACATCTATCATTTTTTATATATCTAATTTTATTATTAAAATAATCATCTAACCATAATTTACTATTTGGATTTTGATTAAACTTAATTGGATGTAAGAATAAATTTTTTTTATTTAATGAATTATATACATAATCTTTATTAAAAAATTTTTGTCGATCATCCCATAATATTTCAGATTTAAATATATTATATTGTAATTTATCTGTTTCAATGTTATGAATTACTGAAGGAATTGCTATTTCTAAGAAAACATCATGTTTTCCAAATAATTCGAATAACTTAAATAATTTCTCAGTTAAGTATTTTTTTGGCAAATAAAAAAAATCTGAAAAATTACCACTAAATTTATCAATTTTAAATTCTTTAAACTCACTATCATTTATTAAATTATTAACACTTTTTTTTCCAAAGCCTATTTCCCAATTCCAGCCAGAATGATTATTTATGTAATCTAATTTAAAATTATTATTTTCTGTAGGATTTGAATAATAGATAATCTTTGAATTATCAAATAGATTTAATATATTAACATTAATAATATTATCATCCATGGTATAAAATAATCCATCAGATTCATCTATAAGTATTTTATATTTATTATAAAATTCATTAAATATTCGATGTGTAAAATATCCTTTTTCAATATTTATAAAGTTCATTTCATTATCTTCTATTATTGGATAATCTGAATAAAAGATTATTTTCTTAAAATATTTTGCATATATATTTTTTATAAAATCTTTATTAGATATACAATTAGAATAATTAAATACTACAAGTAAAATACAATTATTAAATGTATTCATGTATATAATATATATAGTATGTATATAATATATTTCATATAAACATATCATAATTAACTTCACTATTATCATCTACATCATTCTTAATAATATAATCAAATTCTTTTGAATCTAATTCTGTTTCAGAGCGATGACTTTTAATTATTTTTAATTTATCAATATCATTATTGGATTCCTTTAAATATCTCAGTTCCGATCTATTTGGTGCTTCAATCCGTAGAACTTTTCCTCCTTTTGATTTTATATATTCATATTCATTTGTAAATCGAACATCACATACTATTACAAGACAATCTGATTTACATCTTCTACTAAATGTTTCAATTTGAATATCTAATCCTCTGATCCAAATATCTTGATGATATTTATCTCGACCATTTTCTGTACCATATTGTTGTAACTTTTGTCTAGTCTCAAATGTTTTATGATCATATAATTGATCATATGACAGTGTTAGATCGCGTGCATATAATTCATTTTTCATTAGATCGCCAAATCCAATGATTAAAATATTATATTTATCTTTAAAATAAGGATAGAGTAGTTGTTCAGCTAAATAATTTTTTCCACAACCCATTTTACCAGATAAACCAATAATTTTCATTGTATATATAATTTATAAAGAAATAGTAATTTAATTTTAATTTTTCAACTTTTATCTGCTTCAATTTGATTTTCTTGTTCAAACCTTAGTTTGTTTACCTCTTCAAAACTTTCTATAAATTGTTGAAACATTTTATGATCTTTATTATTGAATTCAAATCTAGCATTTTTACAATACATTTTTATAAGATCAACCTGAAATAGTTGTAATTTATGTCTATACACTTCATCAGTTTGCATACTAATTACATAAGGTTTATTTTTATATTGGATAGGTATCTTTAGATTTATTAATTCTTTACCATAATTTGACATTATTATTAGATTATTATCATTGAAAACCCTTACATGGTATACTTCTCCACGATTGTCTATAAGTGTAAACCAATTAAAGTTTTCTGGAATTGTTGCAATAATACAACGATCTAGATCAAAATAATTTTCCATAAAAACAAATCCTATTTGAAAATCATTCTTATTATAAAATCTATTTGCAAGATCTAATTCACCATAAAATTCTGTTTCAATTCTAAACTTTTCGGATTCAATTTGATTTTCCATATCTATTAAATCATCAACTAAATCATACATCATTTCCTTAATATTAGACTTATATTCATTTAATCTTGTCAATAATGCGGACATTTTAGTTAGATATAGATTAATAATTAAAAATTATTATTATCAATTTTTATAAATAAAGAATAAATAAATAAAAAATAGATATTTTTTATTTATTTTTTGGTGGTATACTCTTGCGAGGAACTTTCATTCTTTCAACCCATTTTAATTTCTTTTAACAATTATTACATAGGATTCGAACCCATATTTTCAGTTTAAAAGACCGACGTCCTACCGTTTAGACGAATAATAATTAATTAAAATACTTTTAAAATGTTTTCGCACATTTCTGTGCTTTTTACATAGGATGGGATTCGAACCCATGTGCTTTCGCAGACGATCTTGAATCGTCCTCCTTAACCGCTCGGACACCTATGTTCGCACACTTATATTTTACTATAAGTGTGCTATGAACTATTTAATTCTAGAGTTGGTTCTAGATTATTAATGTGTTCATGATATATACTAATTAACTTGTAAAATATACTTTTTTCAATTTTTTTTTTAAATAAAAGAAACAATAAAAAATAGATATTTTTTATTGTTTTGGGGCGGCATACTCTTTCGAGGAACTTACGTTCTTTCAACCATCATTTTAATTTCATTTAATGAATTACTATATAGGTTTTGAACCTATGACTTTAGCAAAAAAAAGCGCTAATACCTTACCAATCTAGGCTAATAATAATTCATTAAAATACTTTCAAAATGTACATGCAAGGACATGCATGGAAATCTTTGCTTGGCTTGCTCAGCTACAGATCTCTACTCTTTAAGATAGAATCATCATATAAATTTTTTTTCAATTTTTAATTAGTTTTTGACGATATTTAAGAAAAAAGAAAATTAGTTTATAATCTTATAAATAAAGAAACAATAAGAAATAGATATTTTTTATTGTTTTTGTGCGGCATACTCTAACGAGGAACTTACGTTCTTTCAGCCATCATCTACACTTCGTTATAGTTATGGGAATCGAACCCATTTCTCCGACGTGAAAGGTCGACATCTTAACCAATAGAACAGAAACACGATATGTAAATGTATATGCACGACCATGCATGGAAATCTTCGCTTGGCTTGTACCGCAAAAGATTTCTACTATATTTGAAAGAATTAGTATATAAAATTTTTTTCAATTTTTATATTATCCTACATAGATTTAGTTTTTTGTGGTATAGTAAAATACCTTAATAAATAAACACGTTACATCCTACTCTTTGATCCGCTTAGAGGTCGTCAACGTTCACATCACCGTCATCATCCACCCCGGTCCGCTCCTTGCGAGAACCCGTCTTGTCAACACGCTTGACCTTAAGCTTCTTCTCGACAACCTCCCTCAACTTTGGAATCGAACCGCCGCCTCCACCAGCTGCTGCGTTCTCGTCACCGTCCTCCTCACCGTCCTCGTCATCACCCTCCTCAAAGACGTAACCGTTAGTCTCCTCCTCAAGAGCCTCTGCAGAGGATGCTCCCATCCTGAGCAAGAGACTCTTGTAAGTCTCTCGATCGATGATCTTCGCGTCAAGGTATGCTCGCAGATGTTCCTCAGTAACCATCTCCTCGAGCACAGCAGTACAAGCATTTGAAAGCTTAAACGGGCTGATGGACACAAGACCCAGACGCGATCGAGTACGAGTAAGAATACCGTGCGCACCACGGCCACGTGAGAACGCAACCATAGTAGGACCCGTAAGAGTCTTGCCATCCTTACCGACGGCTTGGGTGTAGATCATCTGTGTAGAGTAACAGCTTCCACCGTTCTTCTCCACAAAAACAATCCCAGTGTTCGACCAATCAATCTCAGTCGACACATGCGCAGACTCATCGTCTGCTGCATCAAGGCGCTTCTTGCGCTGATTCTTAGAAATACTATACTTGGGCATTCTAAGATACCCTATTTACCATATGCTCAATATATAAATGAAATTTCAATTTTTTTATTCTGAATTTCTACGTATACGTCTAATATATACTTCAGAAGAGTCTTCTTGTTCAATGTCACTGTCAGAATCATAATATAAATGATTGACAGTAGTACATTTACAAAAATAGTTGAATGTAAAATAGAGTATCATATATATAAATATCACTAGAATTACAAAATAGAATAGCTGCATTTGATTAACTAATTTTTAACATATCAATACTATAAAATAAAAAAAATTCATTTTTTTCCAAACTATTATAAACTACTATTATAATGGAGGAATTTGAAAATTATGCCAATAGAGGATTTACACTTGATAAAAAAATATATACTCGATTTCAAAGATTATTACAAAAAAATGAACCATACAATAATATATTTATAAAAAGTAATGAAAAGATATTTATATTTGATTCAAATAATTATATCCGACTTGCTTTAAGAGTTACACCGATGTTAAGTCTTATAAAAAAAGATGATAATAAATATATTATAATTACATGTGTCGGTGAAAGAAATAAATCAAATAAATTATATAGTGAATTATCAAAATATAGATATAGTCAAGCATTACAAATTCTAAATGAATTAAATAAGAAAGATGAAGAAGATTTAGAGCCTATTTGGGGTATTCGTAGTTTAGTAGATAATGATTATTTTAATTATATGTCATTTAATAAATCAACTAAAGTAAATGGACTACAATCAAACTTTGAAAATCTTAATACATACTGTAGAGATTTAATATTGTATATTTTAGGAAAATCTCAAAATAAAGGATATATAAATGTTAATCAAAATGATGTTTCAAAATTCTTTTTAATATTAGATTATGATATTATAAAAAGAAATACATATAAAATTAATGATATAATTTAAATTATATAAATAATTTAAATTATAATTATCTTGCGATAGACTAGTCTGTATCATTATCAACTGGTCTCTTAGGTTGGATTACTGGTATTGTAGGAATTAATATAGCTGGTTTTTGTTTATAGATACCAGTACCAGATTTTACTCTTCCATTTACTAATTGAGCTTTTATAAATTCAGCAGGAAAATTACATGCTGCCATTATTCCACCAAAAGACGATATTGTTCCTGCAAAGTAGCTTCCTTTTGGACAATAAGGTTGACACTTTCCTTTAACTAATCCTTGTCCTGGTGGGCATTGGCATAAACCATTTGGTCCGACAAATGTTCCAGGGGGGCAAACGATCGGTGGTAATTTTGTTAATGTAAATATTAATCTTTTATCATTATTTGGATATCTAAATTTTATTTTATATTCACCTCCTAATAATTGTTGTGTTACTTTTAAATGAATAGGAGGACCTTTGTAAAATTGATCTAATAATGGCACAATGTTAGAATATACAACTTTTCTTATTATAAGTGGAGCATCTTCAGATAATATCTTTTGGATACGAATGAAATCAGCTTGTATATCTTTTGCATATGCAATCTGTATTTTACTCATATTAATAGTCTTAATTGTCCTTTCGTTGACTTCGGGTAATGAACTTACAGTATTATTTAATATATCCATGTATTTAATTACAATTGTATCATACAAGTTGCTAATCTCTGATAGTTTATCTCTAGGTATATTGGGTGCAATTGCTAAAAAAGGATATATTTGACTTGGTCTAACAGATGTTCTTATTCTCTTACTTGTATATACAAAATTTATTGGACCGATAAGTGTTGGTATACTTGGGAAATTAATATTTGGTCCAACATAGTAATTATCTAATAATTGGAATACTGATGATTTTATAAAGTGTTTAAGAAGAGTTTGACCAATATCTTCTGGATAGTCTGATCTAATTTGACTAAAGAATGCAATTAAATCACTATTAATTGTAATATCTCTTTGTAACAATCCAATATTTTGAATAGTTATTTTTTTAAGTTCAGTTCTATTTACAATATCAAATATTGTTAATATTAATTTATTATAATCATCAGTTATACTATTTAGATAACTTTTATGTATTCCATAAACTAAATCTTTAAATGGTCTAAAACTAGATGGTAATATTTTAGGAAGTTTTATATCCGAAACACTCGATCTTGATATATTAGAATCATATATACCTTTTGCAATATCTGCATTATAATAATAATATGAAGATATTACGGTTACTGCTGATACTAATATTATTACTAAATAAATTTCATACATCTATATATATTAACATTATATATTAATATTATAAAAACTATATATAAAAAAATAAATCTACATTAGAACGAATACAGATTAATATATGATCTAAATTCAATAATATAATATTTATATTATTAAATGATTTAATGATTCAATGATTCAACTATTTAAATATCTTTATTTTGCACTAGATGTTGAAGTTGTTGTAGCAGTTGCTGAAGTTGGTGGAGTTGGTGGAGTTGGTGGAGTTGCAGCTAATTTAGCTGCTGCTGCAGCTTTAGCATCTGCTCTAGCTTTAGCTGCAGCAGCTTTAGCTTCTGCTTCTTTCTTATTAGCTACATCTGCTGCAGCTGCTGCAGCTGCAACTGCAATAGGATCTGAATAAGGATTAATGTCTACTTCGGTATCAGTATCGGGATCAAGTATTTTTCCTTTAAGTATAGGAACCACTACAACAGGTAATCTGTAATCGTTGGGTTGACATGTTACTAATTGTGGTCCAGCGAAACCAATGAATCTAGTGCCTACTGCACAATATGGTTTGCATACATTATTTGCATCTAATCCAAATCCAGGTAGGCAGCGGCATAGACCATCTGGACCCTTATAAGTACCAGATACTGGTGGGCATACAAGAGTTGGCATTGTTATTATTGTAAATATAGACTTTCTATCACTATTAGGATAGTGGAATCTCATCTTTAATGTATAAAAGGGACTATCTATAATTTTCTTAATATCAATTGGAGGACCTCTATAGAATACATCTAAGAATGGTACAACATTTGCATATACAACTTTTCTTGCAAAACTTGGTAAGATATCTTTAATTGAAATCTTCTCTTGTATTGTTGCAAAATCATCAAGTACCTCTGGCATACTTGCAGTCATAAATGATTTTATGTTAAATGTAGTTTCATTTACTTCGGTTAATCCAGCAACTGCTTTATTTAATAATCCCATATACTTTGCAACAAGTGTATCATATAAATCACTGATTTCAACTAAGTTTGCTTTTGGTATATTAGGCGCAATTATTAAAAAGGGATAGAGTTGACTTGGCTTTATTGTATTAGATGCCTTTTTACTTGTATATTCAATTGGAACTACGCCAACAACTGGTAATACTAAAGATTTATAATTAATATTTGGTCCAGTATAATAATTATCTAATAATTGTGAGATTGTTGCTTTAATAAAATATCTTTTCATTTTATCAATATTATCCGAAGGTAAATTCATTTCTGTTTGTTTTTTGACTTCAGTCATTTCAGGGTTAGATAGAATATCATTCATGACTAATTGTACATTATTAACATCTATTTTTTGTAATGTTAATTTATTTGCTCTATTAATAGCAGTTAAGAAATAACTGTTATAAGCATTTTTTACTGCATGTAAATATTTAGGATTGATACCGTATACTAAATCTTTGAATGGTTTTAAATCGCTTGGTTTGCATCCATAAACAGGACAATCGGGATTTTTTAAATAAAAATAACCTCCAATTATTGCGAGTACAACAACAACTAATGTTATTCCAATTATGAGATTCCAAGACATTATATATATAATTGTATATCATTTTTATTTTTAATAAATAAAATATTTGAGATAATCTATATATTTTTTAGATTATACTTATTGTAAAAGAACAAAATTAGACGACAGGATATGATGGATCCATTTGAATACCACATTGACCAGCATTTCCATATTTAGATCCGCGTCCAAGAAGAATATAACCTTTCATTCCCCAATCTACACCCCATGAATTTTTAACAAGCCAATAATCAAGTTTAGTGGTATTATCAGTACCGTAACCAACTGCTAGCACTCCATGATCAAGATTTGTTCCACATGCTGCAGTCATTACACCACTACTATAGAATTGAAATGAATTTTGATCAGCTTCTACTGCAACAGATACTGGTTGTTGAACAACTGCTGTCATTAGGGCAGTTTCTGAATTAGTTGGCACATCTTTGAATCCACTAATTGTAACTACAGATGATACCTTTTTACAAGTACCATCTGTTGCTGTATAAGGATAAGATGCTTCAGAACCAATTCCTTTATTATCAATAATATATTGAAATCCGTAATCCATTAGACCACCATTACATCCCTGATTGCCTTCAGCATCAGAACAATCAACGAGTTGTTGTTCTGATATACTTACAAGAGCACCAGTTTTTAGAAAGTGTGCACCTTCAGTTGAACCTGTTGTAGAAAATGCCCAACAGGAGCCGCATTGACCTTGGTCTTTAACTGGTGTTACTGCACCGACAGATTCCCAATCAACAGATGGAGGAAGAGCTTTACTGGATGATTGAAAGAAAAGACCAAGAGTATTTAGTGGTACCATTCTGCAAGCTGCATAAGTATTTTTAAACTCTTGAGGAGATAGATCTGCAAATTTATTTACAGCCATGGTCCAAGAATGTTGTTCTAGATTATGACGTGTAATAGTTGCTACATTTGTATCATAAATATCTTTACGAATTACAAATTCATCAATGGTAGAGTAAGTACGATTATAAGAATCAGTCCATTCAAAGAAAGATGGATATGCATAAGCAGAAACAGCAAAAATAGAGAGAATTACAGAGAACATTTTAATATATATAATATATATTTTAAAGTGCAAAACATTCACTTATCAATTTTTTTATTTTATAAGTTCTTTACCATTTTCCAAACTATCTTATCTTCACTAATTTTCATTTTTGAATCAACATTATAATTATTTTTCTTATAGAATTTAATCAAATCTTCCTCACACCATAAATGAGATGTATCAAAACCCATCTTCTTAATATATTTTTCACCATATTTTAATGTCTTTGTTCCGAATCCACGTTTTCTTAAATTTGGATTTACATATAAATGTGAAATCATTGGAGCAAAATTTTCCATATCTACTGCAAACGTAGATATAAAGTCTCCTTCATCATCAAATAATACAAAAAATGAATTATTTTTGTCCTTAAAATTATGTAATATAAAATTTTTTACACCGACGTATGTACTAATTTTTTTTAATGCAAAATCATCAGACCAAATATTAATTAATGCATGTGCAATCATATCTTGTATCTGATCTGGACAATTCTTAAATTGAATAATTCTTCCTTTAACCTGACTTGAATTGATTTTCTTTGATGGCATTCTTAATACGGGTTTTGTATCTT
>Ga0209499_1002193_pt1 | contig 12693 bp, 13 predicted proteins | sample C_130208_EF_Meta_FD_187306 | JGI IMG/M metagenome (GOLD analysis project Ga0209499, IMG submission 187306) | Freshwater microbial communities from Lake Croche, Canada to study carbon cycling - C_130208_EF_MetaG (SPAdes) (version 2) | ecosystem: Environmental > Aquatic > Freshwater > Lake...
GCCAATTATGAAAACGCTATTGCCGCCCTTAAAAAAATGGGGCATGCAATACCCTCTGTAAAAGTGCTTGGTTTATGTCCTGGCGCGGAATACGGCGAAGCTAAACGTTGGCCAATTGATCACTTTGCTTCAACAGCGCAATTTGCCTTAGACAAAGGCTGGGAAGTTTGGTTATTTGGCTCAGAAAAAGATCTCCTTTATACCCGTCTGATTAATCAACAAACCGGCAATCGTTGTTTAGATTTAGGCGGAAAAACCCAATTAGGGGAAGCGATCGACCTGATGGATTTATGCGACACCATCATCAGTAATGACTCTGGCTTAATGCACGTAGCCGCGGCCTTAGATAAAAGTCTCATCGCCATTTTTGGATCCAGCACTCCGCACCATACGCCGCCTATGAGCAACAAGGCTAAAATAGAATATTTGGGATTGCCCTGCAGTCCATGTTTTAAAAGAATTTGCCCATTGAGCGATGTCAGCGAGCACATGCAGTGCTTAAAAAAAATCACGCCAAAAAACGTGATTAATTTGATTCAATAAATACCGACCAATTAAGCTTTTTTATAATAAGCTTGATACCAATCCACAAACCTAGCAACGCCCTCTTTTAATGGAGTGTAAGGTTTAAACCCGACCCATTGTTCCAAAGCGCTAGTATCCGCATAGGTAGCTTTCACATCGCCAGCTTGCATAGGCAAAAATTCTTTTTCTGCAACACGGCCAAAAGCGTTTTCCAATATACCAATAAAATCCATCAGTTTTTCGGGTTGATTGTTGCCAATATTAAATACACGGTATGGTGCGTTGCTCCTGCCTTCTGGTGAAGCAGGCTTGTCAGCAACACGAATAACCCCTTCGACAATATCATCGATATAAGTAAAATCGCGCATCATATCGCCATGATTGAATACCTGAATGGGCACACCATTTAAAATGGCATTAGCAAACAAAAATGGTGACATATCAGGACGACCCCAAGGGCCGTAAACCGTGAAAAAACGTAATCCAGTAGTGGGAATGCCATATAAATGGCTGTATGTATGGGCCATCAATTCATTTGCTTTTTTAGTCGCCGCATACAAACTCACTGGGTGGTCCACAGAGTCTTGTTCGCTAAAGGGCAACTTGGCATTTCCGCCATATACACTAGAGGAGCTCGCATAAACTAAATGCCCTACTGTGTTATGGCGACAGCCTTCTAATACATTAGTAAATGCAACTAAATTACTTTGCACGTAAATATGTGGATTTTGGATTGAATAACGGACTCCAGCTTGAGCAGCGAGATGAATCACGCACTCAGGTTGCTCAGTTTTAAATAAAAGTTCTGTCGCTGCGGTATCTGCTAAATCTAATTTGATGAATTTAAAATGACTGGCTTCGGGATGCTTTGCAATATCTTGTAAACGCGCTTCTTTTAAACTGACATCGTAATAATCATTGAGATTATCAACCCCAATGACCGTATCGCCACGCGCTAATAATTTCAGTGTAGTTTGGTGTCCAATGAAACCAGCGGCGCCTGTGACTAAAATCTTCACAAAACATCCTTTTGTAAGGCACGCTGAGTTTTTTCATGCCGTTTAATCAGCACCAAGTTTCTGGCATAAACAAAAGTACCTGGCAATTGCCCAAGAATAATAACGGGTTCGAGTTTGTGGATTCCATAAAACAAAACCGTTAACCCCCCGACTAAACTGAAATACCAAAAACTAATTGGAATGATACTTTTTTGATGCCGCTCACTATGAAGCCATTGGACAATAAAGCGCATCATGAACAAAACTTGTCCTAGTAAGCCCACGCAAAGCCAAATTAAATCGCTTTTGGACGTCGTACTAAAGAAAAGCTGTGTCGACTCAACAATATGCTGAAAAAAAGAAGTAAGGCCATATTCCATAAGGTTTCCTATTCGCCTATTTGGTCACATCATCAAGAATGATGGGCAATTTAGCACGTCGTTGTAACCATGCCACACCAAACAAATCAACAATTCCTACCATGAGCCTGTCCAAAGTACCGTAATTAGATTTACCAAACTCACGGTTACGATGGCTAACATGTACAGAACGAATTTGCCCACCACTCCGCTTAATTAAAGCTGGTAAGAAACGATGCATATGATCGAAGTAGGGTAAATCCAAAAATGCAGCCTTATTGAATAACTTTAAACCACACCCAGTATCTGGCGTATCGTCACGTAGCATTTTTGAACGTACCGTATTTGCGACCACAGAAGAAATACGTTTAATCCAAGTGTCACGACGACTTTGTCGGCGATTACCCCCTACCAACAATATGCCTTCCTCAAGCGCAGCTAATAATTTTGGAATATCTGCTGGATCATTTTGTCCATCGCCATCCAACGTTGCAACCCAATCATATTTGGCCGCTTTTACGCCAGTCCGAACCGCAGTGCTTTGTCCACAACTGTGCGCATGACTTAGCACGCGGAGTTGCGGATACTGCGCTTGCAATTGCTTTAAACGCTCATGAGTTTGATCATTTGAACCATCGTTAACATAAACAATTTCGTGCGTAAAACCCTTAAGAGCGACGTCAATTTCTGCAATTAATGGGGCAACGTTATCTTGCTCATTTCGAACGGGCACGACCACTGAGAGTTCTTTGGGTGAGGAAAATTTCATCATGAAATTAGGTTAACCTTTTCAAATCAAATCACCAAGGTGATTAAAAACAACGATCTGATGATCGGCACAATATGCCTGCCAATCTTCAACATCGGTCCAAGCACTCAAGAATACAAAATCTAAACCGGCATTTGTCGACGCTTGGTGGTCATAACGACTATCGCCGACAAACAAAGCGGGCTTAACAATATGACCTAAGCTAACTTCACGGTCTAAAATAAGATCCTTGTTATCTGGGCTTCCAAAAATACCCGCCTCAAATAAACCATCAAGGCCGCGCTGCTTAAATATTTCCCGCAACTCAGACTGATCACCTCCAGAAATAATCATCCATTTTGCATCTGGCGAAGCTTCTCTTAGGGCCGCCAAATCCGGGGATATTTCACAATTCATCAATAAGCGTTTCACTTCTGCCGTAAAGCTAGTGAGTAAGACATGCATAGCCTGTTCAGTCACATGCTGATGCATAATTTCTCGCAGAAAATACTCAAATTTAGGATAACGAGAAATACCGCCCAACATCACATGATGCCGAACCAATGCTTTAGCTTGGTTCTCATCGGCACCAAACTTTATTGCCACATCAAAATACGCTTGTATCTTGAGCTGATTGGAGTTGAGCACCACTCCGTCACAGTCAAAAACTAGCGTCTTATATTCAGATAATGGACGCATCTCTTAGCGCACCTTACAAAAACTCAAAAACCTATATTCAGCAAACATGCCAAATATAGGTTTCGTCTTAAGGATAGAAATATCAAACTTAAGCTGGCTTGATCGCGCTAGCTTCTTTTGCTAATTTTGTGATGTGCGCCCAGTCACCACGTGCTACAGCATCTGCTGGTGTCAGCCAAGTACCCCCGCAAACTACCACGTTAGGTAATGATAAAAATTGTGGCGCTGACTCAACAGTAACTCCGCCAGTTGGACAGAACTTCACATCTCCAAACGGACCAGCAAAACCTTTAAGCAAATTAATGCCGCCTACTGCAACCGCTGGGAATAATTTCAGGAAATAGTAATCATCAGCATTAGCCATCATGATTTCTGAGCCCGTTGAAACGCCTGGCAACAATGGCAAACCGATTTGTCGTGCAAACTGTCCAAGTTCACTTGTGTAGCCTGGACTCACAGCAAATTGACAGCCCGCATCTTTAGAGGCTTGTGCATCTTTATTGTTACGCACCGTTCCAGACCCTAGAATCGCTTCTGGTACAGCCTTAGCAATCGCCTCCATCCCCGCCAAAGCGCATGATGTACGTAATGTCACTTCAAGCACTTTGATGCCCCCCGCAAGTAAAGCTTCTGCCATTGGAACAGCATCTTCTACGCGGTTAATCACAATCACAGGAATGACTGGGCCTTCTTTTGCTAAATCTAATGTATTCATGAGTCTCTACTTTTACTTTATAAATTAATAATCTTGATAAAATGCACCTAAAGCCAAGTCACTGCGCCTTCTTCAGCAGTCAGCACGTTGCTTCGCATCCCACCAAAAAGCTCACGACCCATCCCATGGGCGTTTGCAAAACGTTTTGCATCCGGCAACTCTTCAATGTGACGTGCTTTCCATGTGTCTTCATCGACCAAGGCATTTAGGGTGCCTGCAATAACATTCAAACGAATAATGTCGCCCGTGCGAATTTTACCAATTGCGCCGCCAGCAGAAGCCTCCGGAGACAAATGAATTGCAGCAGGCACTTTTCCTGAGGCGCCACTCATCCGTCCATCAGTCACTATAGCTACTTTAAAACCTTTATTTTGAAGTAGAGATAACGGTGGTGTTAGTTTATGAAGTTCTGGCATTCCATTCGCCTTAGGTCCCTGGTAACGAACCACCGCGACAAAGTCTTTTTCTAATTCGCCGCGCTCAAACGCCGCTAACAATTCTTCCTGGGCATCAAACACGACTGCAGGCGCTTCAATAATATGACGGTCTTCTGGCACAGCCGAACTCTTAATCACTGACCGACCAAGGTTTCCTTGCAATAAAAGCAGGCCCCCTGAGGCGCTAAATGGTTTTGAAGCGGAACGTAAAATGGTCTCGTCAGGGCTTTCCACAGGCAACTCAACCCAGCTCAAGCTCTTACCATCCGTCATTGGTTTTTTACAATAATCACGTAACCCCCCAATAACTACCGACTGAACATCCTCATGCATGTAGCCGCCTTCAACCAATTCACGAATCACAAATGACGGACCACCCGCATCTTGGAATTGATTCACATCAGCCTTGCCGTTTGGATAAACACGAGCCAACAATGGCGTATTTTTAGAAAGTTTATTAAAGTCGGCCCAATCAATAATAATGCCCGCAGCGCGGGCTACCGCCACCCAATGGATACAGTGATTAGTGCTACCGCCTGTCGCCAACAACGCAACAATCGCATTTACAATGACGCGTTCATCCACCATGCGTCCAATTGGCATATAGCGATTTTGATAAGTATTTTCAAGAACCACACGAACAGACTCACGTGTTAAACAAGCACGTAAAGGATCATTAGGATGTACAAAAGCTGCGCCTGGAACATGCAATCCCATGGCTTCTAGTAACATCTGATTACTATTTGCTGTGCCGTAAAATGTACAAGTACCAGCACCATGATATGCGGCTGACTCAGAAGCTAATAGTTCTGCACGGCCGACTAAGCCCTCAGCATATTTTTCACGTACTTTTGATTTTTCAGTGTTATCCAAGCCCGTACTCATTGGGCCAGATGGCACAAACACACAAGGCAAATGACCAAACTGCAAAGCGCCGATCAACAACCCCGGAACAATCTTATCGCAAACCCCAAGCAACAAAGCTGCATCAAAAACATCATGTGACAGCGCAACTGCCGTGCTCATCGCGATGACATCACGCGAAAAGAGACTTAACTCCATGCCAGGCTCACCCTGTGTAATACCATCACACATTGCAGGCACACCACCAGCCACTTGAACCGTAGCACCATATTTATGGGCTTCAGCACGAATAATTTCTGGGAAATTCACATAAGGCTGATGCGCAGACAACATTTCATTATAAGCGGTGACAATGCCGATATTTGGAGCTTTTTCAGCAACGACCTTTAATTTGTCATTGGCTGGCATGGCGGCAAAAGCGTGGGCCACATTGGCGCAGCCCATACGATCCGGGCCGCGAGTTCGCGATGCCATTTTCTCAATACGTTGCAAATAAGCATATCGAGTAGGCGCACTGCGCTCACGAATACGTTCGGTCACTTCATTTAGGATTTGTTTCATGGTGTCGCTATAAATGATTTAATTAGCCTTTGATTATCCTCAATGCGAAGGCAATCGTCAAACCTAGAAATCAAATGTATTGACAAAAAAACATGAGGAAAGCCAACAAAAATAAGAATTGCGTTTAGTGATTTTAGTTAATTGGGTATACTCAAATGATTAATTTAACCACCAAAATTATCAAGTAAATTAACTCTTAAAAAATGACTTTAATTGCATCAGAAAACAAACAACCCTCCGTCGTAGTTTGTATTACTACCTACAATCGTGTTGATTGCGCGCGAATCAACATGGAGATCATTAAGCTTAACTATAAAAATCAATGGCCAATTGTGCATGCATGCTCAGATCAAAATTACACTCAATATATTGAGGACATCCTGGTCAAGTGCGAACCAAAAGCCCTTCAAAGAGGGGCATTTGAGCTGCTAAAACAAGCAATAATTGTGGCTAATGAAAAATATCAACCTAATTATATTGTGCATGTGGAAGCAGATACTTGGCTAATGAACCAAAGTTTCATTGAAAATTATATAAGCGCGCTCAATGACCGTGAGGAATGCCTAATCGCCGCATCAAATTGGACCTTTGATAAAACAGAAAAATGGAAAAAATCAACGAAGTTTTCTAAGCAACTAAACTACCAGGTAACACGTTTTACAAAAAAATTGGGATTAAAGTGGCATATTGGCTGGAAAAATACGATTTCAACGCAATTCTTCGTACTTAAAAATACAGAAGCATTTAGAGCGTTAATTAATGAAATTCCTGAACCAGACCCCAAAGGATATTTAGAAAAATATCTTTTTAAACAAATTAAAAAACGGTTCGGTAGAAAATCTATTTTATGGATAAAAGAGAGAGAACCCGTTCATCCAAATAATCGTGATACCTGTGAGGCAATGGAGCTATATTCCCAACATTTCCCTTCCTCAAAAACACCAGGCTTAAAACATAACAATTTACTATTAGACGGTAAAAAAGAAACCTTGGAGAGATACCCCAATCTTATTCGAGGAAAGTTTATGCAAAAGCTCCTAGGAAGTGAAAACTTGGATTATTACAATGAAGGTGCAAAACGATATTAATAATGGTGAAAAACAATGAAAGTTAGTGGCTTCACGTTCATAAGAAACGGCACCTTACTTGGTTATCCGTTTATAGAAAGCATCCTTTCTGCTTTGCCTATTTGCGATGAATTTATTGTAGCTGTAGGGGACAGTGAAGATGACACATTGACCCGGATTCAATCCATAGATTCAGACAAAATTAAAATCATTTCCACACAATGGAATGAAAAAATGCAGGACAGAGGTTTTGTCTATGCCCAGCAAAAAATGATCGCCCAATATAACTGCAGTGGGGACTGGGCATTTTATCTTGAGGGAGACGAAATACTTCATGAAAATGACTTAACTAAGATTCGCGCTTCCATGGAGACGCACCTCAATCAACCAGAAGTTGAAGCGCTCGTGTTTGATTATCACCATTTCTTTGGCAGTCCAGATTGGCTTGCTATAAGCCCAGCATGGTATAGGCAAGAATGTCGCATCATTCGAAATACGATAAGAAGTTGGGCGCCTGATGGCCTTTATTTCGTAGTGATGGATAAAAATAAAAAAGGGCGCTACCCAAAAGCAGCATTAGTTGGGGCACCAATTTATCATTATGGTCATGTCAGAAGTGTTGAAGCAATGAAGCAGAAAAATGAACGTGTAGGAAAATACTGGAAGCACGATCACCCCCTTTTTAATGGTTACCAGATTGATCCGAATGCATTAAGTCCATTCCGTGGCAGTCACCCTCAGGTTGTAAATAAATGGCTAGATAGTGAAGCTGAGAAAAGCTTTAGTCCTGCCAACAATCATTTATTAACAAAACGCGAGAAAAAACATCGTCTAGTTATGATGATTGAGAAAACGCTAGGTTTGAAGTTTAATAAAAAACACTTTTCTTTAGTCTCAGGGATTTAGAAACTAAAACATGCTGTCCGTCATTATCATTACAAAAAATGAAGCGCACTCAATTGGTGATTGCCTGCAGTCCGTTGCGTGGGCAGATGAAATAATAGTCGTTGACTCAGGAAGCACTGATGAAACGGTGAACATATCTAAAAAACACGGTGCAAAAGTATTAAGGAATGATTGGGCGGGGTTTGGGAAACAAAAAAATTATGCGCTATCTCAAGCGACAGGAACTTGGGTTTTATCTATTGATGCAGACGAACGGGTATCTCATTCACTAAAAGATGCAATCAATCATGCAATCAATCATCCTGAAAATCACATAGCATGGGAGATGCCCAGACTATCAAGCCTCTGCGGGAGATATATTCAACATTGCGGCTGGTGGCCAGACCGCGTCACTAGGTTATTTAAGAACGGTCATGCAAAGTTTTCTGATGACATCGTTCATGAGAAATTAATCGTCAATGGTCCTGTGGGCGTCTTAAAAACTCATTTGATTCACGAAAGCATAGAAAGCTTAGATGAGCTGTTATCTAAGATGAATGAATACACATCTGCGGGCGCATTAATGCTTCACAAGCAAAACAAAAGCACCTCATTAACAAAAGCCATCTTCAAAGGGATTTGGGCTTTTTTTCGTTGTTATATTTTACGTGCTGGATTTTTAGACGGAAGAGAAGGCTTTATCCTCTCGATTTCCATGGCAGAGAGCAGTTACTACAGGCAGCTTAAGCTATTAATTTTAAATAAAAAATGAAAAAACGCATTGTATTTATTGAATTCGGGGCACAAGAAAAATTCGTCAATCAGATTAAATACTCTGTGATGACTTTAAAAGCATTCAATGCCCTAGAAAAATCCGAGATCGTTATTTATTCAGAGGACCCATCAAAATACAAGAATTTGGATGTTTCATCCCGATCAATTAAAGAAAAAGTTTCTGAATACTCTTTAAAAGGACAATATCTCTTTAGAATAAAACCTTGTGTTTTATTAGATGCCCTAAATGAACACAACTGCCCTATTTTGTTTGTAGATACAGATACATTTTGCAAGAAAAGTCTCAGCAAAAAAATTATGTCGATCTCACAAGAAAATGTATTAATGAATGCTTTTGAATCGACTAATCCCTACCCAGACTTCTCGATGATGAATATTAAAACGCCCTCAGGCTTAAACTACAGTTACGATCCAAAAAGAACAAAAATGTACAACAGTGGCATCATAGGGGTTAATCCAGACCATAAGCTTGCAATTCAAGATGCGATTTATCTAATTGATGAAATGAAAAACCAAGGGTTAAAAAGTCATACTGCAGAACAAACTGCACTCTCCGAAGCATTTAGAATTCACCACATAAAAATCACTGAATTAAAGAAGGAAATAACCCACTACACTCGAGGAACTGGCAAGGACTATATGAATTATATGATCCAAAAAGAACTCCAAACTTTGCCCGCTGACAGCCCTTACCCAGAAAAAAAATTCATAAAATTTAACTGGCTTCGTCCTCGTCTCCACAAGCACTTGCGTAAGTTAAAAATAAATGTCTGAGTTCATCAACATTGTGGAGCCTACTTTAACTAATGAGGCTGGGCATTGTTTTAGCTTAATCAATAACCTTGTAAAGACTGAAGGAGTGGCTCAATTCTCAATTTGGGCAAACGCTAAAGCAAGCATCAACTTTGAAGCTTATTCAAGAGTATCTCTAAGTAAATATTTTCACAGAAGAATACGTAAGATTCAGTGTTTCTTGCTATATAAGCGGCTGCTAAAAACCAAAAATAAAATTTTTATCTCAACTGCAGGGATGCTTGATTTAGCCTTATTTGCATTCATCGCAAAGGAGGTCTTGCCTCCCAAACAAGTATATTTTTACTTTCATTGGATAAATAATGAAGAAGATAAACTTGCAAGACTAAAAAAAATCGCTCAAAAACAACCCAATTTAATGATTCTAGGGACGACTAAGTCCGTCGTGGATGTGTTCAAAAAAGCTGGGTTTTCTCATGCGAAATTAGCTCCCTATCCAATTTCAATTCCAGAACAAAATACACCCTTGAAGTTGATCAACTTTTCAAAAGTACTGGTTGCTGGTGCGGCGAGGCAAGATAAAGGTTTTTCTAACGTTGTTGACCTGGTCGATTACCTGGCGACCATCAAAGCAGAAATTCCCTTTTATATTCAGAGTTCATCTGAACATCTCAATAAATCCGAGGCTAAGACTCAATTAGATATTGCACGCTTAAAAAGAATTGAATATCAAAAATTAACCATCTGTGAAAAAACCCTTAGTGAAATTGATTATTTGAACCTTTTCCCGGGTTCTATCTGTCTTCAACCATACGATGCTAAAGCTTTTTCAGATCGAGTTAGTGGCGTAACCCTAGACTCCTTGATGGCAGGAAGTCCTGTAGTTACAACGGCCAACACTTGGATTGCAAAGTGCATACAAAGATTTGACGCGGGAATTGTTTTAAATTCAAACACACCAAATGAGATAGCTGCTGCCTTAAATACAATAATTAGGGACTACGATTTTTATGCCAAGAATGCAAAAAATGCTTCACTAACATTGCAATCAGAGAATGACGCCTCTCAACTCTTATCAGCCATACTTAACTAAAAAAGTGAGCGCACGCGATCTACAATTCTCAACAAAAATGCTTTGCGTTTTTTTAGTCTATGTCCTGGGACATGAAAGCCCCGAATAGAAAAATCAATATGGATTTCATGTTTTGCAAATAAGGGTTCGACAACCTCACGAACCCATCTCCCAGCGACAACGCCTGTTGGGGCATAGGGAAATAACTCATTGTCAAAATTACTAGAATTTTGATAATTTACACAACAAATTTTTTCTTTTAGGCGTCGGGTTCTGATTGACCCATAGGACTCTAACTGCCAGGGGGTTTCATGTTTTCTAACTAGAGACCTAAGCACTGATTTTTTCCATAATCCAGCTTGCAAAGAAAGTCGCCACCTAGCTTTTTTATCCACTTCAAGAATCAAGGGCGAATCTGTTGGATGAAACGGCCCAATTCCGTTACTACCTGAAAACCTAATTGCACCAGCAACACCCGCTCGAAGTTCATCCAATAAACTTAACATGAGGTCTAATCTAACAGGCGCCTCAAGAAAATAATCTTCCTGTAGATAAAGTATATATGGCGTTTGAATTTTATCTAAAGCGCGCAATAGGCATTCACTCCACCCAATCCTCTTAGAATCCCCAACAGATACCTTAGAACAGACAATATCAAGCGATTGATACCGGTAATCTTTTGTTTCAGTATTTAATACAATAGGATAAGGGCAATCAGGCCAGTACAAACTAAACAGCTTAAAAAATGGTTCCCAACAATCATCAAAATTGTCTGATGTGTTCACAAAAATTGTTAGATCATTCGCAAACGTGGAAGTCTGTTGAGTCATAAAGTATCCAAAAAGCCTTTAAAACAAACCATTGCGGAATGTTTACGATATAGCATAATACTGACATTGTAGAGTCCATGAACAAAAAATGACATCCTCATTATTCAATTCAAAAACAAAATGTCAGAAAATTCTCGTCATCCAATTCAAATATCTCGGGGATGCAGTTTTTATTACACCGGCCCTTCAAGCAATCAAGCTAAAAAATCCAGAGGCGGAAATACATCTGCTAGTGGCAAAAGAAGTTGCCCCTATCTTTGAACACATCGATTTTATTAAAAAGATATGGGCTTTACCACGCACCAGAGGTAAAGCAAAAGTTCTGCAGGCATTACCTTTTATTCGTAAATTGCGCAACGAACGCTTTGACACATCCATTGATTTTGTTGGGAATGATAGAGGGGGGATTTTAAGCATACTTGTTGGAGCTAAATCTAGACTGGCTGCCATAGAAGGTAATCCCACTTTCCTACAAAGGCTTGCTTATACAAAAACCGTTCAAACGTCGCTGCTTCCTGCTTCATGGGTTAAGCGCCATTTGAGCATGCTAGTTCTTCTATTTGGGACTTCCGAAAGCTATACGCCCGATATGAAGATCTTTGCAGATCTTTCATTAACATCAAAAGCCAAGGAGGCATTAGATGGAAATGAAATCATTTGCCATCTAGGCACATCCCAGCCCAAAAAAGAATGGCCTATTCATCGTTGGGTTGAGTTTTACCAGTTAGCAACGCAAGCAGGATATCAATTAGCATTCTCAACAGGAACGAATCAGCGTGAACAAGATTTAATCATAGAATTAAAAAAATCACTGCCTTATGCTTTTGCGCTTGCCCCTTCAAATAACTTAGCGATGTATTTAGCCATATTAAGTCAAGCTAGAATTGTAATTTCTGGAGACACTGGTCCGCTTCATTTTGCGGCAGGATTGGGAGTGAAAGTGATTGGCTTGTTTGGAACCGCGGATTCTGTGCGTCACGCAGCGCCAATTTATAAAACGCATGAGTTAGTCATGACTAGACCATGCACTTGCGTTAGTGAGCTGGCAGAATATACTACATGCCAAAGTTCAGATGCCTGCATGCAATCAATTTCAGCTAGGGACGTTTTTGAACTGCTTAAAGAACGTTACCCTCTTAAAGAAGCTTAAGCGTTAAAATACCATTATTAATCTAGCAACTTTTTACGGAAAATACGGCGCTTGAGAATCCTTATAGTCAAAACTTCATCAATGGGAGATGTGATTCATAACCTCCCTATCATTGCAGATATTCATGCAGCATTTCCTAATGCTCAAATTGACTGGGTGATTGAAGAAGGCTTTGCAGACATGCTCAAGCTTAACCCCCAAATTAGTAAAGTGATCCCACTGGCGATACGTCGCT
>Ga0209499_1002195_pt1 | contig 12687 bp, 3 predicted proteins | sample C_130208_EF_Meta_FD_187306 | JGI IMG/M metagenome (GOLD analysis project Ga0209499, IMG submission 187306) | Freshwater microbial communities from Lake Croche, Canada to study carbon cycling - C_130208_EF_MetaG (SPAdes) (version 2) | ecosystem: Environmental > Aquatic > Freshwater > Lake | place...
GCCGGAGGTGTTAAATCATCAGTCAGTGGATTAAATTCTTCTTGTGCACAAAGTGGCACAATCGTAAAAAACATCAATACAATAGCAAACTGTGTCCTATTTATTGGGCTTTTTCTTTTCATTTTTGAGTTATATTCTATTGTACAATCCATTTTTTGGTAACGCTTTTTCCTTCTTGTGTAATCGTTATATAATATATTCCTGTTGGCAATGGATTTACAGACTTGAATTGTCTTGCCAATCCGTTAGTTATCTCTTTCACTACTGGTATTTGCTGACCTAAAGAATTATGCAATATCACTTTTGTAGCCTCACTCCAGTTGGGCAGTTGCAAGTAAAAAGAACTCATCGTTGATGGATTTGGATATAAAAGAACTTTAGATTCAAATTCAGGATTACTTAACGAGGAAGTATTAAACACAATTTTGAAACGATCTTCTCCATAGGATAAAACATCCGAACCTGTATTGATGGTTATAAAACTATTTTGTTGTAAATCTATTTGTGTTTGGGTATTCATAAATTGATCAATTAAAAACGCAGAAATTCCAGCATCAAAATTTAATGGTTCAAATTTAAATGTATAGGATTTATTAGCCAAGAAACGTAATGTTTTTAGGAACAATTGATCATTATCTGCCACTGGCGCCATAGTTAGCATATCTAACTTTTTGTTAGAACTTAGCCAAGCTAAATTCTCACCAGCCGATTCTAATTTCTCTACATCTCCAGCATCAATAGCACTGGTGAAATTATTGCCAAATAAGGCAACTACTCCATCAATAGGCGATGCGCCAAGAGCCAATTCGTTTGGTTCATAAACTAACAGACCTAACTTACTAACTAAATCTTGTTGTGTTTTAAAAACGCTTGCAAAAGTACCTGCTTTATCACTTTCTTTAAACGTTAAAGTACCTGCAGTGCCTAAAGTGGTATTTTTAACAAAAAAAGCTTGTCCTGGTTGGATGTATCGTCCTACTTCGGAAGAACCTGAATTTCCATTACTGTTATAACCCGTGACAGCATTATAGCTAACATGACGACCTCTTTGTAAACTTGTACCCATTGTGGCATCCCAAGCATAATAAGAATCCGAAATGCCTGATTTTGAAACAGTATGCCAATCAATGGGACTTACATAAGGATTACCTACCAAACTAAAACCATTTGTAGTTGTATTGAAAGTATTATTTATCGCAGGTGAACTAGATGAATTTAATACAACTTCACCCGTTTTCAAAGTTCCTGTTGCACTTAGGGTTACCGCAGTGTTCATGTTATCTAAAGGCGTATTGAATATCAAAGATGGAGTTCTATCTCCTCTAATGTCTATATTATAGCCATAAACAGCTTTTAGGTTGGTACTATTAGTAGTAGGTATATTTTTCCAACCTGTTCCAGAAGCAACCGTATTCTCATAGGTATACATAGAAGGATTTCCTGAAGTAGTTCGATCAAATCCATATGATCCTGTTCTAGAGCCTGTTATATTAATTGCCAATTGCCAATTACCAGAAATAAAATTAGTAGTGGTAACTCCGGGAGTTAAATATCGATAAGCACGTCTTCCAATTGGAATATAACGTTGCACTGTTACATTGGTAGCGTTGGATAAAGTACCTGTAATTTGTCCTAAGGTAGCTGTACCGTTAGCATCCGATTTCATTACCACAGATTTTCCACCAAAATCGGCAGTTCCTGCAATAGTTAGTTTTGATTGTGAACCAATTGTTAGAGAGCCAGTTTCAGAAATGGTTAATGTTTTACCTGATGGCAACGTATAATTTACGTTAAGCAAAGGTGCGTTTGGTGTACTGGTTGCAATCACTACATAATTATTAGAATCAGGAACTAGTCCACAAGACCAATTTGAAGCAACATTCCATGCCGAGCTTGTAGAACCCAACCAAGAATTAATTGCACTTACTGTAATGGTTCCTGTTGCATATATACTTCCACATCCTCCTGATAATAGAATGCTGTAGTTGAATATTCCACTATCCGATGGTGTACCGCTAATTGTTATTGTATTATTTGCCCATATAGCAGTTACTCCTGTTGGTAAACCATAATTAGTAGTTGTAGTTCCAATTCCTGTAGCGCCAGTAGTAGTATGGGTAATTGACGGCAAAACCGTATTGATACATAACGTTGGCGAACTAGAGGCAGTAGTTACTGTGTTATTTGGGGTTACTGAGATGGTGCCGGAAGCAGTCACCGTTTCACATCCTCCCATTAATGTAGCTGTGTAGTTAAAACTGCCACTTTCAGTTGGTGTTCCAGTAATAGTAATAGTATTATTAGCCCATGATCCTTCTACTCCTGCCGGTAATCCTGTGAAGTTAGCTCCAGTTGCTACTGTAGTTGCATAAGTGATAGTAGTTATTGCAGTGTTAATGCATTTAGTTTGCGCATTGGTTCCTACTGCTGAACTTAAACTTACGGTATTATCAGGAATTACTGTAATAGTACCTGTAGCATATATACTTCCACATCCTCCAGTTAGTAGAATACTGTAGTTAAATATACCGCTGGCTGTTGGCGTACCACTGATGGTGATTTCATCACTTACCCATACTGCGGATACTCCTGCTGGTAATCCATAATTAGTAACTGTAGTTGCAATTCCTGTGGCTCCTGTTGTGGTATGGGTGATGGCTGTTAAAGCTGTATTGATACATAAGGTTGGCGCACTAGAGGCTGCTCCTGATATGTTTGGTGGAATGGGAGTAACAGAAATGGTTACTGTGCTACTATATTCTGATGAACATACTCCACTTTGTACCAAAGCTCTGAAATAGGTTGTTGCCGTTAAGTTTCCTATGTTGGCTCCTGTTAAAGTTGTAGTTGTATTTACTATATCAGTTGGATTGGTAAATGCCTCATCAGCAGATTTTTGCCATTTCACAACAGTACCTACTTTTCCAGACAAGATTAAGTTTGCTGGTTGCGTACCATAACAAATAGTTTGGCTAGAAGAAAGTGTACCTCCTACAGTTGTTGGATATACAGTAATTGTTACAGCTGGAGTGAAAGCAAAACAAGAACCAATTATAACCTGGGCTCTAACATAGATTGTTGTAGTTAAAGTTCCAATAGTACTTCCTGACAAAGTAGAGGACGAAGTCAAAATGTCTGTTGGGTTAGAAAAATCGACATTGTTTGATAATTGCCATTTTCCAATTGTTGCCGTATTGGTATATCCACTTACCGTTAAATCGCTGGGTTGGGAACCATAACAAATTGATTGATCACTTGAAATTGTTCCTGCATTTGGAGTTAAGTTTACTGTAATTGTCACATAATTACTGTTTACCTCACTACAAAAGGTATTTTTTACTACTGCTCTAATATAAGTAGTAGTATTCAATACTCCTATTTCGGAACTAGTAAGTGCTGTAGTAGTAGAAGAAATATTGGTAGGATTAGTAAAAGCAGTATCAGACGATAGTTGCCATCTTTGTACTTGTCCAACTATATTTCCTGCCATTGATAAACCAGAGGGTGCTGAACCCGAACAAATGGTTTGATTTGAAGAAACAGTGCCTGCAACCGAAAGAGAACTTACAAATACCGTTGCTATAGCACTATTCGTTGGCAAACAACTTTCATATTGTACTACTGCTCTAAAATATGTAGTTACTGATAAGTTTCCAATATCCGCTCCTGTTAGGGTTGTTGAGGTAATGGCAATATCTTCTAAGCCTGTAGTAAATAATGCATTGGTAGCTTTTTGCCATTTAACAACTGAACCTGCTTGTCCCGATAAGGTTAAAGTTGTTGGTTGAGAACCTGAACATATCGTTTGACTTGCAGCTGATACTGTACCTGAAGAATAATTAGAGGCAGATGCAATATCAATTGAGGTCGATGCGCTAGTTACAGATGTACAAACTCCACTGGTTACTACCACCCGGTAATATCGAGTGCTCGATAAGTTAGTTACAGTATAACTAGCTGATGTGGCTCCTGAAATAGCACTAAATGTACTATTGTCAGTTGACGATTGCCATTGAATAGAACCTGTATAACTTGTCAAACTTAAAGTAGTTTCATTGGTAGTTGAACAATACCATTTCCCCCCCGAAATACTACTTACCGCACTAGTTGGATTGATGACTACAGTAGCAACTGCTGTGGTTGTTGCACTACAAACACCACTAGTAACAGTGGCATTAAAATAGGTTGTAGTAGTCAATGCTGATGTACTATAACTAGAAGATGCAGCTCCGCTGATTGGAGAAAAGTTTACGTTATCTGTAGAAGAATTCCATTGAATGGTTCCAACATTGTTATTCAAGGTTAAACTCACCGTGGAACCTCGACAAAATGTGCCTGCTCCAGTTATGGTGCCTGCTACTGAATTAGGCGATACCGATACAGTAACTTGATTTGAAGTAACACTTGTAGTACTACAACCACCAATACTTACAATAGCTTGGTAATAGGTGGTTTGAGTTAAACTAGGCGTTTGATAAGAAGTGCTTGTGGCGCCTGGAATTGTAGTGAAGGAACTACTATCTGTTTTTGATTGCCAGATGATGTTCCCTGAACTACTACTTAATTGCAATGTCGTATTTGAACCTGTACAAACCGCAGAAGCATTTGATGAAAGCGTTCCTGCAACAGGTGAAGCATAAATAAAAATAGTGGTTACACTACTTGTAGCTGATGAACAAATACCGTTAGTAACTACTGCTCTAAAATAGGTTGTGACAGATAAATTCGTAGCCGTATATTTAGTACTAGTAGCTCCAGAAATGTCTGTAAAATCAGTGTTATTGGTAGACGACTGCCATTGAATAGTTCCTGTGTAAGACGAAAGTGTTAGCTCAGTACTATTGCTATTTGCACAAACGGTAACTCCGCCTCCTGTAATGCTACCTGCTGCTGAAAGCGGTGTTACTGTAACTAAAACCGAATTTGAAAAAGCCGCACTACAAACGCCATTTGTAACTTTTACTCTGTAATAAGTGGTACTAGTAAGGTTAGTCACTGACAAACTAGTACCTGTTTGTCCTGTGATGTCATTAAAAGTGGTATTGTCTGATGACGATTGCCATAGGATAGCACCTGTGTTTCCAGAAGTGGATAATGTAGCACCAGAACCTGAACAAATGGTAGTAGCGCCAGAAACCGTACCCGCTACTGAAACTGGAGTAACTGTAATACTTACTGAATCAGTTGTCTCAGAGCTACAAGCACCATTAGTTACTATCACTTTATAATAAGTGGTAGCACTTAAATTGCTTGCAGTATAGGTACTAGAAGTGGCACCATTGATGTCTGTAAAGTTAGTGTTATCTGTTGAACTTTGCCATTGAAAAGTGGTACCTCTATGGTTCGAAAGTGTTAACAAGGTGCTATTTGTACCCGAACAAACTGTGACACCACCGCCAGTAATGTTTCCTTTTGCTGACGATGCATCCACTGTAATAGATTTAGTAACACCTGCAGTAACTGCATCAGTAGTGACTCTGATATTTGTATCAGAGTTGGTATTGGTTCCCGTAGATACTGTACAATTGCCCCCCACGTCTTTTCTACGCACCCAGTAGGTAGTAGCGCTTGTTGGGCTAACTGTAAGGGAATTTACGGTATTGCCTGTTGAAATTATATTTGAGCCAATGGAACTACCTGTACCCCATTCATATTGACCATTAGCCCCCAAGGTTCCGCCAGTTGCGGTTAGCGTTATACTGTTCCCGTTACAAACAGAAGCATTGCTGCTGATGGCAGTGGGTGCAGTAGAATAACTAGTACATGAGGTGTAGGAAAAAGAAAAAGTTTGAGCTCCTACCCCACCATCGTAGTCCAAAACTAAATTAGTAGATCCACTTAAAAATACAGAATAAGTATTAATTTGTTGACGATTAGCAGGATAACTAAATCGGTTTATTAACCACGTGGTACCCCCATCTACACTAAAACGTGCTCCGTCATCAGCACTAATAGTAAAAGTGTAATACCCGGCTGTAAAATTCTTATTCATCTTAAACCGAATAAGAAAAGAATTATCAAAATAACCACTAGTGGTATTGTGACTCGATTGAAGCCATAGAGAACCTGTTGGAGGAATACTCCCTGCTGATTGATTTAAAGAAAACTGATCGCTAGCGGTTGTTACATAGCCAGTATATTTTCTTGTTAGGCCAATATCAAAACTACCTGAGCCAGACGATGGAAAACCATATACATACCCAATCCATTTGTTATCCCCATAGTCTGTGGTGTTGCCAGCAGGCGTAACGGGGGTAGTAGTATTTATTGTAACTGTTGCCATTACGCCAGCTGTGTATGATTGACAAGTGGAGTCATATTTTCTAACCCAATAGGTTGTAGTGGCAGTTGGATATAAAAGTAGTGAATTTCCTGCATTGGTACCAAAAACATTTTCGCCAACTGTAGAACCAGTACCCCATTGAAAAATTGATCCTCCAGCAGGGATACCTCCTATAGCTGCTAAAGTAGTATTGGTACCTGCTTGCATATTCAAATTACCAACTAAACTGGTTGATGCAGTATAACCTGATGTACCACCACAATAGTTAAAAGTAAAATTACCTAATGTACCCACATTAACGTATTCTAATACTAAATTATAATTTCCATTTAGAGTAACACTTACAGATTTGGTTGAAGTAAAACTATTAGCTTCGGCACGATCAAAATTAGTAATCAACCATGTGGTACCTCCGTCAGTGCTAAAACGATAACTACCATTATTTCCTACCGTAAAAGTATAACTACCATTAGCAAATGTTTTAGTCAAACGCATTCGCACCCTTAAATTTTTATAGAAATAGGCATCAGTACTATAGGTACCAGTATTACCACCACCACAAAGCGTTGTCGCATTTGTATTTACATAACTATTTGTAAAAATTTCAGTTTGCGTATAATATCCTTGGTAAGTTGATGTAAACGTATTAGTTGGAGTACTTCCAGATGTTAGAGGACCATATACATAAGCGTTCCAAGTAGTACCAGATGGAGAAGTAGTCTCGGTTGGGGTTGCAGCAGGAGTACACAATGATATTGTGGTTACTGCACTAGTAGCAGTACAACCTGATGAAACCACTGTTGAAACCACTCTATAATAAGTGGTTGCGGTAATCGTAGGTGTGGTGTAACTGAAAGTTGTCTCTCCGATAACATTTGAAAATCCAGAAGTAGTACTAGTAGTTGAGGACTGCCATTGTAAGGTTCCAGTATAATTGCTTGCTGTTAGTGTGCGTGTTTCTAATCCTGCCGCTACAGTAGTACCTCCGCCAGGAGTGGCAATAGTTGCAGCGGTAGCCGCTGTAGCTATTGAAATCGTTACCGCTGAAGAAGTAGCTGAGGTACAACTGCCATTAGTAACCACTGCTCTATAATAAGTGGCAGTAGTAATTGTAGGCGTTGTATAATTGGCTGTTGTCGCTCCAGAACCACCAGTAACATTTGAAAATCCTGCAGTAGTGCTTGTGGTTGAGGATTGCCACTGAATGCTTCCTGCAGAACTACCTAAGGTTAAAGTTGCACTTGTTCCTGAACAAACCGCTATGTTTCCGCCTGATATAGTTCCCGCAACAGATATAGAATTGATGATAGAGGCCGTACTACTAGTGGTAGCACATCCTGTGTTGCTAACAGCTGCTCTATAATAAATAGTTGCAGATACGCTAGTTGCAGTATAAGTAGCATTGGTTTCACCAGAAATAGTAGTAAAAGTGGAATTATCTGAAGACTTTTGCCACTGAATATTTCCTGTATAACCACTAAGTCTGAAAGTTGTGCTGTTAGTACTACTACAAATGGTAGTACTTGTATCCGAACTTCCATTTATAGAGACAGTCCCTCCTACTGGATTAGCAACTACCGTTATAGTTGTAGTATTACTAGCTGCAGAAACACACGAACCATTGTAGGTTAGTGTCCTATAGTAGGTAGTACTAGTTAAGTTGGGTGTAGTATAGCTAGCTGATGTTGCTCCAGAACCTCCTGTAACATTTGAAAATCCTGTGGTTGCACTTGTGGTTGATGATTGCCATTGTACCGTTGTTCCAGCAGTAGTAGTAACATTCAGTACTGCAGTAGTCCCTGAACAAATAGTCGCGGTGGTAGTAGAAGTGGTTCCTGCGGTTGGGGTTGAAACATAGGTAATCGTATAGTTACTTGAATAGGCAGATGAACAAGGACTGTTGGTTACAAAAACTCTAAAATAAGTAGTTGCCGCCAAACTATTAACGGTATAAGATGCAGAAGTTTCTCCACTAATATCCGAAAAACTCGTGCCATTTAATGACGATTGCCATTGTATGTTTCCGTTGCTGTTGGTTAAAGTAAGTGTAGAGGAATTACTTCCAGCACAAGCGGTGGTTGGTCCTGAGATGGTTCCTGCTGCTGTTGGAGCAGTCACAGAAATTAACACACTTGAAGTGGTTACGGCACTACAAACACCGTTGGTTACTTTTGCACGATAATAAGTAGCAGTAGTAAGATTAACAGCATTGTAGCTACTGTTCGTTGCTGCAGGAATATCTGTAAAGGTACTATTGTCTGACGATGATTGCCATTGAATGGTTCCAGTATTATTAGTAACGGAAATTGTAGATGAATTTGTTCCTGAACAAACAGTAGCAGCTCCTGAGATAGTTCCTGCCACTGATAATTGAACTACAGTAATAGCTACTGAACTAGAAGTAACAGAGGAACATAGTCCTTGCGTGGATACACGAACTCTATAATAAGCGTTGGCCACCACATTGTTTAAAGTCAAAGCACTATTGGTTGCTCCGCTAATATCTGTAAAATTAGTATTATTAGAAGAACTTTGCCACTGAATGTTTCCAGAATAGTTATTAGCAGTTAGTGTGGTGCTTTGATTATAACAGACCGAAGTGGTGCCTGTGATAGAAGTTGGTAAAACAGGTTGCGGATCGACTGTTACGGTTTTTTGATAATCAGTGCTATATATAGAACATGGAGCGGCATCTTTAATACGCACCCAATAGACTGTAGTTGTAGTAGGTGAAACGGTAATAGTATTGGAGGTTTCGCCAGCTATTATGTTTGAACCAACCGCTGTTCCAGTTCCCCATTCATAAACAGCACCTGAAAGCAATGTTGCCCCAGTAGCGGTTAGCGTGGTAGAAGTTCCTGCACAAATAGTCGTTGTACCAGTAATACCTGTAACGGGCGATGATAGATTGTTACCACAAGCATCATAAGAAAAGTTTACTTTTGAGGAGCCTGTTGATTCATAATATTCTAAAATTAAATTGACTTGTCCGCTAAAATAAAAATTAGAAGAAGCGGTAGTATAGGAAGTATTGCTCCAATTGTCTATATCAAAAGTAACTCCCCCATCAACACTTAATCGGAATTTTTCGTCGGCCCCAACGGTTAATTTATAATACCCTGCTGAAAATGTCTTTGACATTTTATAGCGAACAGCAAAATAATCAGTATTCGATCCACAAATATTGGCTGCGGTCAAAGCTCCAGTTCCAATGTCTTGCGTAAAAGTTTCGTTTTGGGTAAGGTATCCAGCATAAGGGGCACCAAAAACATTATCCATAGACGATGGCGCTGTGTTTTTGCCATAGGTATAAACATAACCAATCCAAGAACCACTGCCATAGGTGTAACCGTCACCAGCGGGAGGAGCGTTTACAGTTATAGTTACAAAACTAGAATAAGCAACAGGGGAAGCACCGTTTTGAACTACAGCTCTTATATAAATAGTCGCGGTTAAACTTCCAACTAAACTCCCCAATAGCGTTGTTACTGACGAAGAAGATGAAATAGTTGTAGGAGTAGTGAAAGAGGAATTGGAGGAACTTTGCCAATACAAAACAGTCCCAACATGACCTGTTAGCGTTAGGTCGTTTGGTAGGGTATTATAACAAATAGTTTGGTTGCTAGTAACAGTTCCTCCAACACTAGAAATTGTTAATCCATAGCTATGAGAAATAAAAAAACCTAAAGTAAATAAAAATGAAAAGTAAATTTTTAATTTCATAAAAAAAATTTAAAAATGACCCAAATGTTTTAAATGAATCAAATTCAATTGATTATTTATTTTTAAAATAATTTGCAAAACTAAAAATAATAAAATGAATTTTTTGTTAAATTGTAAAATAAGTTATTAAAAAACAACATTAGTTATTACAATAATTTGCAAAAATAAAGCAAAAAAAATTTATTTATTTTAATCTAGATTAAAAAATGATAGGTAATTAAATTTATTTCAAGACTAAAATAGGGTCTAATCCTACTTAAATTTTTTAATTTAATTACTGAATAAAATTTTGCATTTTGGGTAGCTTGATAAATAAGGAAATTATTAGTGGCAGCTATTCGTATTCTTTTACTTTCCAACACTAGTTTAGTTTATTAGCTAGACCATAGCACTAGCGTGTTCCTCACAAATAGCAGCACAATTTCTACAATCTTTTGCACAAGCTTTACAAGTTTCATGATGTGCAGCATGTTTTTCACATTCTACTGCGCAGGCTTTGCAAATTTCGGCACACAAAGCATGTAATGCATTTACAAATTGTGAGTCTCTGGCTTCAAAACGTGCACAAAGAGCACAAATATCAGCACAGTCACGACATAATAAAATACATGCTCTGTTGTCTCCAGCAACACAATCCGTGATACAATTTTCACAAGTGGTTAAACACGCTAAGCAGGCGTCAATGCAATCTTTTAAATTTTTCATAGTGAAATAATTTCTATTGTGAAGGTATTTACACAATAATACAAAGCTCTTATATTTTACCTCATTTGGCTTTCACAATTAATATTTAGAGTTATATAATACACAGATAATTTAGCTATAATCTGTGGCGAAACATTGTTGGCAGTTTTGGAACAATGGAAGTAGTGACTTATTTGTTAGTTACTAATTCGGCTAAATTAGTCCTCTTTTAGTATCAGTATTTCTAATTCATAATCGCCTAAAATGTTATTTAAAACAGGTTTTATAATCATTTATACTACGGTTTATGGCATTGGTTTGTTATCGGCTTAGTGTTACTATAACTATTACAGCTCTGCTGAAATAGGATTTGTGTAACAATTTAATCCTAATTTTGAATTCATTACCTTTGCGGGAAATTAAAGAATTTAATGGGCACTTTCGAGCAGTTTAACCTTCCAAAATCATTACAAAAAGCCATTGACAACCTTGGGCTTACCACCCCAACACCGATACAGGAGAAATCTTTTTCGGTGATTATGTCGGGACGCGATATGATGGGGATTGCACAAACAGGAACGGGTAAAACCTTTGCCTATTTATTACCAATTCTAAAACAATGGAAGTTTGTCGCTACAGACACGCCACGCGTTATGATATTAGTGCCAACCAGAGAGCTAGTAGTACAAGTTGCAGCTGAGGTTGAAAAACTTACGGAATTCATGTCGGTGCGAACCTTAGGAGTCTATGGCGGTGTAAACATTAATACTCAAAAGAAAGCCGTTTATGAAGGGATTGATGTACTAGTAGGAACACCAGGACGTGTGATGGACTTAGCACTCGATAATGTTATTCGGTTTGATAGTTTACAGAAACTGGTGATAGATGAATTTGATGAGATACTGAACCTTGGATTTCGTACCCAAGTGACCTCTATATTAACTATGCTTAAAAATAAGCGTCAAAACATTCTTTTCTCAGCTACTATGACTGATGAAGTAGATGAAATGCTCGAAGAGTATTTTGATTTCCCTGAAGAAGTTTCTTTGGCACCAAGTGGAACGCCACTAGATCAAATAAAACAACTAGGCTATAAAGTTCCTAACTTCTTAACGAAGGTAAACCTTATTCTTGACTTGCTTAAACAAGAAGATTTTGAAAGAGTATTACTTTTTGTCAACAATAAAAAGACAGCCGATTTACTAGCGGACAAGATAGAAGAGTTCTATCCAGAGCAATTTGGAACAATACACTCTAACAAATCGCAAAACTATCGTTTGCAAACTATGGCCTCGTTTCAAGCTGGCGAAATCAGAGGGATAGTGACTACAGATGTTATGGCGAGAGGTCTAGACATTTCTAACATTACACATGTAATCAATGTAGAGTTTTCTGAAATTCCAGAACAATACATTCACCGTATCGGTAGAACCGGTCGTGCTGACAAATCTGGAATTGCGATTAGTTTAATTAGTCCAAGAGAAGAAGATATAATGATAGAGGCAGAATTACTGATGGAAAAAGAGCTTACCTTTGTGCCTCTACCAGCTACGGTAGAAGTGGCTATTCGTTTGTTAGAATTTGAGAAGGACAAAAAACAACAAATGAAGTTCTTACTGAAAAAGCCAAAACTGGAAGGTGGTGCTTCGTTTCATGAAAAGATAGAAAAGAACAAGAAAGTGAACCTTGGTGGTCCATCGAAAACCAAGAAAAAAACTGGGACTTCTGTCAATAGAAACATCTTGAAAAATAGAGCAGCAAAGCGAAAGAAGAAATAATTGATAATTGATAATTGATAATTGACAATTGATTGCTATTTTTGATAAATTTTAAATAAATGCAATTTAAACATCCAGAAATCCTATATTTCTTATTCTTATTGGTACTACCAATTCTGGTGCATTTGTTTCAATTACGACGTTTTAAGAAAGAATATTTTACCAACGTACAATTCCTTAAAGAATTATCAATTCAAACCCGAAAGAGTTCAACCATCA
>Ga0209499_1002196_pt1 | contig 12682 bp, 11 predicted proteins | sample C_130208_EF_Meta_FD_187306 | JGI IMG/M metagenome (GOLD analysis project Ga0209499, IMG submission 187306) | Freshwater microbial communities from Lake Croche, Canada to study carbon cycling - C_130208_EF_MetaG (SPAdes) (version 2) | ecosystem: Environmental > Aquatic > Freshwater > Lake...
CTTGCACGATGCGCGGCAAGAGCTCGGTCTCCACAAACTCACTATAGCGGCCAGACAGGGTGTCATATTCCAGTCCCCGCTGAGAGCCCTGCGCATCGCTGCCGCCGCTATCGAGCATGATCGAGATCATGGGGGGAACCCGGCCAGAGGCGATCATCCGGTCCAGCACCTGCGGCATGCGAGGCTGATAGAAATAGCCATCTTGAACCAGAATGAACGGTGCCGGGGTCCCCGCCACATATTGGGCCGGGACATAGACCCAGACCGTCCGGCGATAGGGGGCTGGCTCCGATTGCTCGTGCTCCAGCGCCGCCATGCGGTTGCCATAGGCGTCGCGCCGCTTGGTGATCTCATTGTTAAGCCGCCGGATGCCGGGATAGATCTTGCTGTCTCGCGACTCCATCACAAAGGCATAGACCTTGCCGCAGGGCGCGTCGGCTGGGCCGGACAGGTCTGGCTCAAACCGTGGCCCGATTTCGAAGTCCCCATTGGCGAGCGGATCAGGCGTGGTCATGCGGAGGTCCTCGCGAGGGCTTGCCGATAGGGCGTCAGGTCCCATCCGGGATAACGCACCTGCGCCATGGCCAAGGTGGACTCGGTCCAGAACGGATGGCCAGGCCGCTTGACGCCTAGACAGGCCAGTTGATCAGGCGTTGCATGGTTGAAGATTTGCCCCCAAGGCAGCAGGTGATGATAGGGCCAAGCCGTGTAGCCGATGGAGTCATCATCGGCCTGCTTGAAGCAGGCCATGACGGCATAACGCACCCCGCCCGGCTCGGTCAGATTGGTGCCCCGATGGAAAACATCAATCCCATAGGGAATGGCCGTCCCCGCCGGTGAGGCGCTGGAGCGGCTAAGGGGCATCAGGGCCTTTTGCAGGTTGGCTTGGAAATCACCCTGATGGACCAAGGTCCCGTCCGGCCCAGTCAAGGTCTGGCTATCAGGGCGGGTGACATAGTGCATGGCTCCGAGAGCATCGGTGACATCGGTGAAATAGGAGATCACGGTAACCGAATTTTTGGTCGTGTCGTCCGATGGAACGGTCAGGGTGTGATTGACGAAATCACAGTGGAACGGCTGATCATAATCAGCGTCACCGGTGAACTTGGCCCAGGCCTGACACTGATAGAGATGGACCTCATCGGTCTTGAGCGCAGCCTTAGCAAAGGCGATCAGGGCCGGATGGAGGCCAATCAGGTTCAGGGCCGGGGAACAGTCAAAAGGGATGGAATTGAGCGTTTTAAACTGGGCGCCATTGAACCGGCCGATCTCCTCGCCCTTCTTGCGGTCCAAGGCCTCGTCAGAGCCAGATGTTCGGCCAAAGACGGTTTCAAAATCAGCCCGCACAGCGGCGATCTCTTCGGCCGTATAGAAGTCTTGGATTAGGGCCACGCCGTCGCGCCGCCAGGTTTCCACGTCGCTGGAATTAAACCGCTCATCGTGAGGTGCCGTCATCCGTCTCAAGCTCATCTGGTGTTCAAAAGGGTCAGAACCTTAGCCTGACGCTAAGCGCTGCAAGGCGCAAGGCCCATAACCGTCAGTTGACTTCACCACCGACCCCTCCATTGTGACGGCCAACAGACCCATCACATTTTAGGAATCCATCTCGTGACCAAGCCCAAACTGTTCGGCATTTCAAGCTCCCGCGCCATTCGCGCCATCTGGGGCATCGAGGAAACCGGGATTGATTACGAACATGTCCCGGTCAATTACGGGGCCGACTCCAAGGGCTCGGACTATTTGGCGGTCAATCCCAATGGCCGCATCCCGGCCCTGATCGATGGCGACCTGCACCTGTTTGAGTCCATGGCCATCAATCTCTATCTGGCCAAGCGTTATGGCGGCGCGCTCTATCCCAGCTCCGCCGAAGACGAGGCCCGCGCCCTGCAGTGGAGCGTTTGGGCGATCAGCGAGATCGAGCCCCTGCAGATGCAGATCGTGGTTCAAAAGCTGTTCACCCCCGAGGACAAGCGCAATCCCAAGGTCATCGAGTTTGCGACCAAGAGCCTGCAGCGCCCCCTAAAGGTGCTCGACGCCGCGCTCGAGGGCCGCGACTGGCTGGTGGGCAACGCCTTTTCGGTCGCCGACCTCAATGTCGCCTCCGTCATGTACCTTATGAAAAACATCCGCTTTGACTATAGCGAACATGCCAATGTCCAGCGCTGGGCAACGGCCTGTTTTGCCCGCCCAGCCTTGGCCAGAGCCCTCGCGCGCGCCTAACCCTTAGGCCGACAGACCCCATTGAGTTCGACGATCATGGCATCAGAAACCGCACTCCCAACCCTCGGCAGCGTCCTCATTGTCGGGGTCGGCGCCTCGCTCGGCACGGGCGCGGCGATTGCTCGGCGCTTTGCCCGGGCCGGTCACCCGATCCTGATCGCCGGACGTAACACAGAAAAGCTGGCTGAGACCTTGGCGGAACTGAAAGCGATCGGCGCCAATGTGGCAATGGCGGTCGGGGATGGGTCCGTCGCCGAAGATGCCCAGCGGTTCGTGGCCGCGGCGCAAGCCCTCGCGCCCCTCGCCGTCGCGATCCACAATGCTGGCAGCAACAATCCCGCCCCCTTTCTCAAGGTCAGCCAAGCCCGATTTGAAGGCCATTGGCGCGAACATACCTTGGGCGGTTTTCAAACGGCGCAGGCCTCAATCCCCGCCTTTTTGGAACAGGGCTTCGGCACCCTGATCTTTACCGGTGCCTCAGGAAGCCTGCGCGGCAAGGCCAATTTCAGCCCCTTTGCCGCCGCTAAGGCGGGCCTTCGCGCCCTGTCTCAGAGCCTCGCGCGGGAATTCGGCCCTCAGAACATCCACGTGGCCCATGTCATCATCGACGGCGGTATCCACGGCGAGCGGCTCTTGACCCTCGCGCCGCAATGGGCCGAACAGCGCGGCCCGGACGGCATGCTCAATGTCGAGGCGATAGCCGAAGCCTACTATATGCTGCACATGCAACAGCGCAGTGCCTGGACCCAAGAACTGGATCTCAGGCCCTGGTCTGAAACCTTCTAGGGCCGGATGCGGCCTTAGCTGGTGCCGACGACGCCGCCGTCGCAGGCGATGACCTGACCGGCGATGAACTCACCCGCGCGTGAGCTGAGGAACAGGGCAAGGCCTGCAATATCTTCAGGCGTGCCGACGCGGCCGCTGGGGTTGCCCTTGCCGACGCGGTCCCAATCGACATCCTCGGTCTCGCCGCCAAAGCCGACGCCCGTAGACAACATCCAGGTCGGGAAGGGGCCCGGCGCGATGGCGTTGCAGAGGATATGCTCGCCGGTCAGATGGGCAGCCAAGAAGCGTGTCAGGTGGTGCACGGCGGCCTTGGAGGCACCGTAAGAGAAGGTCGAGAAGGCCGCCGACTTTAGCCCGTCAATCGAACCAATATTGATCACCCGCGACGGGCTGGTCTTGCTGGCTGCGCCACGCAGCAGCGGCAGGACCTTTTGGGTCAGGAAGAAGACGCCCTTGACGTTGGTGTCCATCACCTTGTCCCAACCGGCTTCCGGGAAGGTTTCCAAAGGCGCGCCCCAAGCGGCCCCGGCATTGTTGATCAGCACGTCCAGCTTGGGCTCCAGATCCGACAGCCGCTTGGCCAAGGATTCGCAGCCTTCGACCGTCGATAGGTCTGCGGGCAGCGAGATAACCTCGCCGCCATAGGCCTCCATCAGACGATTGGCGGTCTCGTCGCAGGCCCCGGCCTTGCGCGATGAGATATAGACCTTGGCCCCATTGGCCAAAAAGCCAGCGGCCAGCATCTCGCCGATGCCGCGCGAGCCGCCGGTGATCAGGACGACCTTGCCCTTCACGGAAAATAGGTTGGTAAAGTTGGGCGACATGGCGACCTCTCTCGGGATGGATATTTTCCCCTACCCTAGACAAGGATCAGACGCGCACAAGCACCCAAGGCCGATTAGGCGACCTGAAAAGAAGCCCAAGCCTGCTGTCGGCGGGTCTCGCGGGCGCGGGCGGCCACGCCCAAGGTGCCGGTCTGCGGGCTCCAAGCGGCGCGTTCAGCCTCTGGCACCAGATCCCAAGCCGCGCCCAGCCGATCCCATAGCGCACTCGAGGCGCGGAAATAGGCCGACATCAACAGCACGTCGGCGGGGCGAGACATCGGGGTCTGGGAGATGGCGTGGGCCTGCACGATCAGACCGATCAGGTCCTCGAGCAGTTCCTGCGGCCAGCCATGTATCCGGCCAAGGGTCAGGAGCCCGATCTGGGTACCCGCCGTATTGTAGACATCCTCGACGAGGCGGAAGGGCTTGATAAAGGCCTCATAGGCATCGGCCTCGATCACGTCGCTGGCCTGAACCGCGATGTCGGTCAAGGTCAGGTCGGCGATGGGCATATGGCCGACGTAGGCGCCGTAACCGCTGCTATCGAGGCTCAGACCCGCACTGCCAGTCGCGACCTTGACCATGCGCAGTTGATTGCGGCCATCCTTCTGACCGATGGAGGCAGCGATATAGAGCAGATCGGCCAGGGGCGACATACTGCCCCACCGCTTGCGGCCATTGAGCACGAAACCATCGCCCTTGGGCGTCAGGGTCGCAAGGATCCCTGAGGGCTTAGGCCCCTGATCTTCACTGACGCAAAAGGCGGTGATGGCATCGTCGGGCGTGGTGGGAAACAGCCGCCGGATCGCCGCCTGATGGCCCGCAGACCCGGCCTTCAACCGCCCATCAGCCCGCAAGGCCACCTGCACCAGCCGCTCAAAGGCCGACGACGAGACCGGCGTTCCTGGCCCCCACTGTTTGAGAAAACCGCGAAGATCACCGCTGTGATCCGGGCTGGCGGGCTGCAAAAGCAGGTCGAGGAGCGTGGCTGGGGTCATGGCCTGATCTTCGGATGTTCAGCAGGAGGAGTCAAAGGGGTTGCGGTCACTTTGCCTCGCAGGCCACCCCATCACCGTCGCCATCGAGCTTCGGATTATAGCCCGCTTGGCCCTTACGAAGGGGCGCAGCACCGGCGGCGCGGGCGGCGGCGCAGGTGGTGAAGACCGGGCTTAAGGTGCCCGAGGCTGAGCTTGCCTTGCCCGGATAGGCCCGCCCGCCTTGGGCGACACCGGCGGAGGTCAGCAACTCACCTAAGGCGCGACCACCAATGGTACAGCGGGCGGCGATGCGGTCATAGGTTCGGTTCTTGGAGACGCAAATGGCGACCTTGCCAAGCGCGATACGACCCAAGGCGGCCTTGGCCTCGGGACCACCGGGCTCGTGCGATTCTGGCGCGTAGAAGTCGCTTAGCCGGACCTCGACCCAGTTTTGCGGGCCCTTACCGACGGCGACGCAGAGGGAGTCGCCATCCAGCACCTGAACCACCGGCCCTGAAAAGCTTTGACCCTTATAGAGGAAGGTCGGCATGGGGCCGTTGTCGGGAATGGCCTTGCAGGGATCGGCCAGGGCCTGACCCGCGCCGCAGAGCAGCAGGACGGCGGCGAGGCCTAGGGAACGGATCACGATTGTTACGCCTCTGTATCGGTCGTCGATACGAGCAGGGTAACAATCAAATTGCGGTATTAAAAACTATCTATCGCTCGCCCTTGAAATCAGGCGAGAGGCAGGAGCGGTCAGCGCCGTGACGCAAACCGCTCCCTTAAGGGTTTCGTCTCTAGCCGCCCGTGCGCGTGGCCGAAGCACAGCCCTTGCCCGCAACGGACATCAGCTCTGGATGTTCACGCGTGACCCCGGCGAGGATCTCGCAGCGCTGATCGTTGGTGGGGATGGTGGGATCGGCCATCAGGTCGCGAACAATGCGCTCGCCGCTTTCCTGATCCTTGCTCATCCGCACGCCGCCGCCTGCTGGGCTGTCAAAGATCATCAGCCGGTCGGCGTCCGAGGCGTTGGACCAGGTCTTCCACTCGGGCAGGCGACCATCGACCCCGCGCCCAGGCGCACCGGTAGCGGCGAAATTGACCCAATAGCTCATCATCGAGTCCGATAGCGCGATCCGGCCCGGCGCATTGTCCTTGGTGAAGGCATATTGGTCAAAGGCGCCGAGAAGCTGGAAATGGCCAAAGACGAAGGGGATTTCGATACTGTGGCCTGCGCCCAGCAACTGACCCAGATCGGTGGTCAGGACCTTGCCCTCTTCGTTCCAATCAAAGCGGTAACCCCAGACCGGCGCGTGACCGCCCTTAACCATGCGGCTGGCGGGGACATCGACCGAATTGGCGCGCCACATCCGGCTTGGATAGAGCGACGCGGCCTCATAGAGAGCCTGATCCTTGGCCATCGGCAGGACGCCGAGGGTATATTTGACCATCTTGGGGTTCAGGGCATTGAACAGCTTCAGTTCATCATGGTTGGTGCCGGTAATGACCGGAACCGAATTGTAGGCGGTTGGATTATCGATCACCGAGTCCAGACCGGCAGCCGGCAAGGTAATGCCGTCGGCAACGACGCGGTAGGGGTCCATGGCGCGAGCGCCGACCTTATAGGCGTCATAGATCGCCTGGACCGAGACGGCGCGAAGGGCGGCGCCCGTTACCGGCTGACCGGAACCGACAAGACGTTCACCCACAGCCAAGCCCGACTGCGGTTTCTTGCCCTCTGTGCCTTCGGCCACGGCCATGGGTTCAGAGCGGAACGAGCCTGACTGGATGATCGCGCGCTGGAACAGGCCCTTAGCCCGAGGACTGGCGACGAGGGCGGCTACGTTCTGACCGCCCGCGCTTTCACCAAAGATGGTCACGCGGTTGGTGTCACCGCCAAAGGCTGCAACATCGTCTCGCACCCATTCCAGCGCCCGGATCTGATCGAGCATGCCGAAGTTGGGCGAAGCGTCATCGGCAAGGCTGCTGCCGTCTCGCAGGGCCGGATGGGCCATCCAGCCGAGCGCGCCGAGGCGGTACTGCACGACGACAACCACGACCTTGAACCGCGCAGCCAAGGCCGAACCATTATATTGCTCAGCCCGGCCCCAGGTGTTGGAGCCGCCATGGATCCAGACCATCACCGGCAGCTTTGCGGCCGAGGCCTCGCTCGCCGTCATCGGCGGGGCATAGACGTCCAGATAGAGACAGTCCTCTTGACCGGCGATCTCGCCGAACTTGGCCTTGGGCACGCCGTCCATGGCACTGAGAACTTGCGGACACCAAGGCGCGGGCTTGGTCGAGACGCGGGTCTCGCTCCAGCCCTCAGCGGGGCGCGGCGCGCGCCAACGCAGATCTCCGACCGGCGGCTTGGCAAAGGGAATAGACCGCCAGGCATAGGCACCGGTCTCAGCATCGACATAGCCGACGATGGGCCCCTGCGGCAGGGCGCGGCTGGTGGCAAGATTGGCTGACGGCAGGTCCGGCGCGGCCGTCGCTGGCGAACAGGCGCTCAGGCACAGGGCCGCCAAAACAAGAACAAGACGCTTCATGGTTTCCCCCAATGATCTTTGAGAAACAACATAGGCTGAAGGACGGGCGCAGCCAATGGGGGCAATTTCGTCATCCTTTGCCCTTCCCCTTCGCGGCCCCACCGCCTAACTTCGCGCCAAGTTATCAAACCAGAGGGAACGACCATGGATCTTCAGCTTAAGGGTAAAAACGCTGTCATTTTGGGCGGCACACGTGGCATTGGCCGGGCCATTGCCGAGCGACTGGCGATGGAGGGCGCCAATGTGGCGATCTGCGCGCGCGATAAGGCGCAGGTGGCTGAAACGGTCGCGGCCCTGAGCGCCATGGGCGTTAAGGCGACGGGGGCCTCGGTCGATATCATGGACGGCGCGGCCTTGAAGGGTTGGATCAGCGATGCAGGCACTGAGCTTGGCGGGATTGACCTGCTGGTCTCCAACGCCGGGGCCATGGCGCAGGGCGGTGATCCGGCCTCATGGGAGCAGAACTTCAAGCTCGACGTGCTAGGCATGGTCAATGCCTTTGACGCCGCCAAGCCGTTTTTGAAGAAGGCGGCGGCTGAGACGGGTGACGCCTCCTTCGTGATCATCGCCTCGATCTCAGCGGCAGAGACTGACAATGCCAGCTCCTACGGGCCGATCAAGGCGGCGCTGGTCCACTTTGCCAAGGGTCTGGCCCGGCAATATGCCCCGCAGCATATTCGCGCCAACGTGGTCTCACCGGGGACGGTCTATTTCAAGGGCGGAATCTGGAACACCATCGAGACCAACATGCCCGAACTGTTTGCCACCAGCATGGCCCGCAACCCGATGGGCCGGATGGCCACGCCCGAAGATATTGCCAACGCAGCGGTCTTCCTCAGCAGCCCCCTCTCCTCATTCACCAGCGGCATCAATATGATCGTCGATGGAGCCCTGAGCCGCCGGGTCAATTTCTAGGGTTTGCAAACAAGGCCCTCACCCAACCCTCTCCCACAGGGAGAGGGCTAAGAACAATAAAGCCCTCGCCCCCTTGGGGGAGAGGGTTGGGTGAGGGGGTCTTCCACCCTCCCCCGTGAACGGGTCTGGCTCCCCGCCTTCGCGGGGAAAACGGGATGTGGGGTTTTGAGATATCGTCTACGCGTCATTGCGAGGCGCATCGCGCCGAAGCAACCTAGGGGAACATCTGCGAAGGATCGTGTCGGACCCCTGGGTTGCTTCGCTGCGCTCGCAATGACGCAGGTAAAACAAAGCCCTCGCCCCCTTGGGGGAGAGGGTTGGGTGAGGGGGATGCCCCACCGTCCTCAGTGAAAGGGTCTGGATCCCCGCCTTCGCGGGGAACGCGGAATGCGGGGGCTCAGCAGTCAGTTTGCCACTCTAGAAATTCGGGGGTGGACAATAGGGTCTCGCAGTAGGCCGCCGCCAAGCCCTCGTCCCCATAGGCGGCCAGGTCAATGCCGTAGGTGCGAAAGCGCGTAGCGACAGGGGTGAAGAAGGCATCTGCGATCGACCACCCGCCGACCAAGAACGGGCCTTGGGCCTGATAGGTCCGACGCAGTTGCGACCACAGAGAAACGATGCGGCGGATATTGGCCTCAACGGCGGGTGAAAGCTCGACCGTTCGAACCGCGTCGATCTCCATCGGGCATTCTTTGCGCAGGGGACCAAAACCCGAATGCATCTCTGCGGTCGCCGATCTGGCCAGCGCCCGGGCGGTGGGGTCGGCGGGCCAGAGTTTGGCCTCCGGGAACCGGTCGTGGAGATATTCGCAAATGGCCAGAGAATCCCAGACTGTCAGCGCCCCATCCTTAAGAACCGGAACCAAACCCGTCGGGGAGTGGGCGGCTATGGCCTCGGAACTGGTGTCCCAACGTAGCGGCACCAGCGTCTCGACAAAATCGACATTGCAACGCTTGAGCGCCAGCCAAGGCCGCAAGGACCAGGTGGACCAGTTCTTGGTACCGATGACGATTTCCATTGCGGTCTCCTGAGCCATGCTTTTGATCCCCTATCCCGTAAGGTATCGGCCTATGTCTCGTGAAGCAAAAAGAATGGTGATCGGCCTATGGCGCCCATGTTCGAACTGCGTCTAGAGTGACCGCTCGATAATAAGAGTTCAGGGGGAAAGCTTACATGACCGACACAGCCGTGGCTGGGTCTGCGCCAACCAGTGACAAACCGGTCTATTCCGACAAATATCGCGGAACGGTCCTCGCGATCCTCGTTGCCGTCTACACCAGCAACTTCATAGACCGCACCATCGTCGGTACATTGGGCGAAGCGATCAAGATCGATCTCAACCTCAGCAACACGCAGGTTGGCCTCTTGGGCGGCATCGCCTTTGCGCTGCTCTACACGATCTTGGGCATCCCCATTGCGCGGATCGCCGAGAAGAAGAGCCGGGTCAATATCATCACCATCTGCCTTCTGATCTGGTCAGGCTTTACCGCCCTGTGCGGCACGGCCACATCCTTCCTGCAATTGCTCCTGTTCCGCGTCGGCGTTGGGATCGGCGAGGCCGGTTGTTCGCCCCCCTCCCATTCCCTGATCACCGACTACTATCCGCCCAAAGCACGGGCCACGGCCCTGTCGATCTATTCGTTCGGCATTCCGCTCGGCACCATGATCGGTGCCGTTGCAGGCGGGTTCTTGGTCCAGAATATGGGCTGGCGCGTCGCCTTCTTTATCGTCGGAGCGCCTGGCATCATCATTGCCCTTCTGGTCAAACTGATGATCAAGGAACCCCCGCGCGGTCACTCCGAAGAGGTTGGCGGCGTTGCTGAAGCCAGCATGAAAGAGCCCGCACCAACCCTCCTGCAAGTCGCCAAGCGGCTCTGGGGCACGGCCTCGTTCCGCCACATTACGGCTGGCGTGACGCTGGCCTCCTTTGCCAGCTATGGCACCGGCCAGTTTGCCCAGCCCTACTTCATCCGCAATTTCGGCCTCAGCTATGTGCAGGTCGGCCTGATCTTCGGGCTGGTGGGCGGCTTGGCGTCCGGCGCAGGCACCCTGATCGGCGGTTTCTTGACCGACTGGATCGGTAAGAAGGATGGCAAGTGGTACGCGCTCGTCCCAGCCATCGGCCTGGCCATCGCCACGCCGCTCTATCTAGCCGTCTATTCCAACCCCTCGTGGATGGTCGCCGCCTGCCTGCTGATGCTTCCGGGCATCTTCCACTACACCTATCTGGGCCCAACCTTCGGGGTCATGCACAATATGGTCGAGCCGCGCATGAGAGCGACGGCAACAGCCTTGCTGTTCTTCGTCCTGAACCTGATCGCCCTCGGCGCCGGTCCGCCCTTTACGGGCTGGGTGATCGACCTGTTCGTGCAGCACAGCTTTGCCGCCAACGATCTGGGCACCTTCATTGCCACCTGCCCCGGCGGTAAGGCCATTGTCGGCGCTCCGGCCGAGGTGGGCGCGGCCTGCCATGCAGCCGGTGCCCTAGGCACACGCTACGGCATCTTGGCGGTGACGCTGATCTATGGCTGGGCCGCGCTACACTATCTCTTGGGCTCACGGACCCTAGGTGCAGACCTTAAGCGGGCTGCAGCGGGCCAATAGCCTACAGGGGCGCGGACCTTCGGGTTCGCGCCCTTTTCTGATCTGATGGGACCCAAGCAAAGCCCTTAAGATCATGCGAGGTCTTGACAGGGGGGGCCTGCGGCTCGCATCCAACGGGCAACAGACGCCCGCACAGGCCAGATCGGACCCTCGACCATGATCCCTCGCTATTCCCGCGCTGAATGCGCCGACATCTGGTCGCCGCAGACCAAGTACAGCATCTGGTTCGAGATCGAGGCGCACGCCGCCGACGCCATGGCCGAACTGGGCGTAATCCCCAAGCTTTCGGCTCAGATCATCTGGGAAAAGGGTCGCAACGCGATCTGGGATGCCGACCGCATCGACGAGATAGAGCGTGTCGTAAAGCACGACGTCATCGCCTTCCTGACCCACGTGTCTGAGATTGTCGGTCCTGAAGCGCGGTTCTTGCATCAGGGCATGACCTCGTCGGACGTGCTGGACACCTGTTTCTCGGTCCAGCTTGGCCGCGCCGCCGATCTGCTGATCGAGGATGTGGATCTGGTTCTGGCCGCCCTCAAGCGCCGGGCCATGGAGCATAAACTGACCCCGACCGTGGGCCGCAGCCACGGCATCCATGCCGAACCCACCACCTTTGGCCTCAAGCTGGCCGGTCACTATGCCGAGTTCCAGCGCGCCAAGGAGCGCTTGGCGATGGCCAAGTTCGAAATCTCCACCTGCTCGATCTCCGGCGCCGTCGGCACCTTCGCCAATGTCGATCCGCGCGTTGAGGCCCATGTGGCCGAAAAGATGGGCCTGACCATCGAGCCGGTGGCCACTCAGGTCATCCCGCGCGACCGCCATGCGGCCTATTTCGCCGCGCTCGCCGTGGTCGCCTCCTCGGTCGAACGTCTGGCCGTCGAGATCCGTCACCTGCAACGTACCGAAGTCCTGGAAGCCGAAGAGCCTTTTGATCCCGGTCAAAAGGGCTCCTCGGCCATGCCCCATAAGCGCAACCCGATCCTGACCGAGAACCTCACCGGTCTGGCCCGTCTGGTTCGCTCGGCTGTTGTGCCTGCTATGGAGAATGTCGCCCTGTGGCATGAGCGCGACATCAGCCACTCCTCCGTCGAGCGCGGCATTGCGCCTGACGCCACAATCCACCTCGATTTCGCTCTGCGCCGTCTGGCCAGTGTAATGGAGCGGTTGGTGATCTATCCTGAAAATATGGAAAAGAACCTCGACCGGCTCGGCGGCCTGGTCCACTCCCAGCGCGTCATGCTGGCCCTCACGCAAAAGGGCATTGCCCGCGAAACTGCCTATGCCGCTGTGCAGGGCGCGGCCATGAAGGTTTGGCGCGGGGAGGCACGCTTCCTTGATCTGCTCAAGGCCGACCCCGATGTGCGTCCTCACCTAACCGATGAGGAACTCGAAGAGCTGTTCGACCTTGGCTATCACTTCAAACATGTCGACACGATCTTCAACCGCGTGTTCGGACAGGGCTAGAGACACACCCCTGAGGCCGTCGTTTGAGGCGAGAGGGCGCTACTCGCCCTTGATCTGCTCGCGCGCGACGGCCAACAACTCGTCCATCTTGCGGCGCACCTCGCCTTCGCCGGTCGTAAGCCCAGAGCCGGTTAGGTCGGTCATGATCTTGTGCAGGACATCTTCGTCGCCGGGCTGCTCGAAGTCCGCCTTTACAATGGCCTTGGCATAGTCATCTGCGCTTTCGAGGCCCATCAGACCAGCGGCCCAAAGACCCAGCAGCTTGTTACGGCGTGCGATGGCCTTGAACTCTTGGTCCTGATCGTGAGCGAACTTCTTTTCAAAGCCCTCTTCGCGCTTG
>Ga0209499_1002198_pt1 | contig 12677 bp, 7 predicted proteins | sample C_130208_EF_Meta_FD_187306 | JGI IMG/M metagenome (GOLD analysis project Ga0209499, IMG submission 187306) | Freshwater microbial communities from Lake Croche, Canada to study carbon cycling - C_130208_EF_MetaG (SPAdes) (version 2) | ecosystem: Environmental > Aquatic > Freshwater > Lake | place...
CCGATGTGTTCGTGATCTCACGCGAGCCGGAAAACACTTCACTGCTCGCGGTTTTCCTCCGTTCGCCCGGCGAAAGCGACCTGCCCACCAGCGGCCCGAAGAGTTTTGATATCTCCGCCCGAGCGTTTCCGGTCACCGGAGATGTGCTGGCGCTCTGGCGGGAGTTTGGTCGCTGGGTGTTCGCGATCTTCCATCAAGGGAAACTGGTTTATTGCCAAGCCACGGCCGTGGATGGTGAGAACCCGGATGCCGCGCTGGCCCGTGAAATCCGCCTCTCGCTCATCCAGTTAGCGATGCAGGGGTTGCAAGTCGAACCGGCCCGCATCGTCGTCTGGTCCAGCAACCCTGACACCGATCCAATATCCCTAACGGATTCATTCCAGGCCCCGGTCGAGGTCTTGCCTCGCCCGCAACCGGTGCTGCCCGCACCGCTGAGCCAATTGCTGCCCGCGGATGTCCGCGCCGCCCGCCGCGCCGCGCTGCAGCGCCGCCATATCCTCCTCGCCGCCGCCGCCGTGGCCATGGTCTATCTGGGCCTGATCGGCTGGCTCGGCTTCGGCTTGTGGCAAGGCGTCGCGGAAACCAAAAAACTCTTGAGCCAAGCCCAGGCGGCCGCTCCCGATGGCGAGGCCTATGCCCTGCATGTCGCCAAGTGGGACGAGCTCGCCGATGTGATCGACCTGACCCACTCGCCGGTGGACATCCTGCAGCGCATCGCGTCGTGCATTCCGCCTAACAGCGGCCTGCGCCTCAAGACCGCCGAGATCAGCGCCACGGAAATCAAGCTCATCGGCGAGGCGCCGCAGCTCCAGGCGGTCAACACGTTCAGCCTCAAGCTCTCGAAAAACAACGAACTGGCCAACTTCACCTGGCAGACGCCCGAACCCAATCAATCCACCCGCGGCTGGGAATTCCACTTCAGCGGCGACGGCCGCACCGCGGAATCCAAACCCTGACCGACAAATCAACGCTGCCACGGCATTTCTTAACCAAACATTAACCATTAAGCACTAAATTCTAAACGAAGAAACGAAGAAATGAAGATTCAGCTTTCCCTTGGCGCCTCTGACCTCTGCCTCTTCGTTTAGAATTTAGAATTTAAGATTTATAATTTTCTTCCTCCATGTCTTCCCGCGAAAAAAAACTGCTGATCTTCTTTGCCATTGCGGGATTTCTGATCCTCAATTTTGTCGCGCTTGGATATTACAACGCCAAGCGCAGGGAAGTCGACCACCAACGCCATCAGGCACAGCAAAAGCTCGAAACCTCCGAAAAGTATCGCGCCAGTCGCGAGTTGGTCAGCGACCAGATGGAATGGCTCGCCCAGCACGAGCCGCAACCGGCGGCCAATCAGGACGTCCAAACCAAACTCCAGCAACTGTGCGAAAACGAGGCCAAAGCCACCGGCCTGAGCGTCCTCTCTCAGAAGCCCCAGCCCACGGACTCGGCGGCGGTCCTGCATTTTCATCGAGCCAAAATCGAGATCACCGTCAACGGCACCGAAGAGGCGCTGTACCGGTGGCTGGATCGCCTCAACACCCCCGAGCAATTGCGGATTGCCTCGAGTATCCTGATGTCGCCCAATGCCAAGGACGACACCAAGATTGATTGCAAGGCCACCATCGAACAATGGTTCGTGCCACTGCCGCCTTCCGCCTGACCCGACTTCCGGCTTCGCAAGCTCCCCGTGATCCGCCACCCTTCATTTATGCACGCCGCGTCCCGCATCCTACTGCTCGGCCTCGCCCTCACCGGCTGGGCCGCGGCGGAGTTACCGAAAAAGGCGCCGATCTCGCGATATGCCGGGCTGTGGGCCAATTCGCCCTTCACCTCCAAACCGCCGCCGCCCGAGGCCGGTTCCACCGTCAACCCGCTCGAAGACTACGCCCTCGTCGGTGTTTCGCCCATTGGCGCTTCCCCCACTGGCGACTCCAATTACCGCGTCACCTTGTTGAATAAGAAAAAACCCGAGGAACGCGTTGTCGTCGATTCGGATAACCCGAAAAGCACCTTTAAAATCCTCAAGATCACACGCAAGGCGGGCGACCCGCTCGGCACCGTCGTCCACATGTCGTCGGGCACCGTGGAAGGCGACGTGAGCTTCGATGAAAAACTACTGGCCTTGGCCGTTGTCGCCGCCAAGGCAACCCCCAAGGCACTGCTCGGAGCTCCGCCCGTTCCCGTCCCTCAGCCGGGGCAACCCGGCCAGCCGCAGCGTCAACTGCGGCCGCGCGTCGTCCCGCCCCCCACGACAGGGGCCGTGCAGCCCACGACCCAGCCCAATCAACCCAACCGCCCGCCGCGCCGCAACGGACGTTAACCTAATTGGAAAAAGGCAACCGCGAATGAACGCAAATGAACACTAATTTTCAAAGAGTTACAGGAACAAAGTCACCCAAGGTTGAACTCATAAATCCTCACCAATCATTGATTTTGAATATCTAATTCGTGTTCATTCGCGGTTTCTTGGGTTGAAACCCATGTTTTTTTCGCAATCCATCGTTACTTTCCATATTCTCCATGTTCATCTATCGTTCCCTCATTCTACTGCTTCTCGCTTGGGTGACCGCGACCGGCCAGCAACCCGCTGCCACGCTGCCACCCTCTGTCCCCGCATCACCTGCCGCCGCCTCGCCGCCGCCACTTGGCGTAAGCCATCCGGCGGCCACCACCCTGCTGCCGGTCAAACCCACCCCGGGTGTCACCACCCCGCCGCCTGGCGTCCCCATTCCCGGCGTGGTGCCGCCGCCGGCGGCGGGCGCGCCCGCGCTCAAGCCGGCCGCGAATGTGCCGGCGCATGCCGTGGTTGTGCCGCTGGGTGAGACCAAGATCATCGAGGATATCATCGAGCCTAAACTCAGCGGCAACGCGCTGGCCGGGCTCTATCGGAAATACACCGGCCGCCGGGTGATCGTCTCCGCGGCCGCCAGCATCGCCGAGTTTTCCTTCGTCCAGGATGCCAGCGCGCAGGATCCTCTGACCTACGCCAAGGCCGCCGAGCTCCTCAAAAAGGCGGCCACCATCGAGAGTTTCGTCTTTGTGCCGGATGATCAGGATACCAATCTCGACATCCTCACCCTCTCCACCGGCGGCATTCGCCCGACCGGGCGCGGCGTCGAGGTTTACAACGAAAACTCGCCGCTGCCAGATGGCGACGCGGTGATTTCCTATGTGATGACCCTGAGTTACATCAAGCCGGCCGAGGCGGTCAACACGTTCACCCAGATCATCGGCCAATTCGGCTCCTACGGTTCGATCGCTGCAGTTCCCAATGCCGCTGCCGTGGTCATCACCGAAAACACCTCGCTGATCCGCAAACTCATCGACCTCAAAAAGGAAATCGACAAACCCTCGTCCCAGGTCGCCACCCGCTTCATCAAGGTGACCTTCGCCGATGTCACCGAGATCGCCACGACCCTCACCGAGTTGCTCACCGCCCAGCAGTCCAACCAAAAGACCGCCGGCGTCCAGCGTGCGGCAGGTGCCGCCGCAGCAGCCCCTGCCGTGCCGGCCCCCGCCGGGCTTCCTGCCGCGGCTCCTGTGGGTGGCGCAGTCGCCGGGCAACCCGGTGGCACCTCCAGCGGCGAGGATAACCCGGTCCAAATCATCCCGGAACCGCGTACCAACCGCATCTTCGCCATGGGGCGTCCCGTCGATTTGCTCTTCGTGGAAGGCCTGATTCACGAATTCGACGTGCCCACCAGCGATAAAACCTTCCTGCGCCGCAAACTCCGTTTCCTCACCGTCTCCGACTTCCTCCCCATCGCCAGCAACGCACTCACCCGCGCCTTCTCCGGCGGCGACAGCGGCGGCGGCGGCGCCGCAGCCGGGGGCGCAAAACCCAAGAGCGCCCAATCCTCCAGCGCCAACAGTGGCCAGGGCTCGCGCAGCGGCAGCGGCCAGGGCTCGCGCGGCGGCAGTTCCTCGTCCGGCTTTGGCGGCAATTCGTCATCCGGCTTTGGCGGCAGCTCCGGCGGCAGCTTCGGCGGTGGATCCAGCGGCGGCATGGGTGGCAGTAGCGGTGGCGGTGGACTGAGCGCATCCAATGTCAGCGCCGCTCCCGAGTCGATGCTCGTCGGGCGCACCCTGCTCGTCGCCGACAACATCACCAACTCGATCGTCGCTCAAGGCCCGCCCTCCGGCCTCGAAATCATCGAGCGCCTGCTCGAACAAATCGACGTCAAGCCCGACCAGGTCATGATCTCCACCATCATTGGCCAACTCACCCTGGATGACACCAAGGCCTTCGGTATGGACTACTTCGGGATCGGCGGAGATCTCGCCACCCATGCCGGCGGTGGCGGCTTGGATACGATCATCGCCGCGATCATTGCCGCCCACAACGGCACCACCGCTCCGACCACTTTAGTCGATCCCATAACAGGAGTTTTGGCTGGCACCGCCACTGCACCCCTCAGCGGCTTGCACATGTATGGAAAAATCGGAGGCAATCTGAATGCTTACTTGCAAGCGCTCCAATCGAAGACCGATTTCACCGTGCTCTCGCGCCCCAGCATCTTCACCTCCAACAACCAGAAGGGCACGATCTCCAGCGGCGAACGCATCGCCATTCCTACGGGCAGCACCAGTTATGGCAGCAGTAATAACGCGTCCACCCAGATTCAATACCAGGATGTGGTTTTGAAACTTGAGGTCATCCCGCTGGTGAACTCGGACAAGGAAATCACCATGCAAATCTCCCTGCTCAACGACGAACAAAACGCCGTTCCTCAGTTGATCAAGGGCGGTGCTGGCGGGGGGGGAGACCTCAGTGTGCCGAGCATTACCACCCGCGAGATCCTCACCACGGCCACCGTTCCTAATAACGAAACCATCGTCCTCGGCGGCTTGATTGTCGGCAAGGGCGGCGAGTCCAAGAGCGGCATCCCGATCCTTAGTGACATCCCGTATCTCGGCCGGCTTTTTGCCACCACTAACAACAGCAAGCATCGTTCCGAACTCATGGTCTTCATCCAGCCGTCCATCGTGAGCAGCGCCCGCTCGCTCGGCGACGTCCAATCCTCCATGGATTCCCGCTACAAGGTTTCCTCCGATGCCCGCAACTTCGCCGAAGGCACGGGCGTCTTGCCCGGCGAAAAAGCCAGCCCGCAGGTCGAGACGACCGGCAAAAATGCCACCTCCAGCAAGGCGGAAGCACCCCTCTGCCCGCCGGCCACCACCCACATGAAGCCCTCAATCCGCCCGGCCAACCTGCGCTGACTGCAATGCTTCCATGCCAAAGAAACCGCCCGAAGGCGGTACTACATACCTCCCCAAGCACGCCGCTTCCAGCGTAGGAAGAAATCGCATGAACACGGCACTACCGCATGAAGTGCCCGCCGCGCCCTGCCCTCGTCCACCGTCCTGGTCACTTGCTACGCCTGGCCCTCGCGTAAGCCCGGTGACTGGGCATGAGTGGAAGGATCAGCGGACTGACTTTCGCTTTGCGTGTTCTTGCCGAAACTCCGAAACTCCGCGTGGGGTCGCGCAGGTTTATCCTTGCGTGGGTCGGCGGCGTGGGGAGAATCCGCGCCCCGCGCCGCGGTTCCACCCCATGAGCGACATTCTCCAGCTGCCCAATCCTGCAACCTTCGAGCAAATCGGCGAGGTGCTGCGCACCCATCAGTCGTTTGTGTTGCTCAGCCACGTGCGTCCGGACGGCGATGCGATCGGATCGCAGCTCGCGCTCGGGTATTCGCTGCTGGCCATGGGCAAATCCGTGCTCCTCATCAACGAGGACGGCCTGCCGGAAAATCTGGCGTTTTTGCCCGGCTCCGGGCGGATCGAGTCGCCGCCGGCCGAGCCGCTGGAGGTGGAGGTGGCCATCGCGCTGGACACCGCAGCCAAGCTGCGGCTCGGCGAGCGGGCGCTGCATGCGGCGTCCAAAGCGGCCATCTGGCTCAACATCGACCACCACATCTCCAATCCGCACTACGGCGACTTCAACCTGATCGATCCCACCAGCCCGGCCACCGGCCAGATACTCTACGACCTGATCACGCGCCTCGAGTTGCCGCTGCCGCCCGAGACGCGCGATGCGATCTACGTCGCGGTTTCCACCGACACCGGGTCGTTCCAATATCCGTCCACCACCGCCCGAACTTATGAGATGGCGGCCGATCTGATCCGCCGCGGCGTGGACGTGGGCGCCATCAATTCCAAGACCTATGACGAACTGCCCTACCGCCGGCTGGAACTGATGCGCGCCCTGCTCGGCACTCTCGAGCGCACGTCCGACGGCCTGGTCGCCTACTGGGAGTTGCACGATGCGACGCGCCTAGAACTCGGACTGCTGCCCGAGGACAGCGAGGGTCTCATCGACGTGATCCGCGGGATCCGCGGGGTGCAACTCGCTGTGTTTTTCGAGGAACTGCCCGATGGCATGATCCGCGCGTCGATGCGCTCGAAAGACCGCCGCCTCAATGTCTGCCAAATCGCCATGGAGTTCGGCGGCGGCGGCCACGCGCTCGCCGCCGGCCTGCGCATGCCCGGCCCGCTGGCCGCGGCCAAGGCCCAGGTGCTCGCCGCCATCGCCCGGCGCGTGGCGGATGTGAAGAGCGAAGATTTTTCAACCGCAGATGGACACAGATGACCGCAGATGAAGAGGGATCAGAGTTGGAATTCAGATGGTTTGTTCCAGGCAGAAATCCAACAATCTCATCTTTGCTTCAAATCCGCGTAAATCTGCGTCCATTTGACTCGTTATCAGAATGAAGTGCTCGTCCATCTCGCTTCGCTCGGTTGCGGTGAATCAATCCAAATTCAGAATCCCTGTTGACCTGAGTAGCAACCTTTCCAGACGAAATTCTCAGATTTGACGGAAATAACCGAAACATCTTACACCTTATGAAACCGAATCCCATGGACATGAACGGCCCGAGCGGCGTGTTGTTAGTTGACAAGGCCCCCGACATGACGTCGCACGATGTGGTGGCCATCGCCCGGCGCGCGCTCAACACCAAAAAGATTGGCCACTGCGGCACGCTCGACCCGATGGCCACCGGACTGCTGATGTTAGTCATCGGGCGCGCCACCAAGATCCAGGATTTGCTCATGTGCGAGGACAAGGAGTATGTCGGCACCCTGACCCTCGGGGCGTCCACCAGCACCCAGGATCGCCAAGGCGAAATCCTGGAAAGCCTGCCGGTGCCGGAATTGTCCGAGGCCGAGATCCACGCGGCCTTCGCCGCCTATCTGGGTGAATTCGGGCAGATTCCGCCGATGGTTTCCGCCATCAAGAAGGACGGCGTGCCGCTCTACAAACTCGCCCGCAAGGGCCAGGTCATCGAACGCGAACCGCGCCAGGTGCGCGTCGATGGCTATCAGGTCACCCGCATCGCGTTGCCCGAGATGGATTTCATCGTCAATTGCTCGAAAGGGTTCTACGTCCGCACCTACGCCCACGACATCGGCGCCACCCTCGGCTGCGGCGGCCACCTCAGCGCCCTGCGCCGCACCCGCTCGGGCAAGTTCACCCTCGAGCGCGCCGTGCCCGTGGCCGATCTGAAAACCGCGCCGCGCGAGGACCTGCTCAAGGCGATGGTTTCGCTGGCGGAAATCTCGCTGCTGCGCGGCGCGTAAGCTCTGCCGGGTCAGCCCGAGGGGCGGGACGCGCCGCCGCTGGCGTAACAAATTGTGATGGAAGTGGTTGCGTCAGCGCGAAAATCCGCTTGCCAAGGGGCAAGGAGTGGTATTCCTCTCGTTTGGCCCTGAAGAAGGGCCTGGCAATTTGATTTTATGAAATTGGCGAAGTTGCTCAGTCCCGACCAGGTCATCCTCGATATGAAGGCGGTCGCACATTGGCCAGCCATCATGGAGTTGGTCGAGCAATTGGTGACCTGCCAGCGTTTGCCGCAGTCCCAGCGGGTGCCGATACTCGAGGCATTGAAAGCGCGCGAGGACCAGGTGAGCACCGGCATCGGCTTCGGGGTGGCCATTCCCCACGCGTTTTCCGACGAGATTGACGAGGTGGTGGCGGTTTTTGGCCGCTCGCGCAACGGCTTGGATTTCGAGGCGCTCGACCACGCGCCGGTCCATTTCATCCTGCTGTTCATCGTCCCGAGCCAGAATTACCCTCTGCATCTGCGGACCTTGGCCGCGATCGCCAAAATGTTTACCAACCGTGAGATTCTCCGCGCACTGGGCACGGCGGAATCTTGCGCTGAAATCCTTGCCATTCTGGAAGGCAAACCGTCTCGTGTGGTGCAGCCCGTCGTCTGACGCGGCCCCCAATCCTTTTTTATTCTGTCATGACGCTTCTTCAGGATCTCGAATGCCGCCTAGCTGCGGCCCTTGCAGCCACACTCGATGAACCCGCCACTGCGGCCGTCACGGCGGCGGCGGACCTGCGTTTCGGGGATTACCAGACGAATGCGGCCATGGTGTTAGCCAAGCAGCGCAAGACCAACCCCCGTGCGCTGGCCCAGGCAATCATCGATCACCTCGAGCTCGGCGGCCTGGCCACCGCAGACATCGCCGGTCCCGGGTTTATCAATTTCCACATCCTGCCGGGTGCCTATGCCGCGCGCGTCGCCGCCTTGATCCTCGATCCCAAACTCGGCGTGCCGCCCGTGGGCGCGGGCAAGACCGTGATCGTGGATTTCTCCGCGCCCAATGTCGCCAAGCCGATGCACGTCGGCCATATCCGCTCGACGATCATCGGCGACTCGCTGTGCCGGATTGCCAGGTTCCTCGGCTTCCGGGTGATCGCCGACAACCACATCGGCGACTGGGGAACCCAGTTCGGCATGATCCTCCATGGATGGAAGACGATGTTGGATGCGGCCGCGCTCGAGGCCGATCCCATCCCCGAGTTGTTGCGCATCTACCGCGACGTGAACGCTGCGGCCAAGGCCGATCCCGCGGTGCTAGAAACCTGCAAGAACGAGTTGGTCCGGCTCCAGGCCGGCGACCCGGAAAATCTAACGATCTGGCGGCAGTGCATCGAGGTTTCCAAGCGCGGCCTGCAGAAGATCTACGACACGCTCGATGTGCGCTTCGACCACTGGCTGGGTGAGAGTTATTACAACGACCGGCTGGCCGGACTGGTGGACGAGTTTGTGGCCACCGGCCTGGCCCGCGAGAGCAACGGCGCGATTGGCATCTTCTCGGATGGCAGCAAGAAACCCGAGGATGATCCGTTCAGGGTCCACAAGGAGGACGGCTGGACCGACAATCCGACCCTCATCCGCAAGGCCGACGGCGGGTTCCTCTATGCCACCACCGACCTGGCCACGCTCCAGTTCCGCATCGATGAATGGCACGCGGACCACGTCTGGTATGTGGTGGGCGTGCCGCAGCAACTCCATTTCCGCCAGCTCTTTGATGCCGCCGCACGCTGGGGCAAAACCGGCGATTTCCAGCATGTCGCCTTCGGCTCGATCCTCGGCGAGGACCGTAAACTCATGAAGACGCGCTCCGGCGACAACGTCCAGCTCGCCGACGTGCTCACCGAGGCCGTCGAGCGCGCCGCGCGCATCATCGCCGAGAAAAACCCGGACCTGCAGGGCGAGCAAGCCGCCGAGATCGCCCGCATCGTCGGCATCGGCGCGGTGAAATTCGCCGAGCTCTCGCAGAACCGCCTCACCGATTATGTGTTTGCCTGGGACCGGATGCTCGCTCTCCACGGCGACACCGCGCCCTACCTGCAATACTCGACGGTGCGCATCCGCTCGATCTTCCGCAAGCTCGACGCGCCGTTTGACGCCAGCACCGCCGCCATCACGCTCAACGACGAGGCGGAGGTCCACCTCGCCCGGCTCCACGCGCGCTTCGGCGAGTTGCTGCCCGCCATCCTCGAGGACTTCCGCCCGAACCTGCTGGCCAACTATCTGTTGGAACTGGCGCGCGCGTTCCACTCGTTCTTCGAGGCCTGCCCGGTCCTCAAGAGCGACGAACCGCTGCGCTCGTCGCGCCTCGCCCTGTGCGAACTCACCAGCCGCATCCTCACCACCGGCCTCGGCCTGCTAGGCATCCAATGCCCGGAGCGAATGTGAGGAAGAAAAGCTGAAAGCTGAAATAGAAAAATCCGCGTTCCTGCTTGCCGCCGGTCTCACCGCTTGGCCTTGAAAGGGAAATGAGAACGGATTCCGCCGCTCCTTGTGGTGCCAGGACTTGCAACTTGAGTTTCTCGGGAGGCTCAGAAGCTCACACGCAGGCCGAGGTTGGCGTTGCCGGTGGAGTTGGACGAGGCGCGGCCTTCGTAGCCGGTGTAGATCGTGGCCTGGTCACAGACACGATAACCCAAATTCAAGCCATAGGCCGCGCCAGTCCGGGCATCGTCGGCAAAGGTTTGGGAGAATGTCGCGCCGGGGGCGGTCACCACCGTGGCTTGCTGGTCACCCTGATGATCCATCAGGCTTTGCTCAATGCCGGCATTCAACTCAACGCTGAAGTTGCGGCCCGCCAGTTTGGTGGCCCAGACGACCGACGCTCCGACCTGGGCGATCAAGTGGTCGGCGTTGTAGCCCCCGAGAGTCAGGCGGTCGTTGGCGCCGGTCTCGGTGAAGCCGTCCACCGAGGCGTGCGAATAGGTGAGGTCGGCACGGGGCGCGACGTTGAATTCGCCCCACGTCCAGCCGCGATGGCCGACGCCAAGGCTGCCGGTGAAGATCGAGCTGTCGGTTTTGCCCAATGCCTGTTTGATGTCGGTGGTGGTGCGGCGCAAGTCGTTGTTGTAGGAGCCATAGCCAAGCCGGCCAATCAGATCCAAATCACGGTGGAGGCTTTGCTTGAGGTAGGCGTCGGCCTGGACGCCGTCCACATCCCCGTGGCCATAGGTGGCGGAAAAATCGCCGGTGTTGTAATTCACCAGCAGGCCGACGGTCGTGGCCTTGGAGACGGCATAATCGCCGCCGATATAGACGTCGGTGTGGTCGATGTTGGCATGATCGGCGGTATTGAAATGCTGCTGCATCACGCCCGAGTAGAGCGCGAATGGATCCGCCGACGCGCCGGGCAGGTTGGCCAAGGTGGAAACCCGGTCATGGAGCAGATTGGTGATGGTGAGGTCGTTGCTCATCGCATAGTCCGCCAGGGCGCCGTAAAACTCCGGGGTGAAGCGCGCGAGATTGGTCGCGGAGCTGCCGTTGGCGGCGATCAACTGGAGGGCAAGGCCGCCGGCGGTGGTGGTGGTGTTGATCTGGTTGGGGCCGACCAAGCCGGTGGCCGTGCCGAAGAGTGCTGTGGCCGCCCGCCGCTGGTTGGTGCTGGCACCCAGATCGGCAAAGGTGCTGGTGGCAGCGTTGAGGCCGGTGGCGATCACTTGTCCCGTCGCCTGGTCAAACAGCACCGCGGCGTTGGCGACTGCCACGCCGGGACCGATGAGCCCATCGGCATCGAAGGTCACCGAACTGTAGGCTCCGGTGACCGGCTTGATGCCCCCGGCGGCGCCTGCGATAATCTGATAGATATTGCCGCGCACCGGCAGCACATGGTTATACGTTTGCACGATGAGGGTGGAGGTGGGCAGGAGGGTGACGCTGCCGCCGACTTGCACCTGGTCGTGGCCGGTGATGGGGGTGGTGGTTTCCAACTCGGTGGCCAGCGGCCCGGCCTCAGTGTAGTCGCCGCCGATAACGGTGAGTCCGGGAGAGTTGCCGGGGTTTAGGTTGCCCAGATTGGTGAACCCGCCGGTAAAGGTGAGAAAGCCCTTAACGGTGGAGCCAGCGGCATTGACGAAGATATGCCCGGCATTATCGATGATGCCGCTACCGTTGAGGGTGGTATAATGCAGAGTCGTGCTATCGACCACACTTAGCTGGCCATTGATGGTGATCACGTTGCTGGTGATGGAACTGCCGACGTCCGCGACGAGCGTCGCGCCGCTGGCGGTGACCATCGAGCTACTCGTCAGTGAACCGGCCACTTCGAGAGTGCCGGTATTGACGAGGGTGGTGCCGGTGTAGGTATTGGCACCGGAAAGCATGAGGTTGCCAGTGGACACCTTGGTCAGGCCGCCACTGCCGGAAATCCCCCCGGAGAAGTTGCCACCGTCAAGTGTGAGACGGAAACCCGCGTTCTGCAGGCTGCCCGCGCCAGCCAGTGTGCCAATTTTCTCGTCGCCGCCGAGCTTGAGAGTCCCAGGCGCGTCGATCGTCAGGGCACTGCTATCGAGCAAGCGCTCAGCTGAGCCCAGCGTGGTAACACCCGTCTGAACGTGGAAGAACTCCGCTGCGCTCGTGCCATAGAGAGTGACGCTGCCGTTGGTGGTGATCGTGCCAGCGCCGAGATTGGCGTTGATGAGCGAGCCATCGTTGAGCGCGTAGGTGGCGGCGGTAAGCGTGTGGGCGGAGTTGTTGAGGGTGCCGGTGTTAATAAATGCGGCGATGGCATCGTCGGCATTCAGTTCGACCGTGCCGGCATTGGTGAGGGCGGCTGTGGCGCTGAGGCCGCCAGCGGTGTCGATGAGGCTAGCGCCACTGGCAATATCGACGACGTTGCCAGCGAGAGAGCCGTCGAGCGTGAGCGTGCCGGCATTAACGCGGGTCGAGCCGGAGTAGGTGTTGGTGTTGGAGAGGACGAGATTGCCGGCGGTCACTTTCGTCAGACCGCCGGTTCCCGAAATCACTCCGGAGAAATTCCCGCTGTCGAGCGTGAGCCGCCCGCCCGCATTCTGCAAACTGCCAGCGCCGGTCAGCGAACCAATCTTTTCATTGCCACCTAACGTGAGGGTCGCT
>Ga0209499_1002199_pt1 | contig 12670 bp, 12 predicted proteins | sample C_130208_EF_Meta_FD_187306 | JGI IMG/M metagenome (GOLD analysis project Ga0209499, IMG submission 187306) | Freshwater microbial communities from Lake Croche, Canada to study carbon cycling - C_130208_EF_MetaG (SPAdes) (version 2) | ecosystem: Environmental > Aquatic > Freshwater > Lake...
TCAAGAATAACTATCCGATTATCATCGAGTATTCTGTGGCGGGTCTTGGCGAGATTAAGCTGGCTCTCGCTCCTTCGACACGCTCAGAAACGAGTGGTGCGTCAATTAATCATTAGTCATGGCGCAGCCTTATGTTATCCTTTGCGTCATGTAAACATGACGCAAAGGAAAGGAAAAAATTGATATGCTATCCTGGGTTTCTAACAAAAGTTGAGTGTATCTCGTTCTTTCTTTGGCAAAATTATCTTCCTTCCAACTATCAACATGTCGGACCCTTCCTCCTCCGTGGCGTTTCCTTCTGGTTCGTGGACCCTTTACTTCCATGACCCAGCAGACACGGATTGGAGGCCCGAGAGCTACAAGCGTATCGGCACCTTCCATGACTTCCCCGCCTTCTGGGGAGCTCTGAATACTATCAACAATGGGCGGTTCCTAAATGGAATGTACTTCTTGATGCGCGATCCTTACCTGCCGCTTTGGGAGCATCGGTCGAACATTCATGGCGGCAGCTACTGCATTAAGGTTCCTGAGGCGGTGGCAGCGGAGACATTCCAGCGGTATGCTGCGGCGGCAGTTCTTAAACTTGTGACGGCCCAGGAAAAGAACGAAATCGTCGGTGTTACGATTAGCCCCAAGAAGGGATTTCATATCTTGAAGCTGTGGAACGTAACGTCCAAGATGTTCCACGACCCTACTGAGATTGCAGTGTATGGAGAGGGAATGAAGGCTGCGGATGTGCTGTATCGCCCACACGTAGACCAGAAGATGTAGTTAATTATACGTAACTGTGTGAACATCACCCAGGTTATCCGTGATTTCAACTGTTTGAAACTTAATATACGTATTTGTTGACATGGACCAAAGGTCGACTAGTGTTTTGGGCGAAAGTGGAAGTTCAGGGTTCATCCGAATATTGCCTACCCAATCACTCAAATCCACCTTTTTTCCGTTAGGAAGGAGGATGCAGAGGCCCAGTATATTTACAGGCTTGTAACGGCCTTCTAAGGGCACTAATGCGTTGGTAATCCTTTGTGTTTCAATATCGTACAGATGTGCTGTAGGCAAATGCTCATCTACATTTGAAAAACTGGTTGGCACAATATCACCGTTTTTTAATAGGTATACATTGTGTACTTCGGGGCCTAGGATTTTTCTAATAAATTTTTTTGCTTGAAACAAAAAAGATCTAACTATAGTCTCAACACGATTGTAGAGAGCTAAGAACTCTAACAACATCTTTGTTCTTAGTTGGTCTTTAAAATATCTGTTCGCAGCCGCAAGGGGTCTGCATAGGGCATCCACATCTCTTTTTATAGCTATGCTTAACTTCTATGAAACTCTGGTCAAATAGAACAACAGCTAGAAAAAATGCCAGGAAGACAAATGGGAGAGCTAGGAGTGCATAGGCAGCAAATTCAAAGTTCGCTGCGCAGAGAACCCATAAGAAAAAAGTTCCGAAGAAAAGAGCAACTGTTTGAGTTACAGCGTGTCTATATGTACCGCGCCAAAGAGAAAAAAGAACGACGCCTGTCATAACGATAGGGTAAATTTGTGCCGGAGGACAAAGTACATTCCAAGTCCGTTCGAAGTTCATCTTTTATAGGGTTAAGCAATAATCTTACCGTCCTTTAAAGTGCCAAGTTCCTCGCCCATGGTATCATCGTCAATAAACTGATATACCGTTCGTGAGGTTAGGCCAACGTGGTACTTCTTCTTGCCAATCTTTAGCACCTCAGTTTCCTCATATTCTTCTTGCTCCTCTACGTCCGCAACCTCCTCAATCTCCTCATCCTCTTCTTCCTGGGCGATGGGGCTCGGCGGAGGAGGATTCGAAAGAATCATATTTGCAGCAGACTTCGGTGCTTCGTACTTCTCCACAATCACACTCGGCTCTGCGTGGATCACAAGGGTAGGTGGATGAACCTCAACCTCCTTTTCGTCCTCAGTGGACGGAAGATGTGTAGGCTTCTCAAGATAACCAGCTGAAATCGTCTGAAACTGATCCTTCTCAGATAGACGTCGCTCCAAATTCATAATTTCGTGGTCAAGCATCTGATTAAATACCTTAGTTAGCTTATTAGCGTTATCAAACGAATCGCTACCAACTGCAAAGAGCGCAAAAGCATTGCTGAGGCTGTCTCGGAATGTCTTAAGTTCAGTAGAAATAGATGAACTCATATCGAATATGCATTCATTTAAAACGGTTTATGAAGCTTCAATTTTGTGTTGCTAGCTGCTGAATTTGCATGGCCCATTCCACAGTAGACTCCTTTGACTTGGTGGGCTTGGTGCGGCGCAGACGCAGGCCCTGCGCGCCTGGAGAATTGTACTTATGTGCCAACTCGTTCTTGATAAAGACATTCTTAAGGTTCTGGTCGTAGAAATCAATAGGCTTTGTGTCCATTGTCTGAATGATGCTAACCATAGGTGGCGTAAGTACATCGACACGCAACTTCTTTTCATGGATAAGAGCGCGGAACTCACCAATATCCATAGAACCGCCAAACATGCGCAGCGTCTCGCGAGGAGGAGCAGGACGAATACCAGTGGAAGAACCTTGCGGCACCTCAGCATCCTCAGAATAGAGACTATTGAGTAGTGCGTAACGTTCCCACTGCGTATTGTTATCAATCCGCTCCTTAAAAAGATACGAGGTTGCACACTCAGGACTACAGAAACTACCATACATGTACCAGACCTCATCCAGAATATGGGAAGGAATGGCTACCGGCTGTGAGTGAAATCCGTGGCAGCACCAGAAGCACGCTGTGTCCGTCTTTTCAGGAAGACGCTGGTATCTGTTCGAGTCTTGGAAAAGAACCATGAGCTTCTCTGAATAATTACTTGGTAGCTTACATACGGTTTCAGCTGCCTGGTGCTTCTGTGGTGTAGTATTGGTAGGTGGTGTATCACTTACTACTCCCTGACCTTCTAACATTCCTTCCAAATAACTCATGCCTGTGCTATCACGATCATAGGGCCTGGGCACATCAGGAACGGAGGGATCATACTTGAGAAGGTTCGTATTTTCGAAATTGAGAGCCGCTGATGTAACCGGTATATGGGCGATAAGCGGCCTTTGTTCAGCAAGGAAGCTACCTGTAATCCCTGACGGCGTCACAATCGCTACAACGGGAGGGGTCTTCTTTGAACGAGACTTCTTTACGGGTTGTGCAGGCACGGGGACTGGAGGTAGGGGCGGGGCCTCGACAACTTCTAGTGTGACCGCTTGCTCCTTCGCCTTCTTTCCACGTGGTTTAGTACTCATTTTAGAAGTTTAGCGCGTAGCACGCTTTAGGCCTTTGTGCAGTTTAAACCGGCTGTGCCGGTTTAAACTAGTACTAAGGCTAGGAAAAAGGCCTTTGTCTTTTTAAAATGGACAGTTAATAGGATGGAATTTTTACAAGATATAAAAGATTCTGTAGAAACGTCAGTAAGTATTAAACTTTTTCCTTCATTAAAAACAGCTTCTTATCATCATATTTTCAATAGCAAGCTATTTCAGTTCCCAATAGTAAAATGTAGAGATCTCAATAATTTTAATCCAAACCGTCTTTCAAACGATCCTTATCCTAAAGAGGACCGTCCCAGAGGCCAAAAAGACTTAGATTCAGTTTTACATCATAGACGAATTATTAAACAACATGGTCATACAGAACCCATATGGATCGCTTTGAAAAATGGAGACTATATTTTACTAGATGGTGCTCATCGTATTACAGCTACATATTTAGAAAACAAACGAACTATTCCGGCATATATAATAGCGAAATGAAAAATCAAATAGTAAACTAGAGATGGAGGTTTACCCAAATACAGTGAATACTCCAGTGAGACCCCATGCGCCTACGCCTGAACCCGTTGCAGCGGCCCCTGTCGTCGTCCCAATTGTTAAAAAGACAAGAAAAGGAAAGAAAGGGCGAATTTTGAAAGAGGCAGCTTGCCTACGCCGCACTGCAGCGACTGCCCGTATTTCTAGAAAGGCGCTTGTCGACTCGAAAACGTTTGATAGCGCAACCTATCTTGCTGAAATGAGCGGAAAGTTCACAACCTTGATTGATACAATCAAGCAGATTGATGCGTTGGATATGAAGAAGGATGGGCATCTCTACAAGCATTTTATCTTTACCGACATTCGCGAAGGCAGTTATGGCGCAAAGGCCCTGGCTGGTTTCTTAATTGCTGCCGGATTTGACTTCCGGCAAGGTGTAGTCAAGAAGATGGTCAAGCGCGGTGGAGAGATGGTTGAAACAAAGAATGGTGCAACTATCCTACTTGAGAAGGAACCGGTTGAAGGAGGTAGCAACGGCTTCGCTGTTCTCCAGTCAGTGCCTTTATTCAAGAACCCGATGAGTGTTCCAGTTAAGAAGCGTATTCTACAAGTGTTTAACAGCCGTCCTGATAATATTCACGGCGAGCTTCTGCGTATTGTTGTTCTAGACAGCAAGTACAAGGAGGGCATTGATTTATTCGATGTGAAGTACGTACATTTAATGGAACCCGCAATAGCTACCAGCGACTTGAAGCAGGCTGTAGGTCGTGCTACACGGTTCTGCGGACAGAAGGGTTTGCAGTTTATTCCTAACAAGGGTTGGCCTCTAGAGGTCTTTATCTACCGCACTGAACTACCTGGTCGTCCTCCGTTTATCGCGGCCGATTCAAAGAAGACTGCGTCAAAAGAGGAGCAGAAGATTGATGCGCACACACTCATGCTTGAGAAATCTGGCCTTGACTTAGCTCTTCTGAACCTTACACAAGATTTGACTACATTAGCCATCACAACATCTGTTGACTACGACTTGAATTACCGTATTAACAACTTTAACATAGAGGCCGAACAAATGGACGCTGTAGCCGCTATTGTAGAAGTCGCACCTCCACAGGGCGGCGGAGGGCGGCCTAGAATTGTTGCTATCCACGATGTTGCCGATATCACTCCTGAGATGCTCACAAAATGCAGTCATCGTAAGTCAAAGTTGTTCCCTTACACAAAGGCACAGATCGTAGCAGCCGCTGAACAAGTAGGGGTCCGTCTTGGTAAGTATACGAAGCGTCTTCACGCATGCGAAGTTATAAAGGCGCATCCAAAGCTGTTAGCAAGACTTTTAAGGCCATTGTCGGCGACGCCTTTAGCGATGCAACGGCTGTTTAAGACACCGAAGACACGCGCTGTTAAGAAGGTGTTGACAAAGTCAAAGACTTTGAAGAAGTCTACCGTACCGCCTTCGTCTAGGCCTACAGCTGCGGCCTTACAACGTATGTTTGCAACCCGTTCTCCACTTGTCCCTACAGCGGCAGCGTTAGAGCGGTTTCCTCAGCCTTCAGCATTTCCTTCAGTGCGTACGGCGATGCAGCGGATGTTTAAAACACCTGTGGCTGAAGGAAAGCTTGCGCGTATTGCGAAGTTGCCCTTTAACGAGTTCCAAGCGAAAGTTACAGAACTCTATCAGTCCTTTGCGTGGGAGTCACCGATAGTCAAGAGTGGTTGCGAGACCACGGCTGCGGTTGAACCTGGTCGTCCCGTAACATTTTCAAAGACCCAAGATTTCGTACGTCATTATTTGACGCCTGGTTCACCTTTTAAGGGTCTACTCGCCTGGCACAGTGTCGGTACAGGCAAGACCTGTATGGCGGTTGCTGCTGCGACATCCGAGTTCGAAGCCGCCGGCTACAACATTCTGTGGGTCACACGTAATGCACTCATGGCCGACGTATATAAGAACATCTTTGGGTCAGTCTGCTCGGCGCCACTCATTAAGGCAATTGAGGAGGATGGTCTAAAAATCCCTGCAGATAAGTCTAAGGCCAAACGCCTCTTGAGCCGTTCTTGGTTTGCGCCAATCACCTACCGCATGTTACAAAACGCACTGAAGGAAGAGAATGCCCTAGGTCGTGCATTGTATGAGGCAAATCCTGATGACCCGTTGAAGAAGACTTTCCTCATCATTGATGAAATCCACAAGTTACAAGATGGTGATTTATCAGCCGGTGAAGCAGCAGATTTTAACTACATCCGTGAGCAAATCTGGAAATCGTATGAGGCCAGTGGCGAAGACAGCGTTCGTCCTCTCGTCATGACCGCTACACCGATTACTGATACACCCAAGGAACTTTTTGAAATCCTAAATATTCTGATACCCAAGGCGCAGAACCGTTTAATGGACTTCAACGGGTTTAGAGATAAGTTCACTGATGAAGCAGGACATATTAATGAGGATGGCAAGGACTACTTCCAAAACAAGGCGAAAGGTCTAATCAGTTACTTGAACCGTGAATATGACCCTACAACGTTCGCACAGCCCAAGTTTCACCAGGTGATTGTACCTGTGGGTGCAGCTGCAGCACCCGATATGGATGAAATCATCACAAAGTGTACATCCGATTTAGTCGTAGAACTTGCGAAGGAAGTGGATAACTGTGCCGATCTTTTAGCGGAACGTGATGAAGCACTCGAAGAGCTCAAAGCGTTGCCTAAGAAGGAAACCAAAGGTCTGGCGGCGAAGGTGAAGGCTATGTACAAGACACGTGTTAAGGATTGTAAGGCGGCATTAAAGGCAGCGAAGAGGGGAAATAAGAAGACCGTGAAGGAATTATTAAAGGCAGCGTCGGCATGCTACAGAAAGACTAAGAAGGTCTACACAGCAAAACGTTCAGCGTCTCAGATGATACAGATGGAGCGTTGCGTGGGAAAGCCTCAGCCGTCTCAGTTTATGCCATTAAAGCCATTTAAGGAAGCGATAATTGACCGGCTTATGAATCCTGTAGATGAAATCGAAAGTGCTAATGCAGTCATTACAGAATAAAACCTTATCATAAATAAATGGATATTTCTAACGTTTCGAACATAAATGATTTATTATTTATAACAACAGCGGCCATTGTTGTGGATGTTGTTGTTATCTTTCTAGTTAAATACGCTGGTGATAAGCCTTCGTTTGGTGTTAAGGCGCTCAATGATTGGTATTCACGATTTGGCGTGTTCGCTGTAGGCGCCGACGTAATTAGCCTCATTATTGGTGTCGTAGCAGCCCGGTATATCTATTCGGCGATGTTTAAGGAATGGAACATAATGCTGTTTTTACTCATCGTCGTCTTGTTCCAAGCCTGCCACGATATCTTCTTTTTTCTATCGACTATTGTACAGTTGCCAAGGGGTGAGAATGGCATGATCGATGTATTTCAGGACTATGCCAAGGAGAACGGTGCTTGGATTTTAGTTGCAGATGCGGCGATGATGATCTCAACTGCAGTAGGCGCCATGGCCTTGAAGGCTTTGCCATCACACGTTACGCCAAGCGTTCTACTCGTAACCTTGTACAGTCTTTGTTTTATTATGTTTCAAAAATCATAAGGGAATTGTGGCCAACACATTGCATTTCCGTGCTGAGGACGATTTTCAAAATCTAACGGATCATTCGTATTTTTTGTATAATAATAGCATGCTATTGACTGTCTATACATTGTATCTACAGGTACAGCAAGTCGCTCAGGATGACCATGAAAACTAGATCCAGTAGTGTTGAAAATCACACAACGATTTAAAATAGGTAAAATTTTCTTGATAGGTTTTTCAGAATTACATATCCATAGATGACCTTTATACTCTTCTTTCCAGTCCGCATTAAGATAGAGTAAGATATTGATACGCCTATCTAATTTACCATATCCTGTATGCTCATATGTATTAAAATCTGTATGGACTGCTAAATACCCATCTTTGTGAATCCGGTGCACACCGGCGCCCTTTAGAGTTAAATCGTTTCTAATAATGTTTTTTATACCAGTTAATTTTTCAACAGAGGAAATAAAACTGTCAGAAGTCAGCTCCTTAAACACGGCTGCAGTCATAGGACCTAGGTTCGCATTAAACGCGAATTTTTTGTATTCTAACGCATTCTTTTCGTGTACCTGATAATAGGCATTGCGCGAATCCAAATCGTTGATTTCCTTTAGAACTTTTACTAGACAATCTGGCTTCAAAAAGTTATCAATCACAATATGAGGAAAGGGATATGATTCTTTGTAACCTTGCTGTATTTGTTTTATTGCTTCTTCAGATATCATATTTGTAGTTTTCTATAATTTATGCTTTAGGTCAGTTAGAAAATCACTGTAGACATTCATTGCTTCCCTCATATTCTTTGTTTGGTTAGCGTGATACTTTGCTCTAAAAAACATACTTTGCGCACTTCGTATCTGTTCACCGCGTGGTCTAGTACGAAGATATTTTAGGGTCTGTCGGGCTTTCTTGGCAGTGCCATAATGTAGATGACTTCTCTTTCTTGAATTGTTAAACAACATCTTATAAGGGGCTAAGGTTTTCAGACCGTAAGGCCTAAAAACATAGCAGACAAGACTTGTTAAGAATGGGTTCTGTCTGGACAGAAAAATACAGACCTATGCGTCTAAACGACGTAAAAGGGCATAAACGAATTAAGGTTTTGTTTGAACGTGGTGCGGCTACGGCGTTTAAGAATTTTCCGCCGGTTATTTTATACGGTCCGCCTGGAACAGGCAAGACCAGCATTGCTCTAGCTCTAGCAACCGAAACATATCCTGACATCTCTCCAACTATTAGTACTCTGTATCTAAATGCTAGCGATGAACGTAGTATCGAAGTTATTCGAGAGAGAATATTACAGTTTACGCAGACCTTGTGGCCAGGAGTGCATCGTAAGTTTGTAATCTTTGATGAAGTGGAGACTATGACAGAGCCTGCTCAAGCATCTTTGCGATCTCTTTTAGACGAAGTCGATCGTGAAGGTCATACAAATACGCCACTATTCTTATTTCTCTGTAATTCTTTGTACCGTGTCCATCCCGCAATTCGCAGTCGTTGCGTAGCCCTTTTCTGTGGGCATATTCCGATTGCTCAGGTCCGTGAGACACTGCTAAGTATTCAAAAAGCTGAAGGTGTTTTGAACCCACAAATACCATCGGATTTAACGTTTAAAATTCAACGTGGAGACTTACGTTCCTTTGTATCTGCAATACAGTATGGCTCTGAACTTAATCCTTGGGATAGCTGGATAGACCGTTTGGGTACTACAGGAAAAAATGGCAATAGTATATTTGTATGGGAAGACGGATTGGCTAAAGCTCCTTTTTGTACACTTATTCGTCATGTGTTCGTCTACATGAACGGTGCTGGACTATTTGATAAGCCGGCATCTGATAAGTTCGTACAATTATGTTTAGAGGTACAAAATGCACCACAAAACGTATTGTTAGCTGTATTGCCAGCGGCTTGGGAAGCTTTATTTATATGAACGCTTTAGTTTGCGTGTTTTCTTAACTTCGCACATCTTGGCACGACCAATGATAGCGCATCCTATGCGCTTACCACTGTGTCCTGTAGTCTTGCTATCTTCTTCTTCGCCGAGACCCAGGTCGTCCTCGTCCTCGTGAACGATCAGAGACCGACCCCAAAGATCTTCGACCTTGATGCCTTTCAAAACATAATGATACTTGGCTTCACTTGATTTTAATTCAATATTCCCTAAATCTCCTACATGTCTCTCCGTATCTTTAGTCGGATGGGGCCTGGGGCCGTGGTTCGCTGGCGGGCCTACATGGAAATGAGTACAGGCTCCCAGACATCCTTCGCCACGCAAGTCTCCCGCAATGTGAATATGAAACCCGTGTTTTCCTTTGGGGAGCTTTGAGAAAGTAGCTTTCACATCTACGCCCTTAGGTGTATCAGTGAATACTGTGTTTCCAACAATATCTGGTATGTTAAATACGGCAACTGCCATTTAACTGGGTGACGATTTTCGTTAGCCCTTATAGAATGCCTGGATACGTTCCTCCACACTTGCGTGGTAAGAAGATGGAAGCGGCGGCTGTGACACGCCGTGGTGTACGCTTTATTGGCAATGCGACCGGAAATGTGAATGTAGCATCAAGTAAAGGCAAGCGGTTTACTCCCCGCCGTGGCTCACCTGCTGGCAAGAAGACCCTGAAGGCTGTGCGCAGAGTTTCGCCGAATGCTGCACCGTTATGGGCTCCAAGCCACGCTTTGCGAAAGGCGGCTCCTAAGTTTGCTAAAGCGGTACTAGATCATCTTGGGCTCAAGGAATGGCAACAGGCACCTAAGGGAAAGGGTAAGAGGCGGAAGACAAAGAAGGTTGCTAAAAATTGATACATGACCCCCTCCCTTGGACCTCGCAGAGATGGCCGCACAATATAAGAAGTTTACGCACCGAGAGCATATTCTCGAGCTTCCTGATACCTACATCGGTTCTGTAGATACCAGTGTTGAGAACCGATGGATTTACGATTCGGCGCGCGCGTGTATGGAGTGGCGTTCAGTGCGGTTCTGCCCAGGGTTCCTGAAGGTCTTTGACGAGCTGCTCGTCAATGCACTTGACCACCGTGTACGCATGGCTGGACGGCTGGCCACCGTTCCTGACACCGCGATTGTCAAGCACATTGACGTTGTTCTGACAGAGACGTCTGTGTCAGTACGAAATGATGGCGACGGTATTTCTGTGGAGCATCATGCAGATACAGGCATGATGGCACCTGAGCTCATCTTTGGCAATCTGCTGACAAGCTCAAACTACGACAAGGCCGAGGAGAAGGTCGTAGGTGGCAAGAACGGCTACGGTTCCAAGCTGACCAATATCTTTTCCAAGGAGTTTACAGTGGAGACGGTCGACCACCGTCAGAAGAAGAAGTATGTACAGACGTGGCGGAACAATATGACGGTTGTTGAGAAGCCGAAGGTGACTGCATCTTCGGTGAAGCCATACACGGAGATTAAGTTTACACCGGATCTTGCACGGTTTCACTGGGGTGGCGAAGTACCTACAACTATCCCTGCAGACATGCTGGCCGTACTGGCTACACGTGTAGTGGACGCAGCGGCCTGTGCCGGCAAGGACTGCCGAGTAACACTCAATGGCGCTGTAGTCGGTTCCAACACGTTCACTAAGTACATCTCTCTGTACTTGACGGACAAGGACGGCAACTCTGTGACGAGTGGCGAGGGCCTAGCACCCGTGCCAAAGGATGTCAAGCGTCTAGTCTACGAGAGTTGCGGTATCCGTTGGGAAATCGGTGCTATTCTGACGAGGGACCTACACGGCGATGCGCCTCCAGACGAGCGTCATATCTCTTTTGTGAATGGTATTGCAACACGCCGTGGTGGTAAGCATGTCGAGTATGTGACTAAGACAGTGATGGGTCTCTTCTGTGAGTATGCTAAGAAGAAGGCGAAGATTGATGTTACGCCGGCTCTTCTTAAGGACAGCGTGGTCTGGTTCATCAACTCTACGATTGTCAATCCGTCCTTTGACACGCAGACGAAGGAGACTTTGACGACACCGGCATCTAAGTTCGGCTCTACGCCCGAAATCTCTGCCAAGTTTGCGGAGCAGCTGGCCAAGATTGGACTTCTTGACGAGGCGTCAGCTCTGCTCGATGCCAAGACGGCTCGCGATGCAAAGAAGACGGACGGTAAGAAGCGTGTAACAGTTCGTGGCATTCCTAAGCTGGATGATGCTACGTGGGCTGGTACGCCTAAGTCGGTTGAGTGCACGCTTATTCTGACAGAGGGAGATTCAGCCAAGACGACGGCGATTTCAGGGCTGAAGGTTGTGGGTAGAGAGCGTTACGGAGTGTTCCCTCTTAAGGGTAAGATCCTGAACGTGAAAGACATCTCTGCTGATAAGAAGATGCAGAACCAGGAGCTTACGCACATTAAGCAAATTCTGGGCCTAGAGACAAACAAGGTCTACACGGACCTCAAGCAGCTCCGCTACGGTCGTGTCATGATTATGACAGACCAGGACGTAGATGGCTCTCACATCAAGGGTCTACTTATGAACCTGTTTCACACAGAGTGGCCGTCGCTGTTGCGCCTCGGTTTCCTCTGCTGCCTGATGACTCCACTGCTCAAGGCAATTAAGGGGAAGACGACGCTCTGCTTCTATTCTGAATCAGAGTATACAGCCTGGAAGCTGGCCCAGGGCGAGACCGGTCTCCGTGGCTGGTCCACGAAGTATTACAAGGGATTGGGTACATCCACGGCCGCCGAGGCTCGTGAGTACTTTGGCTCTATGAACACGGTCGAGTATACGTGGGACAACCTAAGTAGCGATGCAGCGATTGACCTCGCCTTCAATAAGAAGCGGTCCGACGATCGTAAGACGTGGCTGGCAACCTTTGACAGAAAGCGCCATCTGGAAGTCTCGGCTGGCGGAGCGCGTGTTGACTACGCACGCTTCGTCAATGATGAGCTTATCCATTTCTCGAATGAGGATAACATCCGTTCTCTACCACATGTGATGGATGGGCTGAAGCCATCGTTGAGGAAGATCTTTTGGGCGGCGTTGAAGCGTAATCTGACGTCTGAAATCCGCGTAGCCCAGCTGGCAGGTTATGTGTCTGAGAAGGCAGCGTATCACCATGGTGAGGCATCGTTGACCGGTGCAATCGTAGGTATGGCCCAGAACTTTGTAGGTTCCAACAATATTAATCTACTCTCACCAAATGGCCAGTTCGGCACTCGGCTGATGGGTGGTAAGGACTCGGCTTCACCGAGGTATATTCACACGGAGCTGATGCCGATTGTAAAGGCTCTGTTTAAGAAGGCCGACGACGCCATTCTCGAATACACAGATGACGATGGTCTACAGGTCGAGCCGGTGACGTACATGCCGGTTGT
>Ga0209499_1002208_pt1 | contig 12640 bp, 21 predicted proteins | sample C_130208_EF_Meta_FD_187306 | JGI IMG/M metagenome (GOLD analysis project Ga0209499, IMG submission 187306) | Freshwater microbial communities from Lake Croche, Canada to study carbon cycling - C_130208_EF_MetaG (SPAdes) (version 2) | ecosystem: Environmental > Aquatic > Freshwater > Lake...
GTAGCCGTCTTGGCTAAAAAAGCCGCCTGTGACCTCGAACCTTTAGAGCTGTTACAACGCTTGCAGGCAGCGACCATATTGTTAGGGTCATAAGCATCTTGTTTATCTTCCATCTTAGATACAGGCACTATGTGATCTACAGTCATAGCGTCAGGGGAGTTGCAGTAATAACAGGTGTACTGATCACGAGCTAACACTACTAACCTAATCTCTTTATATCTACGCTGGTTACGTGGATCTCTACCTCTGGTACTCATCAATAGTACCCATGCTTTAGATGATAAGCATATGCATTACATAAACTCTTATATCTGTTAAGTGTATAAGCAATTGTTAGATCAATCTGTGTATAGGGGTCTTTAGATTGATAACGCTTAGACTTCATCTGACCTATGCCATAGTGGCTACCATTACGCGCAAGGTAATTGTATCTACTCTCTTTCCATAAGATCGCATCTATACATACAAACTCTTTATAGTTAATAACTCTACTATGAGTGTATAAACGCAATTGATCTACAGAATAGCTGTAGCTATATGCAGACATAGGTATGGCCATTTGTAGGAGTATTAGCGTGAGGAGTACAAACCTAAAAGCATGCGATTTATCAATCGAATTAGGGTTTGAGTGATTCTCTCTATTGGGAGTTAATTTCTCCCGCGGCTGTGAGTGTCCACGATACACCCCCATGTCAAGATTAGCCGAGAATATGCGTGATTTTGGGCGTGTCATTAGTCGCAATCCATAGCATCTGCCCAGCTAGTGACCATGTCCATCTGACAGACAGACAGTTTGCCGCAGCTGTAGCACTCTAAGACCTTGACGTACTCAGGCATGTTATGGCTCACAATGCGCTCTACCTGGTCAGTGACTTTTTTACAAAACCTGCAATTAAATCTAATTTTGTCCATAGATTGACTTCCTTAGGTATCGCATCTCAAACAGGTTGAATTGAGGTATCCAGTAACTAGCCTGTCTAGGGTGTTTGTATTTCTCTGTTAATGCCATTGAGGCGGGCATCCAGCCAATAAGCCTGTACACAGGGGATTTACCAATTACCAATATGCACACGTCATTAGGCCGTTGCTTTTGTGATTCCTGCAAGATCAACGCACCCGACAGATGGAAGGTGTGCTTCACCTCTATGCCTGTACCTACATCTGCCTCAGTCTTAAAAGTGTTGATGGTGGGGTTAAACCCTGTAATGCCTAGCCACTCAGCTACAGCTATCTCTGCACCTGCAGCTTCGGCATGCTGTGAAATCATTTCGTGATAATTGAGTTTTTGCCCGAATAGCCTGAAATAGCGATCATCCATGACCTTAGCTCGGTCAAGTGCAGCTTGATGGGCTGTGATTTCCTGGCTTCGATCCAGGATTACTTCATCTATCCGCGACATTGTGAACACAGCCACATAACCTTTTCGCCGCTTACATCTTTAACCTCTAAACCGCCAATTGCAGACCTATTGAGCTCACAGCAATCGCACCATTTGTCAGGCAAGGTTGTGATGCTGCCATCATCATGAATTGTTGAGGTAAGGCCGCTTCCTACCTTGCTAAAGAAGATTTCTCCCATTAGCGCACCTTGCCAATACCTGAGTTTTGTAACGCTTGAATATTTTTGTCACCTAAAGCCCACAAAGCACAACGCCATCTGTGTTTGACCATCTTTCCGTCCATGCCACCTATAAAGGCCATATTGGGCGGTAGGTACGTTACGTAAGCATCTGATTCCCATAAGCGATTGACCCATTTACCATTGCTAGAAAGGGGAACAAGGCAAAAGCCATTATTGTGAGCTATCCATTTTTCAATCCAGGGTGTCACCTTGCTGTAAGGCGGATTCATCCATACTGTGCCTAACCAGTCTTGATTTAATGAGTCATCATTGATTGTAAATAGGCGTTTAGTTGGCACCTGTACATACGGATTGTGTGAAGAAGCCACATCTAGGTCAAACTCGATTTTCAGAGCTTCAAAGATCCAACTAGGGGTAAACATCTCGTCACTCATTACAGCCACACTGGCTTGCACTGGTCGTTACGGTCTGTGCTCACACATGTATAGCCTGTATAGGGCTTATTTGTGGTCTTTGATACACCCTTCTTAAAGGTCATGTATCCGTGTTTGCACATAGGTGTTTGCGGAGGAGCAGCCTCTATTGTGTCTTTAACTAGGCTAATAACAGTGCCTAAAGATTGGGTACCACTTTCAATCTCTGTTTGTTTAACAGTAAGACTGGCCCAAAGATCATCCTCGGATTTACTGGGTGTTGGTTCATATTCCACACGCGCCATTTCTTCTTTGGATGGGCGAGTGGTACTAGGGGTGAGCAGCTTGATAGCTCTAGCTATTGCACTTGTCTCTGTATCTTCCACAAACCATTTCTTCATATTTTGTGGATAGGCCGATACATTGCCGTAGGCATAACCTGTGGCACTGGGGGTCTGATCTTCAAACTCTCTGTAAATCTCAGCTCTAAATAGAATCCAACCAGCTGCTAATTCTTTATCTGCAATGGCTGTTGTAATTCTGCCAAAGGGAAACTCACGGCGAAATCTAATAATGGTGTCATTGGCACCTTCGTAGTCTTTGAGAAAATCGCTCATTGATCTACCCCATAGCGTTGCACCTTTTTCATAGCTCGCTTGTAACCATCTCGCTGGCCTTGTTGATAGGTGTATTTAGATCCAAGTAGCAAACCTAAGTAGAAAGTTGCAGCTGCTAGAAGCACAGCCCAAATGAGTGGTGGCACTTGTGTCGCATCCATTGTTTTAGCCCTTAACTGGTAAGGTGGGGCCATAGGGCAGCAATACAAAATCAATAGTTATGTAAACATCTAGTAGGCAATTCAAGCCTAATTTAGGTTTACATAATGTAACTAGTCGGATTATCAAAGTGCCGATAAGTTACATTGCGGTAATGCACTTTTGTGAAAGTGTTACCAAAAATCTATTGAATTATTGGAGTGCTAGCCCTTAGCCTCACGGTTGTGTTTTACATCTCAAATGTTAGGGGAAGACTCTGACAAATTACAAGATGCGACACGCCGAGGCTCAATAGAAAGGGCAAGATAATGGCCGCACCTCGCATGCAACCTCACGGCACAATAGACATGACAAGCCATCACAAAATGGATGGGCGACTGACTTGTTTTGGTTTTGGTGAAGATGATAGAGCTGTTAATCCAGGGGATCTGTTGATAGTAGGCACAAACTGGCTAAAGGAAAACTCAAAGCTCATAGAGACTGAGTTTTGTCTGCGAGTAAGAGGCCGTGATATGGCCTATTTCGTACAGCATGCTTTAGTAGCTGCAAGCCTATGGAAAGATAACCAGCATTGGCTAAACTCCCCAGCCTCAACCCAAGGGTTAGACACTAGGCCTATGAGCGTTATACGCAGTGCCAGCCAACAGGATGCAATACGCGGGTTTTATCAAAGAAATATCACTGCTTAGATTCAAGCAGCAATTTGTATATTTCATCAACCCTGAGTTCTATGCGATCAACGCGTCCTCTTAGGTTATGCCCGCCATTATTGTCAGGCCTTAATTCTGCTAAATAGTATTTAACAAGGTGGCGTACAAGCCCAGCCGCGCAGCCCACAAGCGTTGCTATCCCCAATAACAAAGCAAGCCACGACTGAGCCTGTGTCATTTACTTAGACCCTACGCCAAATTGCTTCTCATTAGGTGCAAGGGCTTTAAGTATTGGGCCAACTAACCCAGCAATAAAGGCGTTAGCCAATACTTTAGGGTCAGTAATACCTGACATATACAAAGCACCTGCAGCACTGAGAGCTGCGCGGATATAGGAAAGGCCTGCAGCCTTTAGTTGCGCGTTCAATTTGAGTCTGCCCATGTTATGACTGCAAAAGTAAAAGATGGCGTAACTCCGCCAATTGTGTAGGACACGCGCAAGGTATCTGTAAAGGCAGTAGTTAAACGGATAACCTCGCGTGTTGTACCAGTTGCTTGTGCAAAAGTGGCAATGGTGTTGTAGTTGGTGCCGTCCACAGTATCTTGCACCACTACATCTAAAGTAGGGGCAGTACCACTTGCGGCTGTCACTTGTAGCTGTAGTACTAATAATCGTGCAGCTGCAAAACCGCCAACGGCTGTGCTTGCACCTGTTGCTGTTTTTGCCCCTGATGCCAATAGCGTTACCGTACTGGCGGGGTTATTAGCTTGTTGTATATCACTCATGTTTTACTCCATCTAGCCCTAATTTAGTTATTAGTTGTTTTGCTTTAATTGAAGTGATTGCCACTTCAAAATGCATTTCATCTTTGCGGCTTTTGTAATCTCCACCCCAAGTCAAGCCATATTTTTTAGCTAACGCCTGGATCATTGGCACCTTTTCAGCTGGGAAAGTGCCTGCTTTGCCGAGCGGGTGCTTTGTAGAGTTGAGGTCTATAGCTGTACCACTGGCATGGTTGCTTAGCTTTGTTGGCTCAGCTCTAACCATCCTGTAGCAGTACGCCCAATCATCTAAAGCGCCATGATCTAGCGGCTCTATCAATTGGTGAAACTCAGCTGCAAAACCAGCAAGCAACGGCCCTACGCTCTCAGCACAACGTAGCTTTAGGTTTGTACCCTGAACAACGTATGGCTTGATTCTAATTGCCGCTGGATCTTTACTGGCTGGGTAGCCGTTATAGCTACTTTCCAAGTTTTAATCCCGAAGGTATTGGCTTGGTGTAATTCCATACAGCAATATAATCACCATCACCATCGGAGTCATTTTGCAAAAGAATTGTTCCATTGTAAAAATTGTCTGTGCCCACCAATTCAGGATAAGCGGCAATAACTTGGTCATAAAGTGTCATTTAATTAACTCCTAATCCATACACCATTGAAATTTGTTCTGTAATCATCTACACCATTAACGCTTTCGCCTCCGCCTGCTGTTTGTAAATAGACATACCCTTCAAAATAATCAGTTGTGCCATTTGCGTAAAAAACACCGCTGCCAGTTGCACCCATTGTTGGACCTGATGAAGTTGCCTGATAAGCAAAATCTTGCGCTCTTGAACCATTCTTATATAGACAAACGTAGCCCGCAGTTAAAGCACCTGAACCCGAACTTTGAACGCTAAGACTAATTTGATAATATCCTGCTTTGTTTGGTGTAAATGTGCTAGATGCAAAACAATTATCCGTATCGAACATTTCAGTGTTAAAAGTAATCTTTGTAAATGTTGCAGCGGTGACTGTTTGATTTGCTGACTTGTAAACTCTAAATGCTGGACCACTAGAGGCACCTGCGGCAGCCCATTTAACTTTGTAAGGCGAAACAGTTGTGTCGGCTGTGAGAACCTGTCCAGTTGTGCCTATTGGCAAATTATCAAAAGTACTTGTACCTGTACCAACAATAATGTCACCTGCGGCTGTAATTTCTGTAGCCATTGAGTTAGTAATTGTTACTGTACCGCTTGTACCGCCGCCGCTAATACCTGTACCCGCTGTTACACCTGTAATGTCTCCTGGATTTGCTCCGTTCCATATAGCTGCACTTGTTGTTGAAAAATAAAGGGTGCCGCTGTCATATTGTGCTAAAGCCAATGAACCACCTGTGGATACGGTTGCAGTGCCAGCTGTAATAGTGCAAACACCTGCACCTATATTGGTGATAATTAAAGTATCGCCAGCTGTAAATACACCTGTGTTAATTGTGATAGTAGTAGTCGAGGCGTTGCTCATAGTGATACGAGTACCCGCGTCACCTGCCACAAGGGTGTAACTGGCAGTCTTGGCGCTTACGGTTTGATTGTAATCGTTAGCCTGCAGGGTAGTCATCTGAGCAGCTGTTAAGACTTGTCCAGTCGTGTAGGTTTGTTTTGCCATTGTGTCTCCTTAGTAAGTCAATACGCCAGTGTCGAGTAAGCCATAAATAGAGCTATCTAAAACAAAACCATCTATGACAGGCTCTAAAGTTGTAAAAGTCACTTGCCAACGGTTAGGTGATATATCCATTGCTACGCCAAAAACTTGCAAGGTTTTAGATAGAGTGGAATTACCTGACTGGGTAGTGGTAATTGTTACAGGGTCAAAAAAATCTAGGTCAAGGGCTGCAATGATTCCAGCGTCATAATCAGCTGTGTAAAGATCCAGGGTAATTGCATCACAGCGCACTGTAGTTTCAGCGCGAGAGGCCACATAAGATTGGGCATATTGCAGGGCCACTGCATCTGTTTCCATTAAAAGGTTTTGCTGGTTATAGCTGTGTAAGAAATACTTATCAATAGAGTCAGCATTACTAGCTGATTGAGTTGTGCCGCCTGTGCGTGTGATTTGTGCTGAGTTGTACACCTGGGCATCATTGAGCAGCCATACAGCATTAAAATATCTAATACCTACGCCAGTGTTATTAAAGATCACTGCAGGGTTACCTGATCCGCCCGCTGTAACGCTGCGATCTTGGAAAGTAAAGAAACCTGCAGTATCCACGTAAAGCGCGCCGTATTCGCTTGTCTCTACAGTCTGCATAGCAGCTAGGGCTGTGCGAGCCGTGCCTGGATCTGCCTGCAATGAAGTAAGACCTGCATCTACGTCACGCATACTTGCTGGCCAATTGATCTGATCCAAAATTGCGTTAATACGAGCGCCGCTAAGTTGGCCTGCAGGCGCAGCTGTAACGGTACTGATCTGTGCATTTTGAGCCAGTCTAAAAGCATCCACGCATGTAATGGTTGTGTACTGCAGTTCTCCAACATTTTTAGGTGTAACAGTTGAGTAGCCAGTAATAAAACCACTAAAAATTAGGTAAGTAGTTGGCCCATAGGTAGCGCTTATTTGTACTTTTTTCATAGGAGTTAGCAAGCCGTAATAAGGGCTGTTTACGTTTTGCGGGTTAAAATCTCCATTTTGATCTATAAGCCGCATTGCCATAGTGCCAGTTTGAAATTGATCTGACTGAACATCTCTACCGCGCTGTGTGCGTAGCTGGTCCACCTGGTCAGATACATCTACAATAACAGCTGCGCTATCGCCCAAAATATTGGTACCTAAAATGCCAGTGCCTAAAACCATAGTTTGTGAAAATGATGGTCCAGTTGAAAAGTTAATAACAGCATTAAGGATTGGAATAGCCATTAGAGCGACCCCGCCACATTAAGGTTATTCCCATAACGATTATTGGCTTGTACGGCATTTTGTACTACTTGGACTAAATCCTGTTCGCTTAGCACTGAGCCTTGTACAGTTATATTGACAGTTGTACCAACGTTGTCGTATGCCCCTCTAGCACCTGAGTTAAACATAGAGCCACCCTCAGCCGTTCTAAAAGATCCAGGATTGAAAGGTTGGGTTAAAATACCTTGCGCAATAAATAGGTTTTTGGCCACGCTATCCTCTAACCCTTGAAATACGGCAGCTGCACCATCTACAAGCGCCGTAAACTCTTTACCATTTTGGCCAATCACTGTTACAACGCCGCCTAAATCTGCAACAGCTGTATTTACTTCATCTAAAGTGCGAGGCAGGGTTGTAGGTGAAATTGAATTGGGTGTTTGTACAAACGGTGAGCCGTTTGTTGGAGGCATTAGAGTTGGCGAATTAGAAGGACCAGGCACATTAAGACTAGGTATTTTAAGTTGTGCCAAAAGGGCTAAAGCCAATTTTAAGTTTTCAATATCTATAAGCTCTTTAGGTTTTAAGGCATTAAGAATATCTGCTATTTGTGTAACAGTGTATTTTTGATTTTGCAGCGCGCCTAAGATTTCTACATCCTTGTTAAGTTTATTAGTAGCAGCTTCAATTGCCTTGATATCACCTGAGGCTATTGCTTGCTCTAGCTCATACATAGACTTTTTAACATTAAGGCGAGCTGTATCGTTAGCAATAGCCAAAAGCTGCGCCGAGGTAGTTGCCTTACCTAATTGCTCTGCCTGGCTGATAAGAGCTGCATTTACCTGGATGGCATCCATATTAAATACATCTGATCCCTTGCCTAAAGCAAGGTTGGCTTTATCAATTGCCAAGCCTAATAATTTCTTTTTAAGAATATCTGCCTGAGCTGCCTTTTGCTTATTAAGTATTGCTAGCTGAGCTGCGGCATTGGCCTTTGCTTTTTTATCGGCTGCCGCCTGGGCCTCGGCAATATATTTATTAGCAGCCGCACCACCATATTGCTGGCGGGCAAGCATGTCGGCCTTTTTGGTTTCTTTGTAAAAGTTAATTGCACCTTTAAAATCAAAATCGGCTGTAAGTAAGAATAGTTTGACTAAGCGCTCAGTGCCAATAATGGCATCACTGATACCTGTAGCAAGATCGGCTATGCCATTTTGCATGGCTCCAATACCTTTAGCACCTGCAGCTTCGGTAAAAGCTTGTACTAAGCCTTGACCAATAGTTTCCTGGGCTTTGTTAGCCGAGACGTTAAGGGCATCTAAAGCTCCTGCAAAAGTATTTGCGGCATCTGTAGCTTGGCCCTTGCTGATCTCTGTAATTCTGACCAGGATTTCTTCAAAAGACATAGCAGCTAATTGGGTTTTTGTAAGTCCCAATCCATACTTGCGCAAACCTTTTGTGTTACCCGCATAAGCCTGGGCAAGATCATCTGCCGTAGAGATAACATCTTCTCCGCTCATAGCCGAAAGGTCTAGAGCAGTTTTTAACAAGCTTTGTGATTTTTTGTAATCCCCAGTTGTGGTGACTAATTTTTGGTAGGCAGGGCGCAGCTTGTCATCTAAGACATGGTATTGATCTTCCAATCCTGCAATAAACTTTTTAACCGCTGGATCTGCAAAAGCCAATCCTAAATTATCTAAGGTCTTGCTAAGTGTTTTAGCAGCTTTATCATCTGCAGCAAAAGCCTTCAATGAGGCTTTACCAAAATTGACAATGGCTTTAGCGCCAAGAGCAATGCCAAAAGCGCTACCTAATTGCTTGACAGATTTTTGTAATTTCATAGCCGCTGTTTCGGCCTGTTTAAATCCTTTAAGGTCAGCTTTAGAATTGACTCTAATATCTACTTCGGCCATTAGGCAGCCCTACTAAACTTAGTTTCTTTATTCCTGGCGTAAAATTGTGTAATCGCTTTGTCCACAGCTTTATTGACAATGCCTTCAGCCAAGCCACGGTTAGCCGCCCACGCTCTATAAATTAAACGTCCACGGCCTTTAAGGCTAGATACCAACGGTGGCAAGGCATCTATAAATTGCTCACCCGCTTTAGGGTTATATGAGCGGCTTACGCCTTTACCTGTACCGCCTGCCTTAGATCCAACCCACTTTTGACCATTAGGGTTTTTGCGACCTGCAGTTTCATAAATAGCACCTACAGCTGATTTATTGAAAATACTTGCCATAGAGGTAAAACCATTTTTATTAGGCTTTGTAACGTTAGTGCTATAGCCAATACCTTTAACAATTGAGTAAGGGCTATAAGTAGGAAAGTTGCCCTCATTAAAGGATCTGTTTGCCCAGCCGCTTAACGGCGATACGCCAGGTACAAAACCGCGGGCTTGCTTTACGACAGGCTTTAACCCTTCACGCATTTCAATTTTTAAAGTCTTTTCAAGATCAGGTGCAAAACGGCGTAATGCTTTGCGTAGGTCTGTGTTACCTCTTATTTCTACGCTTGGCATTTTCCACTTCTTTCGCTCGGTCTTGTAATACTTTCAACATATTCCTAAACATATTTTGATCTAAATCCAAAAGGTGCTGGGGTGGGATCCCTGTTTCAACGGCTAGCTGTGCAACCAAGTAACCAAAAGAACCCCGCCCCACTACCCCAAAGGGTCATCATCTAAAACCTCAACTTTAGATAACGTTTCTAAAAATGTGGCACCAAAAGCATCTACTACAACGCCACTAGCTCGTAGGCACTCCCACGCTAACCAGTAAACATCCGTTTGCTTTTCATCATCTCTAAAGGCTTTGTGAAAACCTTTTTTTGCGTACAACTCAAAGGCATACTCAATTTTTGGAGTGATTGCGTGTTCGCTTACATCTCCGTTAGCCCTTGTTATTTTAAGTTTTGCCATTGTTAGCCCCGTTTCTTTTTGTTATGAAGTAGTAATTACAATTGGTGAGTTGCATGTAAAAGTGATGCTCTGAGTAGATTCATCACCGACAGCGCCGTTAATATCGGTAGTGTTATTTACCAATACTGTTGTGCTGTAAAGCGGGTTTGTACTTGATGTAGCTGCGCTTGTTTGCTTTAGCGTAAGTGGCACTGTTGTACCCCAAGCTGACTGCAATGCTGCGCGAACAGAACCAGCGCCCGATGCTGAATCATCATTAAGGAAATCAAGAGTAATAGTGCTTGCCTCTAGACCTTTTACAAACTTATGAGCTGTATCGCCCATAGCTGTAACTTCAAGCTGATCGAAAGTTCTCGAAATGCTTGCGCTTGTTGTTACGGTAGTCAGTACAACGCTATTAAGCGTGACTTGTACACCATTGGATAAAAATATGGCCACGGCCTATTCCTCGTCTTTCTCTTTAGTAGGTTTTACTGTTTCTGTGTCTATATTTTCTTTCGGTACCTCTTGCCCAATTCTTTTAAAAAAGGCTAGATCCTCTTCACTCCATGCCATTATTAGCTCCAACTCGTTAGTACGGACAGGGTAAAATCTGCAGTAAGTAAATCTCCGCTAGCTGCGTTCAATACGCTAGGTGTACTTAATGCCGTTATATTAAAAACAATTGATGATGCAGCCAATTTATTAAATACAGCCACAGCCGTATCTTCAATACCTGCCAGGTTGCCCTGGTTGTCAAACATTGGTACCGTCATAATTATTTTAAAAGTGGCCAGTGGCGAAACAGTGTTATATGAATTATTGCTAGGGGTTACGTAGGGATCTGCAGGGGCAACAATTACACTGTTAGCCAAGATGGTGGCAGGCGGAAAGGAAAAGACCTGCCACGTACCTGGATTGGCTAGAGCTGTAGCTATTGTGGCTCTAAGAGTTGTAAGAGCTGTAGCCATTAGCCGACCATTGCATTGGGATTTAAATAAGGTGCAAGCAAACCGCGAATCTTGGCAATCATTGAGTTGCCCATACGGTACGGACTAGGGGAAAAGCCGTCTAAAGTTACGCCGCCTGTCTGCGATACCTGGCGGGCTTGCCATATATCTACGGCCAAAATCATTGCAGCTTCGCGCACACTTGCTGTACTTGCATAACCAGTGGTCTTTGTATCTGTGCCAATCGCTGTGCCATATGGCAATACCCGCGTAAAATTTGCGTTACTTGCAGTCTTAGCAAACTGAATAATGCTCAAACCATTAGGATATTGATACATCATTTGATAATAATAAGTTGTATTTAAACTTGTAGTAGATCCAGTGGACCAGGGCAGTGTGCCTGTAATTGTGTAGGTGCCATTAAAAGTTGAGCCAGCCCCAGCAATAGTTACCGATTGGCCCACGGTAAAAATGCCAGGGTTGGCTAAAACTACGCTAGCGATATTGTTTGCTAAAGAGGTGCCTACAACGGGTGCAGAATCAAACCATAAAAAAGCGTTTAACTGATCTTCTGCAGCTTGGCAGCACTCCTCAACAGTTGAGTCAGAATACAAAGAACCGATACCTAAATTGGTACGCAATTCTGCCTGCGTTACATAAGTAGCGGCCATGCTGTATTCCTTTCAACTAGGTTAGCGGGGTATAGGGCTAATACCCCGCCAACTATTAGTGGGTATTTATCAGGTTAGGTTAAAGCGAACAATTCCCTTAGGCATTTTCGCAATTGTTGCCATATAGCCATATAGAGCTACTTGTACCTGCAAGTTGCTTACAACGTTTACAGACATGTAAGCTTGAGGTGATTGGTAAACAGTGAAAGCTTCAGGTGCCAAAATGACAGCTGAATCGTCAATGTTTGTAGATACTGCGAAGTTCTTATCTACGTATAGGTCTAGTCCAAGTACGTTACCGCGAATTGATCCTGGCTGTGTTAGACCGCCTGCGTTCATTGGCTGTGAAGCTGAATAGATAGGGCGACCTGTTGTATCAACAGCGCCTAGTAGTAGCTGCCACTGTGATGGATTAGCAATATAGTTGCTAGCAAAATAACCAGTTGCCTGGTAAACCTTTTGCGCTGCATCTGCAGCAAACCCAATAACACCTGCGCTGGAAGCTGCCTGTGTGGCGCCTTGCTGTCCAGCTGAAATAAGTGCTGCTAGCACTGTTGTATCAATTCTAGTCAAGTAAGCATTTTGTAATTGCTGTGTTAGCTCAGCATAGAAGTTTGGATCTGAGCGCTCTAGCAATTCAATGCTAATTGTGTTCATGCCTGAGTACTTGTTTACTGTACCTGATAGGTATTCAGTAACCATGCCTGTGTTTTCAACAGCGCCGCCTTCAGCTTCAACCGTTACAGCTGGTGCTACGCCTGACTGGCCACCCGCTGAAGTTACAAGAGATGGTACGTTAATTGTCATACCGCTTGCAGGCAAAACACCTTTAGAGCAAGCGTCAATTGCAGGTGTACCAAAGCGTGTGTTTGTTACAAACTCTGATAGGTATTGTGTTGGTTTAAAAGCTGGGTTAGTAGAAAAGTCGTCATCTGCAGCTGTTACATAGAGCTTTGAATCTTCATTGCCAAGTGCAGCTTTGATTTTATGCTCTGTGTATGTTGGCATACTGATAATTGGTGTACGTACTGTTTGGCTATCTAAGACAGATG
>Ga0209499_1002210_pt1 | contig 12638 bp, 11 predicted proteins | sample C_130208_EF_Meta_FD_187306 | JGI IMG/M metagenome (GOLD analysis project Ga0209499, IMG submission 187306) | Freshwater microbial communities from Lake Croche, Canada to study carbon cycling - C_130208_EF_MetaG (SPAdes) (version 2) | ecosystem: Environmental > Aquatic > Freshwater > Lake...
CCAATACCCCCTTCATTTGCGGAATATCGCGCATTCCTTCTCTAATGAGCACCAACTGGTTTTCAATAAAAATCTTCGGTTGCCCAGCTATGGAGGGCATGTCTTTGAGTTGCGAATTGCCATTGGTTCCATGGCAAGCGTTGCATGCCACAGCACGTGCAGGCATTGATTGAGCCCCACAAAAAAGGGGGGCCATTAAGGCCGCCCCTAGGAAGGCCAAGGCCTTCCATTTGATTAGCAAATGCATTGTTCTACTTGCTATAAGTCACTCGGTAGATGACACCCATTTGTTCATCAGAGACAAGCATCGAGCCGTCGTTCATCTGATGTAGGTAAGCGGGACGTCCCCAAAAGGTTTGATCAGCATCGCTATAGAAGCCCGTCATAAAGGGTTCTACTTTGGCGTTTTTACCATCAGCATCAGCGCGAACCATCACGACATCATGCCCGATTTTCTTGGTGCGATTCCATGAGCCTTTGCGAGCATTAAAAAGCACGTTGCGATACTCTGGAGGGAACATGTTGCCGGTGTAAAACTTCACGCCCATGGTGGCTGCGTGAGGGCCCATCAAAGCAACTGGTTGCTCGATACCATCACAAGGCTTTAAGCGCTTTACATCCGGATCAGCTAAGTTGCCTTGATGGCAGCTTGGAAAACCATAGTGGCCTCCAACTTTCAAGCGGTTCATGGTGTCATTGGGCGTATCGTCACCTAACCAGTCGCGCCCGTGATTACTGAACCAAAGTTCTTTAGTTACAGGGTGCCAGTCAAAGCCAACACTATTGCGAATGCCGCGTGCCAAAACTTCCATGCCAGAGCCATCAGCGTTGTAGCGGCGAATTTGAGCGTATTCGGCGCTAGGCGGTTCGCAAATGTTGCAAGGCGCTCCAAATGGAATGTAGAGTTTGCCATCAGGCCCGAAGGCTATGTATTTCCAATTGTGGTGTTTCTCTGGAGGTAAGTTAAATTTTTCAGTTAAGTCGATAGGCGCGACTGTTGGATTTTTATCTATGTTGTCAAAGCGTAAAACTTTGTCAACTGCCATGACATAAAGTGAGCCATCCCTGAAGGCTACTGTAGGCTGATCAAGCTTATCAATCACAACCCGCGAGGTGCGCGTGGTGCCGTTGTCGGTTATTTCATAAACACGACCCAGAGGACGCGAACCTACATAGTATTTACCGTTATCGCCTTGGGCAATGGCACGGCTACCAGGCACACTGTCAGCCCATACTTCTACTTTGAAGCCTGGCGGTAATTTAATCTTGTTGAGAGGAACATCGGCTGCCTTAGTAGCGGTAAGCTTTCCAGCAAGAGGAGCCAAAGTTGAATTAGCCAAGCTATCTGGCATACCTTGTTTCCAAGCAGGTGGTGGCGCAGCAGGTGCTTGTGCATTGACTGCTAATGCAGACAAAGATAACGAGACAAGCAAGCTTAGTTTTTTAAATGATTGAGTGAAATTTTTAACCACTTATGACTCCTTAATTTTTGTGATGTCCAACTTTAACTAAATAAATGACTTTTTGTCGTTCGTTAAAAAAAATGCAAGCGCTCTTAATTAAAAAAGGGCTTAAATGTCGGGTTTACCCTCAAAATAGCTTGTGAAGTTTGTTAGCGATTACCTAACGTAAAACCTTACTTTGACTGGCTTCATTCACCAATCGATTGGCATCATCCTTCAGTAAAAAACCAGTTCGCAATGCCTTATCTGCAGCTTTTCTGACTGCGTCGACATAACCATCATGTGTTTTATATCGTTCTTCTAATGATGGACGGGGATCTCCATTTGTCTTGCGTTCTTGTGCGTTGCGCGCAAAAGGAATCATGCCGCCAACATAGTTACAAATTTGGCCCTGATGGAAAGGTTTTGATCCGCCAGTCGTGATGTTCCACCCTAAATATGTACCAAGCGGCGCGTCAAGTAGAACAACAGGCACTCCACCTAGTTCATTGCCATCTGCGTCAACTTTAGGTGCATACATGGGCAGTACGCGTTTGATAGGGGGTGGTGCATTACTGATGACGCCGCTTCCATCGTTCGGATTAAAACTTGGACCCCAGTCGTAATCAATGACGGGCATGATGAAATCAACCTCAGGCACAGTAGCTCTTATCTGTGGAAGAGTTGGAAAACCGATCGAAGTTTTATTGGCATAAGCCAAGGTCTTGTTTTTTAATTGCGGCCATTGGCTGTTGGGAGGATTAATTCCTTTCATTACCCAGTTTCGAAAATGCACCCGAATAGCATTTACCGTTTCGGTATGAGGAACTGGGTTTGCCGCTAAGAGGGCATTGCCATAGTTATTACCAGGACAAGTTGGTCCCTCACTTGGTAATCCGGCACCAGGTAGGCTAGTGTTGAACCCACCAGCACCTCCCCCATGGTTGGAGCTGGCAATGTAATAGCGACGAACATTGCTAGGCAAAGGCAAATCGGATTTGCCATCAGTTCCAACCCATTCAGGTGTTAGTTTGAGTGCCCACACTTCGGCAGAACCGAAATGTTCAATGATCTTCGGGCATGTGTTTGTTTTTTTGCAGCGGTCTAGAAGTCCAATGGATGGTAAATCGCGCGTTTTGTCAGGATGGGGTAGCCACCACTGTGGTCCTTCACTGCCTATTTGATAGAGTTCGAGCACGCCATCTGGTTGCGCCCATCTGAAATTCAAAGCAATACGGCGGCCAGCGATGATCGGCCATAAGCCGTCATGGACTTGTTTGCTTGCTTCGTTTTGATTAAATCCCAAATGAAGCCATCCACGTAAAAAATTACCCGATTGGGATACGCCTCGGCCAATGCTGTGTGTGACTAACGTGGCAATAGGATTGGGCGTTCCTTCATCATCAGCTTTAGACGTTTTAAAGAAAGTCCCAACGTCTCGCCAAGCCGCAAAACCAATTCCTAAAGCATAAGCATCTTCTGATGGGTAGACGACTTGGTACAGCTTTGTGGCATCAAATCCATTTTTAAGGCAGATTTGTGTTGGATCTGGAATTCCGGGGAAAGGATTGTTAGCGTCACACTTTGCCCAGGCCCAATCAGAAGAAGAAATTTTCGTTTCTCCAATAACTTCTCCACGAGTTGATTCGCCAACTCTCGATACAAGTTGCGACAGCGCAGTGTCTAGTGTTGACGGTTTGTAAGGTACAGGATTTGATTGAATAATCAGTGGTTGTGATCCGACGCCACTCCTGTTTACGATTCGTCCCAATACCTTTCCAGAAATTGGACTGCCATCAAGATTGCGTGCAATGGGCAACTGCAACCAATGGGGTTTATCTACTGCTGCATTGGTTCTAACGGACGTTGCGCCGGAATTGTCCCCTTGCCATGCGCTAGTTAGGTCTATATCGCCATTTGCTCTTTCTGCAATCACATTGGGACGCTTCAATCCTCTATTGGGAACTTCATGCCACATTAAGCCGCTAGCGTTTTTTGCATCAACTGGCTTGGTAATGACGAACGTTGCTACGTACCGAACTTTGCCGTCTTTATCTTTCACTAGATTTATATCGTTGATGATGGCATTTTGTTTTTGATTGGGGTCAATTTCGCCAAAAGCTCTTCCGGCTATTTGCTCTGTATCAACACCTCCACCGTCGGTGGAAGGCAAGGGTTTTACTTCGTCTATAACAATCTTGACGATACGTGCATCACAGGAAATTGAGTAAGCCAGGACAAGAAAAAAAATAATGTGTATTTTTTTCCAAGCTTGAAATTTGAGAAATATGGGCATGTGTGTCCTTAGATTACTTTAAATAAGGCGCAGACTGAATCAACGCACCTACCTCTTGCTTCCACCATTTAGCTTGCCCTGTTGTGCCATGACCCGCAGTTTGATCAGAAGCGGGAATAAGCAACAGGCGAGCGTTTGGAATTCTTGTTAAAGCTTTTTCCATGACGCGAAGTTCTGGCGGATTGCGCTCATCGTCTGCGGAGTTGATCGCTAGCAAAGTAGCTTTGATTTTGTCGATGTGATCGAGTGGGTTGTAGTCTCTGGATGAATCCCATTGGTAGAGATGGTCGTTTGCATCACCCGTAAAAGGCGCGCTAAATCGCTCGCTCAATAGTTGATCTGTTTTGGCGCGCGTGGGTGCTTGTCGCTGTAGGCCTTGGTTGCCTCCATTAGTTCCAATGGCGTAGAAGAGGGAGGCAAATTGCAAACTACGTGGTTGTTTGACGTAATTGCCGCCCATCCATTCTGGATCGTTTCGAATGGAATCAATGATGAGGCGACGCATCATCCAATTGCGGCCTGACATCTCACTAGGCATAGATGCCATAGGAACCAAGATGTCCATGAATGTTGGGTGCTTGATTCCCCACAACCATGTTTGCATGCCACCCATAGAGTTTCCCAACACCATACGAACGTGTTTTAAATTGAGTTTTTCAGTGAGCAACCGGTATTGGGCGGCGACCATATCGTCGTAGTTGTATTTAGGGAATTGGGCTTTCAACCCGTCAGAGGGTTTGCTTGATTTGCCTGTGCCAATAGAGTCGGGTAGAACAATAAAGTATTTCGCAGCATCTAAGGGTTGACCAGGGCCAAATAATTCGCCACCAAATGCACTACTGAGCATGCCGGCGCCTGTCCCAGTTGTGCCATGCAGAATAACGATGACCTCACCTGCGGGGTTACCGATGGTGGTGTAACCAATATTCAATGTTGGCGCTACCTCACCTGTGTGGAATCGAAAATCTTTAGCTGCCCACACCTCATATTTTTGATTAGGAAAGTTTTGTGCAAAAGCACTAAACGGAAAAACAGACATAAGAATTACTAGGAATAAATTTAAAAAACCGCGCATACCAGAGCCCCTTAATTGTCAAAGATTAATTTAAATTGACAGTAATGGTGACTCGCATTAATCAAAAACTAAAGGGGGCGTACCCTTAAAGGTGCTAGCACCGGCAAGGAAGGGTTTTTACTAGTTTCTTGAGGAATCCTCTATTGCGCAGCAATAGCAAATTAGTTAAGTTCTTTCTGTTAACCATTTAATGCACAGGAGACACACATCATGCGGATTCAAAAAAAATACCTTTTCACCCTAGTTGCTAGCGCTTGTCTTGGAGTTGCATTTGCGCAACCCCTGCCTAAAGCAAGTCCTGAGTCAGTAGGAATGTCAAGCGAGCGCTTAGAAAAAATAACGGCAACTTTCAAGCAAGAAATCGCTGATAAAAAACTGCCTGGTGCTGTCGTGATGGTGGCTAGAAAAGGTAAGTTGGTTTACTCCCAGAATTTTGGGGGACTCAACAACGCGGCTGGTGCCCCCATGCAGACAGACTCTATCTTTCGCTTGTATTCAATGACCAAGCCTTTGGTTTCTACTGCCTTAATGATGTTGGTAGAGGACGGAAAAGTTCAGCTCACAGATCCCGTGAGTAAATTTTTACCTTCTTTCAAAAGCCCAATGGTGAGTACACCAACATTTGATCCCGTATTCAATGGCGTCACTTTCAAATTGCTGCCTGCAAACCGTGAACCCACTATTCAAGATCTACTGCGCCATACCTCTGGCATTGCATACGGAGAGTTGACCAAAAACACTTTGGTGCGAGATGCTTACATCAAAGCAGGTGTATTTAAGCCTGACTTGGACTATGACGCACGTGAACTCAAAGGCTCTGATATGGCGGATGGCATAGGAAAAGCGCCACTGGCGCAACAACCTGGCACTGCTTGGGAGTACAGCCTGTCTGTTGACGTGCAGGGGCGCGTTGTAGAGGCAGTTTCTGGCCAACGATTAAACGACTTTATGGCGCAAAGGATTTTTAAGCCTTTGAAAATGGCTGACACTGGCTTTCATGTTCCGTCAGAAAAGAGTGCCCGACTTGCAGAGCCATTTCCCAAAGATCCAGCAACTGGAGCGGCAAACAAATTATTGGATGTCAGCAAAGTCCCTGGAAATGATTCAGGTGGTGCAGGTGCTGTTGGTACCGCGGGAGATTACTTGCGCTATTGCCAAGCTATGCTCAACGGTGGCCAATTAGAAGGAGCACGGATTCTTTCTAGAACCACGGTCAATCTAATGACATCTGATCACCTTGGTAGCGCAATTAGTAGGACAGTGAATCCTGGTAACTTGTTGCTGGGTTCAGCCGGTTATACGTTTGGTCTTGGGTTCTTGGTGCGCGAAGGTGATGGAATTGCTGGCACCCACGGAACTGCTGGTGAATTTACTTGGGCTGGATATGCCGGAACTTACTTCTGGGCAGAGCCAAAAGAGCAAGTTTGCGCTGTCTATATGACACAAGCACCAAGTCCAATGCGCGCTTATTACAGAAAGTTGATGAAGAGTCTTGTTGCGCAGGCCATTGTTGATTAATTAATTTAGCTAAACATTTTTTAGCCAAGGAGACTTTCATGAAACAAGAAATATTTTCTAGTAATCAATTTTCTAGACGCGATAGCCTCAAACGCATATCTGCAGGAATGATTGGGCTTAGCACTTTAGCGGGTACTGGGTCCATACACGCCTCTTCAGGGTTCTCACCTCAGGGTCTTAAAAGAATTGCACCCTCAATGAAGTTTCAAATTGAGCAAGGCATATTTCCCGGTGCGGTCAGCTTAATCGCACACAAGGGAAAAACTGTGCACTTTGAAGCGCATGGCTTTCAAGATGCGGCCAAAACCCGCCCGATGTCTAAACAAAGCATCTTTCGTCTTGCCTCTATGACTAAGCCAATAGTCACTACAGCTGCCATGATGTTGGTAGAGCAGGGTAAGTTGAGACTCAATGATCAAGTTGTAAAGTGGTTACCTGAGCTAAAGAACTTAAAGGTGGAAACTGCTCAAGGCGATGTAGATCTGGCGCGGCCCTTGTTGGTTCATGACGTCATGCGACATACCGCCGGATTTGTATATGGCGGTAGCACCAAGTCCGAACGTATTCGTAAGTTATACAACGATCTAAATATTGAGGCGCGTGAGGTAGACATCACGGCTTCTGAAATGTTGAAGAACCTGGGCCAGATTCCGTTAGCCCACCAACCAGGTACTTTCTGGGAATATTCGATTGCAGTAGATGTGCTGGGACTATTGATTGAGCGTGTTGAAAATAAGCCACTAGATGAAATTGTGCAAACCCTATTGCTGGGCCCTTTAAATATGAAAGACACAACCTGGTGGGTGCCTCCTGAAAAGATGAGTCGTCTTGCCGAGTGTCTTGACAGCGACCCTCTCAAAGCTGAAATGTTGCCGTCATATAGGCAGACATACAACCCGCGTGGGAAATGTTATTTCAAAGGTGGCGCAGGCCTAGTAGGTACTGCGCAAGATTATTTGCAATATGCGCAAATGATGGTTAACGGAGGTCAACTAAACGGTCGACGCTACCTCTCATCTAAAACTGTTGAATTCATGCTGTCTCAGCACACGGTAGGTATGGGTGGCACCACCATTGGAACAACCGGTCCGGGATATGGATTTGGTATTGGTTTTGGTGTGCGGTTAGATGAAGGAATGGGTTGGACTGCTGGCTCAAAAGGAGATGCTATGTGGGCTGGAGCATGGGGAACAAGTTTTTGGATTGATCCAAAGTTGCAGCTTGTAGGCGTCTTGATGGCACAAGCGCCGTCATATAGGGTTCCTAACCGGATGCTTTATAAAAACTTAGTGTATGGGGCTATGTAAACATTTAATCCTGTGCATAAAGTAGGAACTATGAAGGTTCATTATTCAACAAATGAATACTTATCATCACCTCAAAAAAAATCTCACGGTAAAGGCAACCACTTGATGACACAACGCCGACATTTCCTAGGTTCAGCAGCGGCACTAGCTGCCTCTGCTGGCCTTCCCCTTCTTCATTCACAAACAGCTTTTGCGCAAAACTTTCCTTCGCGCACTATTCGTTACATCTGCCCGTGGACTCCAGGAGGTACTACAGATATTGTGATGCGAGTGTTTGCTGAAAGCGCAACAAAAATTCTCAATCAAACCGTGATTGTGGACAACAAGCCTGGTGCAGGCGGCACGTTGGGGGCTGTAGAGCTCGTAAATGCCAAACCAGATGGGTATACCTTGGCCCAGCTGCCCATCAGCGTGCTTCGCATTCCGCATATGCAAAAGGTGCAGTTTGATGCTTTGAAAGACTTCACTTGGATAGCATGCTTGACGGGCTATACATTTGGCTTGGTGGTGCGCGCAGACTCGCCCATCAAAACGATCAAAGACTTGGTGGAATACGCGAAATTAAATCCTGGGCAATTTAGTTTTGGAACGCCTGGGACAGGAACGAGTCCGCATCTTGTGATGGAAGAATTTGGCTTTAAGGCCGGTATCAAAATGCAACATATTCCTTTTAAAGGGGTTTCTGAAGGCATGCAATCTTTGTTGGGGGGACACATCATGGGCCACAGCGATTCAACCGGTTGGGCGCCCCATGTGGAAGCGGGAAGGTTGAGACTGCTAGCGACGTACGGAAGTAAGCGCACCAAGCGTTGGTCGCATGTGCCAACCTTGGATGAATTAGGTTATCAAACGGTGTCTGATTCTCCTTTTGGCGTGTGCGGACCGAAGGGCATGGATCCAGCGGTTGTTCGGCAGATACAAAATGCTTTTAAAGCTACGCTTGATGACCCAGCGGTCATAGCGTCACTTGAAAAATTCGACCAGCCTGTGATTTATTTAGATACTGCCGCTTACACACAATATGCGCGCGACACCTTCCAAGCAGAGAAGGCAACTATTGAACGCCTTGGGATGAGCAATAAAAGTTGATTCTGTTGGCGTGAAGAAAACTGTCGCTCTTTTTTTACACCACCCTACGTGTTCTACTGACTCGGTCAACGGGGTGATCGCCGCCTTGTCGCCCATGGCGAACATTAAATTATTCACGCGACATAAAGTGAATGAAGGTTTTTTTGACGACGTAGACCTGGTGGTGTTTCCTGGTGGCGATGGCGAGGCCACTGCGTTTAGAAGCATTTTGAAACCCAATCTGCCCGATGTGCAAAGTTTTATGCAACGTGGTGGCAAGTACTTGGGTATTTGTATGGGGGCTTATTGGGCCGATGCCTATTACTTCAATCTGCTCAAAGGTACGCGCGCTGTGCAATACATTAAGCGCCCGGGTGCGGATATTCGTTCTTCCTATGGCACCACCGCACCCGTGACTTGGCGCGGCCAAGAGCACCGCATGTATTTTTATGATGGACCTACGTTTTTAGGCGGCCAGTTTGATACGTTGGCCACGTATGCCAACGACGACCCGATGGCGATTATTCAGGGATCAGTTGGGTTAGTGGGGTGCCATTTGGAGAGCCAAGCGAATTGGTACACAAAAAAATACATGCAACCGCAATGGCATGAACGAAAACACCACCATATGCTGGCGCAGTTTGTGGCGGACTATTTATTACATTCGCGTCAAATGCACCTGTTTTAAATGCAATCACTATGCAATCGCAATGCAGTTGAGATAGAACTAGCTTATTGGAGGCGATGGCTAAATTGACTGGCTATTAAACTGTCGATGGCAGCAGCCAAGTCAAAATCTTTTTGCGTGAGCCCCGAAGCATCGTGGGTTGAAAGTCGGACGCGCATTTTTCTGTAGACCGATAAAAACTCGGGATGGTGGTTTTGATGCTCTGCAATATCTGCCACTTCTTTAATAAATTCCATCGCGGTTTTGAAGCTATCAAACTGCCACTGTTTGTGCATAAAGGCTTCATCGGGCTCTAAGATCCAGCCGCTGGTGGTTTTTAAAGCTTGGGTAATTTCTTCGCTATTGAGTTTTTGTATTTGCATTTTTGTATCCTTCAATATGAGATATGGAGTATTTCGGAAAAGACCCAATGGTCTTTTGTTTTAGATGTGATAGCGTCATTAAACCTAAGTTTCACCATATTCTGATGGAGATAGTTATTTCACACAATATCAAACCCATTGACCCTGCAAGACCTACTTTTATCGGAGAGGTTTCAGGTATTGACCTGACGCATCACCTTAGTGACGCCGAAGTCGCCGCTATCCATGCGGGTATGGACCGTTTTGGGGTGCTGGTATTTCACGACCAGCACTTAAGAGATGAACAGCAGATTGCGTTTAGCCGTCAACTTGGCCCACTCGAAGAAGCCACTGGTGACATCATGTCTGAGAAAGATCGGCGTCTGAGTATGGAGTTAAACGACATCTCTAATTTAGACAAACACGGTGAATTGCTGCCACGTGATGACCGACGGCGCCTATTTGGGCTAGGTAATTTGTTGTGGCACTCTGACAGTTCTTTTAAAGATGTGCCTGCCAAGTATTCGCTGTTGTCCGCTCGCAAAATTCCTAGTACAGGGGGAAATACGGAATTTGCAGATATGCGTGCCGCATATGACGCGTTGGACGATGCAACCAAGGCCGAGGTGCATGATCTCATTTGTGCGCACAGCCAGATTTTTTCTCGCGGTATTTTGGGCTTTGATGATTTCACCGAGGCCGAGCGTGCCAAGTGGGCGCCTGTACGTCAACGACTGGTGCGCCGCCACCCAAACACGGGTCGCCTGTCGCTGTATCTGGCTAGCCATGCTGGTGGCATTGAGGGCTGGCCAATGCCAGAAGCGCGTTCATTTTTACGCGATCTGAACGAACATGCCACCCAGCGTCAGTTTGTGTATGCGCATGTCTGGCGACCATGGGACCTGGTGATGTGGGACAACCGCGTCACAATGCACCGCGCACGTCGCTATGACCCGAAAGAGGTGAGAGATATGCGCCGTACAACGTTGAGTAACGAGGTGTCGAGTTTGGAGCAATGGGCGATCTGACGATGGATTACACAGTACCTGTTTGGTTGCTTGACTTAGTTATCTTCATCTTTTTATTGGAATGGGCGTACCTTAATTTCCGTTTTAAGCGGACTCAACAGGGCCCCAATTTTTTAGAATTGAATTTTGCGATGGCCCCAGGTTTTCTTTTAATCCTGGCTTTTCGATTCACTGCTGAAGAATCTATATCCATCTTCTCAATCGCTTGTCTTTTTATTTCGGGTTTGCTGCATCTCGTGGATTTCTATTTGAGGCACCGTGCTGCTAAAACGAAACAATAGCGTATCCAAACAGTCTTTAAGTAAAAGTTATTCCAGCTGATTTAACGATGCGACTGATTTGCTCGGATGTCTTTTTGAGGAGTTCCGTGAACTCTTGTTCAGAGCTCGATTGCACTGTGATGCCTCCCGCTTCCAATTGACTTCGTAACTCAGGGCTACCCGCAATTTTTTGAACTTCCTTGCCGATTCGTCCAACTGCAGCGGTAGGACTTTTGGCTGGCATCAGAAAGCCCCAGAAGTTTGTAAAGTAGAAACCAGTGACGCCAGACTCTGCCACTGTAGGCACATCCGGCATAGCTGCCACTCTCCCACCCGTTACTGCCAATGCTTTTACTAGTCCAGACTTGGCACTGTTGAAGGCAGCACCATCTATCAAGATATCAATATGACCGCCTAGTAAATCGTTCAATGCAGGGGCGCCACCTTTGTAGGGTACGTGCAATATATCTACACCTGTCATGCTCTTTATCATCTCCAGTGAAAGGTGTCCGATGCTTCCCGGCCCTGCAGTGCCACATCGAAACTTGCCTGGGTTAGCTTTGGCCTGGTTGAGCAGTTCGCGTAGGTTGTTAACTGGTAAATCTTTGCGACCAGTGATGACAATGGAGACAGAAGCGATCGTTGAAATAGGCGTGAAATCACGCAAAGTGGAATATGCCAATGATGGATTGGCAATGGGGTTGATGCACAACGACCCCATGTCACCAATCACCATGTTGTATCCATCTGGGGCCGCTTTAGCCGCTTGGCCCACACCAATAGCACCTGCAGCACCACCTTTGTTTTCTACTACAACTGGTTGTCCGATGGCTTTAGACAAAGGCGTCGCGTAAGCGCGAGCCACGACGTCGTTATTTCCACCAGGAGGATAGGGCACGATAAGGGTGACAGGTTTGTTGGGATAGTTGTCTTGTGCATGCAGCGCAGTAGGGCTCAGGCTTGTAAATGCCGTGGCAGCAGCACTACCCAGCCATTCGCGACGGGTCCACTGGTGCAAAGATTTTGCAGTTGGGTAATTTTTCATGGCAATGTCTCCTAAATTTATGCAGGCCGAATGGCGGTGCGTTCTGGATGGTCAATCGGAGGTTGTGGGTAGTGCACGCCTCTTTGTCCACTTAGTTGTCTATCAGGTTGGATGCGTGATCCATCACTTGCATAGCCTTTCAATCGGCCTTCATGCACCCAACCGAGGTCAGTGCCGTAAAGATTCTCAATCAACGCAGCCTCTAAGCGCAGTCTGACTTCATTGGCTGACGGATCAAGCGCTAGGTCATGGCATTCTTTGGGGTCTGTTTGTAAATCAAACAGTTGAACGATTTGCCCGCCTGGATACCAGATCAACTTGTGCCTACCATCGTGAATCATCCGCGATGCATTTCTATCTTCGCCGCATTCACCAAAAAATACCTCTCGACGTTTATCACCCAGCATAGACAAGCCCTCAACGGTCAAAGGTATGGGCAAGCCTGCAATATCTAGCAAGGTGGGCATGACATCTTGTAAACCTACTAGTCGATCATCTACCTTGCCCATAGGAATTGCGCTATGGTTCTTAGCGCCTACCAAAACCATGGGGACACGGGCAGAGCCTTCA
>Ga0209499_1002214_pt1 | contig 12621 bp, 9 predicted proteins | sample C_130208_EF_Meta_FD_187306 | JGI IMG/M metagenome (GOLD analysis project Ga0209499, IMG submission 187306) | Freshwater microbial communities from Lake Croche, Canada to study carbon cycling - C_130208_EF_MetaG (SPAdes) (version 2) | ecosystem: Environmental > Aquatic > Freshwater > Lake | place...
TTTGGAGAGACTTTCAAACCGATGTATTACCATCGTATTGGGTTGTTTGGCCATATAGTACATCTAAAGGATGGTGTGATAGAATCACAGGACAATTAAACCATAACACACAAAGTTAATGAAATTCAATGATATCCCCAAATTTGTTGTGAATTTGGAAAGAAGACCTGATAGGTTAGAAAAAGTTAAAAAAGAACTGAATTATATCGGTTGGGATTATGAAATCTTTAAAGCTATAGATACTAATTCTTATATGGGGATAACTCGTTCTATTTTAGAAATTATTACAATTGCTAAAGAAAGAAATTATTCTCGTGTAATGATTATTGAAGATGACATTGGTTTTATGCCATACGCTAAAGACCTACTTAATAAACTAGAAGAAGCTTGTGAGGGTTTAGATTTTGGCATTTTAAATTTATCACCAACTTTAAACCGTTTTATCAATAGAAGCGAAACAAATGAATTGCTTCTTGATATGACTAATTTACCTCCAAGACCTGAACACCTTAGAGATATTTACGCTTGTAATACTTTAATTATTGATTCATCAGTTTATGATGAGATGTTTAAAATATCTGAAACAGCATTCCCAAGTGGGGATTTTTTTTATGCGATTGACGATTATATTTTTCAATTCATAATTCAAAAGTATCAAAGTTATTGTCCTGTTTTACCAGTTGCCCCACAAGGTAAAGATATTTCAAATATATCAGATGGAGAGTACAATAACTTTTATTTACAAACATATAATTGGAATTTGTATAGCCCTACAAAAATTCCTAGTGAATTTTTAGACCAATACAAAAACCAAAAAACAATAAATAATAACGAACACAAAGATTTTTACTATGTCAGTTAAATTTATAACATCAATCTACAGCGATTTACATGGAACCGAATTTGGAGGAAGACCAAGTAGAGGAGGACACTATAGATTTAGTCTTCTATCTATTTTAAAAATGACAGATGCGGATTTTTTATGCTATACATCAGATAGAGAAATAGAGTCATTAAAACAGTTTTTTTATATTGATAATAATATTTCACCCAATAAATTAGAGTTTAAAGTTTTTGATATTGCAAATACAAAATTCAAAGACTTAATCAATCAATATAAAGATATTGAGGGAACTAAAAAATCTGATAGATGTATTGAAGTTCAATATTCTAAATTTCATTGGTGGTGGAATGAAGATAAGTCGTATGACTATTACTATTGGATTGATGCTGGTTTATCTCACTGTGGATTAATTCCATTAAAGTATCTAACAAGTGAACATCCGCAAGGAAGATATTATGAAAGTTCATTATTTAATAATGATTTTTTAAAGAATCTTATTGAAGACACTAAAGATAAATTTGTCATTCTTGGAAAAGAAAATGATAGAAACTATTGGTCAGGAACTGTGGATAGAAAATGGTATACTGACTTTGATAGAGGTTTACACATTATTGGTGGGTTATTTGGTGGACATAAAGATAAGTGGGATAAAGTTGTTAATCTTTTTGAGAATTATGTTGAACGAATTATTACTGAAGACCAAGGGATTCCTCATGAGGAAAATGTCATGACTCTTATGTATTATAATCACAAAGAGTTATTTGAAAGAAAACACTTTGATATTTGGTGGTGTAGAGACAATGCACCTCAAGGAGTGACAGATGAATTGTTTGAACAAAATAAAAGTTTTTATAAAATATTAGAAGAATTTAATAGAATATATGAGTAATATAACTTTAGTAACAGGTATTTGGGATATCGGTCGTGGAGAATTAACAGAAGGTTGGTCAAGGTCATACCAACATTATTTAGATAAATTTGAACAACTATTAAAAGTTGATGAGAATTTAATCATATATGGTGATGAAGAATTAAAAAAGTTTGTATTTTCAAAAAGAAATACATCTAATACTCAATTTATTACAAGACCATTATCTTGGTTTAGAAATTCTGATTATTTTGATAAGATTCAAAAAATTAGGACTGATGAAAATTGGAAAAATAGAGCAGGCTGGTTAGCCGAATCAACTCAGGCTAAATTAGAAAACTATAATCCATTAGTTATGTCAAAAGTGTTTTTATTGCACGACGCCAAAATTATGGACCAATTTAATTCTGAATATATGTTTTGGATTGATGGTGGTTTAACCAATACAGTACACCCTGGATATTTTACTCACGATAAAGTTTTAGATAAATTATCAAAATACATTTCTAAATTTTCATTTATTTGTTTTCCTTACGATGCTGAAAATGAAATACACGGATTTGAATATAACAAATTAAATTCAATTGCGGGTAACAAAGTTAATAAAGTTGCTCGTGGTGGTTTCTTTGGAGGCCCTAAACATACTATTAGTGATATTAACGGAATTTATTATAATTTATTAATATCAACATTGAATGAAGGTTATATGGGTACTGAAGAGTCGATATTCAGTATTATGTGTTATAAACACGCCGACCTTATTAACTATTTTGAAATTGAAGGTAATGGTTTAATTGGTAAGTTTTTTGAAGATTTAAAAAATGATGAACTTAAACCTAAGTCAGAATATGTTGGTAGAGAAACAAGTCAACTAGATACAAACAAAGTCGGTTTATATGTAATTACATTTAATAGTCCTAAACAATTTAGAACCTTAATTGATTCTATGTTAGCTTATGACAAAGATTATATTTTAAAAACTCAAAAATATTTGTTAGACAATTCAAGTGATTTATCAACTACCGAGCAATATTCGGTAATTTGTGAAGAATTTGGTTTTGAACATATTAAGAAAGATAACTTAGGTATTTGTGGTGGTAGACAATGGATTGCAGAACATTTTGATAAAACCGATTTAGATTTTTATTTATTCTTTGAAGATGATATGTTCTTCTTTCCAAATGAAGGAACTGTATGTAGAAATGGATTTAATAGATATACTCCAAACTTATATTCAAAAACATTACAAATTGTAAAAAACGAAAATTTTGATTTCTTAAAACTTAACTTTACAGAGTTTTACGGTGATAATGGGACAAACTGGGCTTGGTACAACGTTCCACAATCTGTTAGAGAAGAATTTTGGCCAAATAAAAAAAGACTTCCCGAACAAGGTATTGACCCTAATGCCCCAAGAACGGTATATGATTCAATTAAAACACATCAAGGAGTGCCATATGTAACAGGAGAAATTTATTATTGCAACTGGCCACAAATTGTTTCAAGAACAGGGAATAAAAAAATGTTTTTAGACACAACATGGGCACATCCGTTTGAACAAACGTGGATGAGCCATATGTATCAATTGGTTAAAAAGGATGAATTATATCCAGGATTGTTATTAATGACGCCAACTGAACACGATAGATTTGAACATTATAACAGAGATTTAAGAAAAGAGTCATAACAATATATTTATTGTTATGGAATTTTTCATCAAACAGAACGCAACACTGCCTGTGTTAAAAATGCAAGTGGTAAAAGACGGTAGAGCAGGGTACTTACAACTAATGCAAGATTTAGAGGTTTCCACAATATTTTTCACAATGATTGATGTGGAAACAGGAATTCCTAAAATAGTTTCAGCGCCCTGTGAAATTGTTAATTTAATTTTACCTGAAGGTGCAACACCTGAATACTACATTTATTTTAAATTTTCTTCGAGAGATACAAATACTCCTGGCAGATATTCAGGCCAGTTTTTAATTAAAAATGATGAAGGTAATTTAATACTGCCAATCAGAGAAGAGTTGTATATTAATATCCAACCAAGTTTCATTTCGGAAACTGCTTGTTGCTAAGTTGACAATTTACTCCATCTCAATTATATTTATAGGTAAGGAAAACTTCACCGTGTGTGAAAGCTAATAACCCAACTATAATATGATATCCACAGAAGAAATTGAATCGTTCCTACACGGAAACGACCCCGAAGAATTTATTGTCGCTATTGAATACGACTATCGAGAAAACTGCATCTACAAAATCAAAGAAATTCCTGGTAAAGGTAAAGAAATCCAAAAGGATACTTTTACACCATTCGCATGGGTTGGTGATTTACGTAATCTAAAATTTTATAATGATTCCAAATCTGCTCAGAAAGAAGCAATGACCAAGTATGGTATTGTGATTGAAAAGTTGGATACACATAAAGATGAACGTCTTGAGAAAGGTTTGATGTTTATGGTTAAATCCCTTAAAGGATACCGTGAACTTATTCAGTTTTTTAGAGATGGTGGATGTGACCCATGGGGTGATAATACAAAAGAAAAGATTATGATTCTACCTCCTGTAGAACAATATCTTATTTCAAGGGAGAAACGATTATTCAAAGGATTTGAAGATTATGACCAAGTAACCCGACTTGTATTTGACTTAGAGACCACCTCTTTAGAACCAAAAGACGGTCGTATATTTATGATTGGAATTAAGACAAATACAGGGTACCATAAAGTTATTGAATGTATTGATGAATCTCAAGAAAGAGGTGCTATCATTGAATTTTTTAAGATTATTAGTGAATTAAAGCCAAGTATTATTGGTGGGTATAACTCTGCAAACTTTGACTGGCATTGGATATTTGAAAGGTGTAGTATCTTAGGGATTGACCCCAAAAAAATCTGTAAGTCACTACACCCCCAACATTCATTTACAAGAAAAGATAGTATGTTAAAACTTGCCAATGAGGTTGAGACATTTACTCAGACTTCTATTTGGGGTTATAATGTTATTGATATTATTCACTCAGTTCGTAGAGCTCAAGCAATTAACTCAAACATTAAAGCTGCTGGTTTGAAATACATTACTCAGTTTATTGATGCTGAGACACCTGACCGTGTATACATTGACCATTTAGATATTGGTCCTTTCTACTCAAAGAAAGATGATTTTTGGTTAAATACTCAAAATGGTAAGTACAAGAAGGTTGGGGTTGATTCTAATATTGATGATGCTTGTATGAAGCGTAGTGATGTGTATATTAAAATTACGGGTGATAAGTTAGTTGAAATGTATCTTGATGATGACTTAGATGAAACTTTACTGGTTGATAAAGAATTTAATCAAGGTTCGTTTTTACTTGCCGCGATGATTCCAACAACATATGAAAGGGTTTCAACTATGGGTACTGCAAGTCTGTGGAAAATGTTACTTTTAGCATGGTCATATAAACACGGGTTGGCAATACCATCCAAAGAATCCAAAACAGATTTTGTGGGAGGATTATCTCGTTTATTAAAAGTGGGTTATTCTAAGAATGTGTTGAAACTTGACTTTAGTTCTTTGTATCCATCCATTCAGTTAGTACACGATGTATTTCCCGACTGTGATGTTACAGGTGCGATGAAAGGAATGTTAAGTTATTTCCGTAACACCCGTATCAAATACAAAGAACTTGCCGAAGAGTTTTATAATATTGACCGTAAGAAATCCGAATCATATGGTAATAAACAATTACCGATTAAAATTTTCATCAACTCATTATTTGGCGCCTTATCTGCCCCACAAGTATTTGCTTGGGGAGATATGAATAAGGGACAACAAATTACTTGCACTGGACGACAATATTTGCGTCAGATGATTAAGTTCTTCATGTCCCGAGGTTACACTCCTCTGGTGATGGATACGGACGGTGTAAACTTCTCCTTACCCGATGATGTGGAGGGAAGAAAGTATGTTGGCCGTGGTTTGAATTGGAAAGTGAAAGAAGGTAAAGAATTTACAGGGCCTGAAGCTGATGTTGCAGAATATAACGACACATTTATGAGAGCCGAGATGGCTTTAGATTGTGATGGTACTTGGCCATCTTGTATTAACCTTGCTCGTAAGAATTATGCGACTATGGATTATAAAGGTAAAATTAAACTTACTGGTAACTCAATTAAATCAAAGAAACTTCCGTTATACATTGAGGAGTTTTTGGATAAAGGTGTTAAGTTATTATTACAAGGTAACGGAAAAGAGTTTGTTGAGTATTACTATGAATATCTTCAAAAGATATATGATAAAAAAATTCCTTTAAGTAAAATTGCTCAAAGAGCTAAGGTTAAGTTAACTATTGAGGACTATAAAAAACGATTAACTCAAAAGACAACTGCAGGTAATAGTATGAGTAGAATGGCATACTTAGAATTAGCAATACAAGAAAATCTTAATGTAAACCTTGGTGATGTTATTATGTATGTTAATAACGGTACAAAAGCATCACAAGGTGATGTACAAAAAATGACTGTTAAACAAATCAAAGATGCAAATACTTTGAACACATTTAATAACCCTAAAGCAAAACTTATTACTGATGGTGTTATGATTAACTGTTATATGCTAGATAAGGATATATTAGATAACAATCCAGATTTAACTGGTGACTATAATGTCCCAAGAGCTGTTTCAACTTTTAATAAAAGAATTGAACCTTTAATGGTAGTATTCAAAGATGAGGTTAGAAATGGATTAATTGTAGACAAACCTGAAGATAGGGGTATTTTTACAACATCTCAATGTGAATTAATTAATGGTAATCCGTTAGGTGAAGGTGACCAAGATAGTTTGGAAGAAGTAATGTCCTTATCAGAAGGAGAACTCAAGTATTGGGATAAAGTTGGTATTAGTCCTGATTATATGTATGATTTAGCTGAAGAAGGTTGGGAAGACAAATTAAGAGCCTTTGAGACCATCGGAGGATAAAATATACCAGTTACCTATGCAGAATCTAAATTCAACACAAGAAAATCTATCCATTACGATTTCATCGTAATCTTCATCTATTTTGCCTACATCAGGTTTAATAGTTATATTTGTCATTGTTTTTATCACTACGTGGTCAGTTGTTTTAGAATCTAAAATAACTGTAGATTCTGCAACGTTTCTGATAATAATACATTCTTCACCATTGGTTCTATATTCTCTTTCAGAAACAATTGAAATTTCAGATGTCTGAATAACTTCTCCATTAATCAATCTGGTTGACGGTATTGTTTTAAGTATTCCCATATTTTTAAATTACATATATTTGACGAGGCATTGCCCTAAATTTCATTTGTTTGTTCAAGTTTTCTGCAATTAACGCCTCTCTTTCCATTACCTTATCAGGTCTCATTTTTGTTAACCATCCTTCAGCACCAATAAGCTCTTCTGTTAATTTAGATTTTTCATCTTTAGCTTCAGTAAGTAAACTCTGATAGTCCATTACGATTTCAGAATCAGGTGTTTTTAAATTACCACTATACTTACCTCTAACTCTCGCTAAAGTTTCTTTACAATAGGCAGTAAACCATCTTCTTACCCATTGTTGACCTGGCACATTTAAATCAATCCAAGTCAATTCCTCAATAGGAACATCTGTAGGTAATTTAATAATGTCAGGGTTATTTTTAAGGCAATCAGCTCTACTATCAGGTTCAACATCATAATACCAATACCACACTGCTTTACCTACATATGCATTATAATTAGACCAATTAAATTTACCACCTGGCGTATTGTACAAGTGAATTGCTTTTTTACCGTCAGGTAAACCTGTTATTCTATACGTTAATGAACCACCTAAAATTCTATTAAGAATATTAGCTTCTTGCATTCTAATCAAGTAATCAAAACCTGACATCATAAAATAAGACCCTTGATAACCCATTTGAGCAAAACCCGCTTCATTTGCTCCAAGTCCAACACCACCAAAACCACCTGCCATACCGCCCAATCCAAATGCCGTCCATGCTTGGTCACTGAACCATAGTAATTCATTAACCTCACGTCCCGCAGGAATTTCATAAGTTTGTTGGTTTTTCTCGAGTATAAAGTAATCTTTCTTTAAAACCCAAGGACCTTCTGTTTGAAGACCTACAATTTTAGAATATGAATAACTAAATTGTTGTTCAAAATCCATAGTTCTAGTAACAAGAGCTCTTGCTACAGACCTTTCGTTCATATTTAAATTTACAAGGTTAACCCATTGAGAATCAATTAACCATTGAAGGACATATTCTTCATAATCCCCAATAGCTAACTCCATTAATGAGTCCATCATTTCATCTTCAAGCTCAACACTTCTAAGTGGTGCTCCCAGTTGATGTTTAATTCTCGTATAAATTTTACTTCTTTCTGGTTCTGGTATTACTGACATATCAAATAAATATCAATTAGTTTATTATATATCGTATAGTAACGAGTCAATTGGGAACACAAAGTTTCCGTTAACAATTTTTGGTTTTTTATTAAATACTAAAATATTTTTTCCTTTTTGAAAAATCATTAAATCGGTGTGATATAACTTAACACTTGCAGTTCCTTCTAAAGTAATTCCATCTTCTGAAACAATTTTGTTTCTAAATGGTTTAACTTGTGCAGTATATGTTTTTCCGTCTTTAGTTATTTCTAAATCAACACCTTTAATAGCATCTTTCTTACTACCTAACTCACCTACTAACTCTACTTTAACATCTTTACCAAAATATCTTTTTAAGATTGATGCGGTGATTTCTTCTCTCTTTGAACCTGCTTTATCTTTTTCAGTTAGTATTCTTAATAAGTTAATTAAGGTCGCACTTTGTCTATCAAAAATTCTAAACTTGTAGTGGTTCAAAGCGGCAATAAATCTTTCAACTTCTTTCTTTTGTTCTGCGGGAGTTTTACCCATGAACTGAATTGGCGGTTTATTAGTTGTTGAAACAATCACTCTGTTTAAGTCTTTTAATAAGATACAGAATGATGTGTAATTCGTATTCAATTTGTTCAATACAGACCTACCTAGTCCTTCAATATCATATACTCCAGGTAGTTGGTCATTTTGTGGTTTTTCTTGATAATTCTCGTGAAATACCTCTTTCATAATTTTATTGATACCATTCATGTAAGTCCACTTGACATCGGGATTTGCGTTAAATAACATTCTATAAAATTCATTTTCTGAAGAACTACACATCTCTGATTTACCTTCAGTTAACACTTGTTTCATTTCACGAGACTCTGTCAATTTTGTTTCGATTTTCATATCATACAATTTTGTAACAAAATCCCAGTTAACTACTGTCCAAAAGTTTGAAATATATTCATCTCTTTTGTTTTTGTATTTTAGATAGTAAGCATGTTCCCATACATCTAATCCTAATAGTGGAAAACCCCCACCTTCAATCACATTCATTAATGGATTGTCTTGATTAGAAGTTGACATAATTTTTAGGGTGTTTCTTGGTGTAAGAACCAACCAAGCCCATCCTGAACCAAAACGGTCTTTAGCAATTTTTTCAAACTCTTTCTTAAAGTTTGTAAATGTCCCCCACTGTTTTGTGATTTTTTTGTAAAGTTCTCCTCTTAATGGTTTTGATTCGGGGGTTAACATATTCCAAAACAATGCGTGATTAAATGCACCACCTGCATTATTTCTTATGTCTTTATCAAAACGACTGATTGTCTTGATTATTTTTTCCAAATCTAAATCTCCGTATTTCTTTTTAGATAATGCGTCGTTTAGTTTGTCTACATAACCTTTGTAGTGTTTGTTATAATGAAAGTTCATTGTCTCTGAGTCAATAAACTGTTTCAAGGCTGAATAAGAATAGGGTAATTTTTCAATCCCAATCTTTTTCATTTCGGCTATCAACAACTTTGTTTCTTTGTTAACGTGGTTTTTGTGTATTTGTTTTTCAAGTTGTTGGATTTGTTCTTCTATTTTTTTCATAATTTTGGATTATCCATTACATATAAATAATCTGTTTTTCATTAATGTCGCAACTTATTGATTCTTTGTAAGATTTCTTCAGCGGCATCTGCTGGATTTTGATTGTCTCCCATGACAGTAGAAATTACTAATTTCTTGTTATTTAATATGTCATAGATAATTCCTTCAATTGTATTTTCAAAAATTGGATAATAAACTAACACATTATTTTTTTGTCCGTAACGGTAAGCACGGTCTTCAGATTGGGCGTGGTCTGATGGTAAGAACGATAAGTCATTCATTATAACAGCCTCTGCTGCCGTTAAAGTAATACCGACGCCAGCTGCTTTGATGTTTCCAACAAAGACTTTAACTTTGGGATTTTCTTGAAATTGGTCTACACTAAATTGTCTACTTGCCTTTGACATTGAACCATCTAATTTAACTGCAGTTTTTCCAAAGTGTTCGGTGATTTTATTTAGTGAGTCAGTGAAGTTACAGAATATAATAACTTTTTTGTCTTGCTCAATAATATTTTCAGCAATCTCAATTGTTTGGGTAATTTTTTCGTCAGCAATGATTTGTCTAACCTTTGTTAATTTAGAAAATTGAACCGTCAATGATTTTGATTCGTCAGGGTTTTTATCATACCAATCATAATACTCACCCATTACTTCTTCATATTGTTTTGATTTTAATTTAAGATATACAGGTGTAATAATCTTATCGGGTAAATCCAAAACATTTTCTTTTAATCTTCTTAATATTGTCCCTGATGTTCTATCCCTTAACTCCTCAAGATTACTAGCTCCCATAACATTCCAAACTTTTCTTGGACCTGCTTTAAATTGATATCCTTCACAATATCTAATAACATAAGCCATCCAGTTTTTACTCACAGGTGAATCAACCAAACTTAATAAATTGAAATAATCAATTGGCCTTGAAGTCATTGGTGTACCAGTCAATAACCAAAGTCTATCAACATTCTTAACAATGTCATTAATTAATTTGGTTCGTTGTGCTTGAGCGTTTTTGATGTAGTGGGCCTCATCAATAATCACTAAATCAAACTTTGCTAAAAGAATTTGAGACTCGTCTTTTTTCTTTGGGTCATGAAAATTCTTAATGATGTCGTAGTTAATAATAACAAAATCGGAATCAGTACTAAAGTTTTTTCCTTCGGCAATATAAACGGATTTGTCTGAATAATTTTCAATCTCTCTTTTCCAATTAATTTTTAAAGTTGCTGGACAAATGATTAAAACTTTTTTTGAGCCAGCTTCTAATGACGCAATAATTGTTGAAGTTGTATTATGTGTAACAATTGCGTGTTCAGCAACATATAATTTATCAGGAGAATCAACTGATATACAAGTACATTCATCCTCACCATATTTTTCAATATTTGTAATATATCTTCCTGTGGGATATTTTTTTGGTTCATTATACCTTTCCGACTTTCTTTTTAATCTAAACGGATTCATACCTTTAGGCATTTTTATATTTAAACGATATGAAATATTACATTCGACCCTTACTCCATTTTTTTTATAATAACTTCTTCTTGATTTTTTTCTACAAATACCTCCTAAAGTATGAACAATTTCTGCTAAATCGTCACATAATTTTTCTGAAATTGTTGAAAATTCTGTTCCACAAAACTCACCTTTTTTTGATAACATACAATGTCCATCAGTATCCATCAATCCTTGTAAGATTGATAATCTATCCTCAATAGATGAGTATTTGTATATGTCGGGTATGAATTTATTATGTGAACGAGTATGTTCAATTTTTAAATCAAATAATGAGTTTCCGACATTGATATACCCATTTCTTTTATTTTCTTGTGGTTTATTCTCTTTTAAATTAAAATTATTAAAAAGTTCGTCATAATCATCTTTATGTAATGAGAATTTAATATTTTTTTTATTAAATGAACCATCCCCCAACCCAAGACCCAACAAATAAGGGTCAATTGGTAAAATACTTTTATTTTCAAAATGAATTGGTTTTACAATAGGTATTTGCCATTTGTTATTACCATTTAAAGATTTATAATAGGTTTCAAGTTCATAACTTTTTGTTGAATTAACTCCATTACCCATCACGGTAATTTTTCCTCCTTCATACATTTGTTTAGTGGATAATATTAATGATTTTTTTATTCTACCATTTTTGGTATTATCGCCGTAATTTGGTGATGACACTGACCATAAATGTTCATCTCCAGATAATATTGTAAAACCATCGTTAAAAGTTATTTTATATGTCTCTTTTAAACCTTGAGGGAAAACCCCAATTACATTACAAAATTTACCATCACTTCCAATGACTTTATCACCAATCATAATATCACCTATTTTTTTCACACCAAATGGAGTATATATTATAGTATCATTAACCAAAAATTTTCCCAAACCCATATCATCACCTAAAATAAACTTCTTGTTCTCTACTAATTTTTGGATTGCTTCTTTTTGGTGTGATAAAGGAGGTCTGTGTGAATATTTCTCATAATCAATTACAACATCTTTAACAGTATTGTCTTTGATAACTGCAACCTTAGGTAACCAAAAATCGTGAAATTCTTCATTTTCAAATACTTTACCCCAAATATGAAACGCTTTTTCTTTTTCCGCCAAAAGTTTTTCAACCCAAACTTTTTCAGGAATTTGAGTGTATAATTTATCGTCAGCCAATTTCTGAGCAAAATAAGCATCAAGTATTACCCACTTCTTTGCAACCTTTGGTTGTTTATCGTGGTTATTGATAATGTATTCGGCTTGGTTTCTTGTTGGATAAAACTTTTTATTAAGTTTAGACTTTCGTTTTAACTCTAATAGATAGTTATTTCCACCTTCATATGTTTCAAGAATTGTTAATGCCTTTGATTCTAAACTTATTTCTATCATTCAAAATAAATGTTTGGGATAAATATAGTTGAAGTTTAAGTATTTATCAATAAATGGA
>Ga0209499_1002215_pt1 | contig 12618 bp, 18 predicted proteins | sample C_130208_EF_Meta_FD_187306 | JGI IMG/M metagenome (GOLD analysis project Ga0209499, IMG submission 187306) | Freshwater microbial communities from Lake Croche, Canada to study carbon cycling - C_130208_EF_MetaG (SPAdes) (version 2) | ecosystem: Environmental > Aquatic > Freshwater > Lake...
ATATAATCTTAAATATTCAATTTTTATTTTCTATTTTCTATTTCAATTCCTATATGTAAGAGTCCGTGAAGAGAAACTGCTGTAGATAAAAATAAAACTAAATCCATTAATTTAGTATTTGAAATACTATTACCTTGATTCAATTCTCTAAATAGAAGAAATAAACCTAAAACAATTAATAAACCTGAAATAATTAAAGCTAAGTTAGAAGGTTTTAACATTAAATATATTTAGAAATTATTTTATAAATGTTTAAAGGCCTAAAATATTATAATCAATGTTTATATTTTCTTTATGCTCTTTTCGCATATCTTTTACATTATAACGTTTTTGATTATCGGTATAACGTTTATTTTTTTCTTTTTTTTCTGCTATAACTTTCATTACACGATGACTTTCATCGTGAGGTGCTTGATATATATTATCATTTGTGATATTGTTATATAAAGCCGTGTTCTTAAATCCTATCTTGTAGTTTACTTTGCTCATAAATTAAAAATTTATGGTTAACATATATAAATTGCAATTTTTTATATAATATATATTTTATCTAAATGTTTTAAATCATCCCATAAAATAATTGGTCCTCTTAATCCAATATGAGTGGTTTTTGGAAAATTGGACCAACTCTTTTCAACACCTAATAATTGTGAAAAACCTTGTTCATCTTCTGCTGGCAGAATACCATTTATTAAAGGATACCAATTATTTTTCTTATATTCAATATCAAATTCTATGGTATATGGTTCATCGTTATCATTTTGCCATTTATGTTTAATTTTTCCATCTAATCCAACAACACTTGTTTTCCAATATACAGCCGAATCATTTATAAAGAATTTTTCTGGTTTATATAATGTTCCCTTTTTGAATACATCTTTATTATCATAAATGTTTCTATCTAATACTACTAATTTTATTTTCTTATTTATTTTTAATTTTTCTATATCTTTAACAGTTATCCAATATTTTCTATTTTTATCAATCCATTTACTTAATTCACAACCTTGTTGATTTAATTGTAATATTTTTTCAGGACTAATATATTTTTCAAGAAAGACTCTTGTTATCCAATCATTATTTCTTTTAATCTTTTTATAATCTTTAGGTATCTCTTTTTTTCCTTTTGAAAATTTACTATTACCTAATGCTTCAAATATATAATTTTTTTCATCTTTGTCTGGTAATAAATCTTTAGGAATAACTTTTGATGATTTTAGTGATTTAATACCATTAATTGTATCGTGTATAATAATTACATTATGTTCTTTTGTTTTTTTTTGATATGTAACAAATTCGTCTAATGCTTTTTCTTTATTTTTAACTATAAAGAAATTCATTATATATTATATAAAGTATTTTTTATATATCTATTATTATAAATGTTTAACACAAAATATAGATTTAATCAAGTTGATCCATCTCTAGATTCATCTAGAGTTGTTTTTGAATTTGAAAAAGAAACATTAATTGATGATTTTAAAAAATCAAATATGAAAATGTATACAATTAGTAAAGATAACATAATATGTAAAGACTTAAATGCTAAAGTTGATGATATTATTTGTATAAGAAATCATTTAGTTAAAAAATATAGACGTGTAATATGATTTAAAAATTGATTTATATATTTAATATTATCAAATTAAATATATATATATATGGAATTAACTAAACAAATAAAAAAACCACTAAATGAATTATTACATACTATATTTCTGAAATCACCTGAAAATTTATTTGATGATTTTATACTAGAATGTCAAAAATTTTATGAAGAACCTGCTCATACTTTTACAGAAATGAGAACAAGAGATAACAAAAAAATTAGAGGAGATATATTTGAAGATTTTTGTGTTTTGTATTTAAAATATGTTAAAAAATATGATAATGCGTGGCGTCTTGAAGATGTACCAGAAGAAATTTTAGAAAAATTATCATTAAAAAGAAAAGATATGGGAATAGATTTAATTGTAGAAAATACAGGGATTTATTCTGCAGTTCAATGTAAATATAAAAAACAATTAGGTTATAAGAAAACAAGTATTACTTGGAAAGCATTATCTACATTTTATGCATTATGTATGAGGTCAGGTCCTTGGGATAAATATATTGTAATGACAAATTGTGATTATACAAGACACGTTGGAAAGAAAACAGAAAAAGATTTATCAATTTGTATCGGTACATTTAGAAAAATTTCTAAAGATGATTGGATTAAAATGTGTCAAGTAAAAGGTAATATTTTAAATCAAGATGAAAAAAACAATAATAATAAACAAGATGAAAACAATAATAATAAACAAGATGAAAACAATAATAATAAAAAAGATGAAAACAACTATAAACAAGATGAAAACAAAGAAGGAAAAAAAAAAATAAAACCATTATCTCAAGAAGAGTTACGTTTAAAAAGATTAGCATATTATGATAAAAAGGAAGAAAAAGAAATATACTTATAAACAATGTGTTCTTTTATGTATTCCCCAATCATTTTTCTGACAATCAATAGTACAGTAACAAGTATTCAAACATTTTTGGCACATAAATTTTGCTTTCTTTAAACACCAATTACATATTGGTAATTTTATTGATGCATTATATTCTAATAATAATTTTATAATATTATGATGTTTATACATACTTGCATATTTAATTGCAGTCATTCCTTTTTTATTTATATAATTGATATCAGCATTTTTATCGATTAAATATTTTACAATTTCTATATTTCCAGATTTACAAGCTAACATTAATGGTGTTAAATGTGTATGAATAGATTTATTAACATTTATATTATTTAATAAACTTATTGAAGTTTCTACATCATTATTCTGTATAGAAATAATAAGGTCCATATATTTATAATATATATTTATTCTTTATATAAAATCTTAATTGATTAAACATATATAAATAATTATATCTATTTAAAATTAATGAGTTCTTTTTGGAATTATAAATCAGAAAATAATAGTAATTTAATAAAGGAAATATATTGTAATTCTATAACTAAAAATTATTTTGGTAAGAAAAAATATAAATTTCATATCATTTTTAATAATGACGATGTTTATGATTTAGATAAAATAGATAAAATAATATTATTTCCTCATTTAACTTTAACAGAAAAGAAAATTTTGCAAGATGCATTTAATAATTTAAATCAATTAAAAATTGATGAAATGAATTTTTTTGAAAAAATGATTAACGAGGTTAAAAATGAAATAAAAAAATAAATTAATATTTTGTCAATCTAAATTTAAGTTCTTTTTCAATATCTTTATATTTCAAACCCATAGCTAATCCTACAGCATTACGTTTAGGTTCGTATTCATATCTAATATTAACTTTGTTATCACATAATATTTTAACAAAATCAATATTGTTTTTCATAATAGTCAACATTAATACACTACACTTATTATTAGCTATTGTATTAATATCAGCACCATATTTAATTAATATTTTAAATATTTCTTTATTATTAGTTTGAATAACATAACATAAAGCAGAATAGCCATCATTATCTTTAATATTAATTTTTTCAGGATTAGATGAAATAATTTCTTCAACATATTGATATTCTAAATTCATTGAAATAGCTGTCATTAGTAATGTATGACCAGCCGCATCTGTTGTATTAATATCAGCACCTTTTTTCCATAATGCATATGCACATTCAGGAAGACCCAATTCAATTGCTAAAGCTAAAGGTGTTTTTCCTAAAAGATTTTTAGCATTAATATTAAAATCATATTTACATAAAATTTTTAACGCTTCTGTATTATTAACTAATAATGCTTCAAATATTACCATTGTTTTGTCTATATCTGAATTTTTACATAATGCTTCAATAATATCATTACGACAAGTAATACAATTATGTTGACCTTCTTCAATGTCACAAATTGCATAATTTAATGCTATATTATTATATTTATCTTTAAAATTTACATTTGCACCAGATTCAATTAAAAATTTAACCCTTAAATAATTATTAGCAATTGTATAATGAATCAATAAAGTATTGTAATTCTTTTTAATTTTAAAAGGCATATTTACAATTTTATTCCATAAAACAGTATTATAATATAGTTTTTTAGTTGTAAATAATATAGGTAAAGTTTCTTTATGAAATCCATTTGAAAGTAATGTATAAATAATATTTTCAAGCATACTAAATATAACTTGTATTTTAAAATAATTTATTCAACTTTTTTTATGGTTGCTTGTTTGATTAACAACAATTCTTTTTTTGACTAACAACAATCCCATATTAACTTACAATCCTCACTAATATGTCCAATACCTGCATCACCCCATCCATAAGGTAAAAATTTGGAATCAGTTAATTGTATTAAATCATAATTTTCAACAGATTTGTTATCTTGTGTAGATTGAGGTGTTCCACCAATTTTAATACTACTGCAAGGAAAATATTTACTTTCACAATATGAATCATATAAAATATCTTCATTATATTTAATTTCAGGAATATTAAATTTATTCTTATAATATTCATAATGATATAATTCACATTTAGTTTGATATTTTTTTATACAATATGCATCAAATGTTGTTATTTCATCATATAAAGTTTTTTCTTTATTACAAATCGGTTTTTCAATAATAATTTGATTATTTAAATTTGTATCATTTAATTCTATTTTTGAAATCCAATTTTTCTCTAACATATCATCACTATCAATAGGTAGAAAAACTCGATATAGCATATTTGGATTTTTCCCACTTCTTGGATCAATAAATTGACAAAAAAATGTCATTGGTATATCATTATCCATTGGCCATTTTTCGCCTTTTATGAAAAATGGTTTCTTTCCACCAAATTTTTGTTCTTTACCATTTTCATTTTCTATTACTTCATTTGATACACACGGAAAATATGCAATTCTATAATCTAAATCTATCAAACTATTAAAATCAATAGTGAATCGCGTCCATCTTTTTACTTGTTTAATATTTTCTTTTACAATCCATAAATTTTTATCCTTTCCTAATAATATTTTATTGGCATCTTCACCTGATGCAGATATTCCTAATCCTTTTGGACTTGTTTCTGCACCAGTATATGTTTTTGTTGCATCATTTGTACATTTAGGCATTATAACATTTATATATGAATATGATGTATATAAATCAATTTTTTTAAAAAAGTTGAAAATATAATATTTAATCATAATTTAATAATTATAATGTCAATACAACCCGATAAAAACGAACCTAATCCCGCATTTATTTGTCCTATTACTCAATGCGAGTTTGAAGAACCAGTAATTGCGCCCGACGGGCATTCATATGAAAAATCAGCATTAGAAGCTTGGTTTGCTTCAGGCCACCGTAGTTCACCTCTTACAAGGGAACCATGGGGAAATTTTGTATTAATTCCTAATCGTGCATTAAAAGAACTAATTGAATCTACTCATAAACCATCTAATTTAGTTGGTCAGCTTACGAGTATTGTTAAAGATTCGCCTTCACCTATTAACTTATCAATTAAACGTATCAATGGTACTAATAAATATCATATTTCATTAAATTGTGATGAAAAACCCGAAGCTAATATGCCAACACTATTTATTGACGTGATTGATATTTCAGGTTCTATGGGTTGTTTATCTATTCCTGAAGCAAATCGGTCTACTGAAGGAAGTGATTACAGTCGTTTAGATTTAGTTAAACATTCTATCAGTACACAAATTGAATTAATTAAAGATAATGATGAATTGGCAATTATTTGTTTTGATGATAAACAGGGAACAATTTTACAACCCACGAAAATGGATGTTACTGGGCGTAATCATGCAAGACGTAGTTTATCTAAAATAACCCCTCAAGGTGGAACTAATATTTGGGGTGGTTTAATTACTGCAATAAAACTTGCGAAAGCTAATAAAGGTAAAAATATAGCAATCATTCTTCAAACTGATGGCGAATCTGATAAGACTTATAATCCTCCAGATGGTATCGTAAATGCTTTTCGTGAATGGAAAGAAGACAATGCTGATGTTAAATTTACACTTCATACAGTTGGCTTAAGTTATGGTCATACTCTAGATATGCCTCTATTACTTCAACTTGCTTATGTGGGTAATGGTACAGTAAACTATATTCCAGACGGGAGTATGGTTGGCGGTGTTTTTATTAATCTAATGAGTAATTTAATGAGCTGTTTATATAGTGGTGTATTCCTTCGTATGACAGGACCAACTGAACCTAAATTCTTTAATGTTGGTTATATTCAAGGTGGACAATCAAGAGACTTTGTTCTTGAAGCAACTGGTGATTTTTCAGTTTCAGTAATTACAGATAATATTGTTGATGGACAAACAAAAAATGTTAAAATTGAAACGTGTGAAGTTGAAGATGATGAATTCGTCGTTTCACGTGATAATTTTGTGAAAGTTCTTCAATCAGCATATCTTCGTAAAGAATCAGGAGTAGATGTTACGAATATTTTAAATGAATTGAATACATTTTTATCAACGAAAACCAATCCTAAATCTATTGCATTAACAACGGATTTTAATCATCCTGATAAATATAAAGGTCAAATTATGAAGGGGTTTGAAAATTCAACAAATTATAATTTATGGGGTCGTCATTATATTCCGGCGACAATTAGTGCTCATAGATTCCAGTGGTCAAACGATTTTAAAGCAGAAAGCCGTCACATTTATGGTGGACCCTCAATTAAAGCTTTAATTAAAAAAGGATCAAAGATTTTCTGTGAACTACCAATGCCAGAACCATCTATCAAATCGGTTCTTAAGATAAAAGCTGCTTCTGTACAATCAGCTGCTTCTGTACAATCAGCTGCTTCTACACAGTCAGCTTATGCTCAAATCCAAAATTCGGGTACTGGTTCAGCTGGTTGCTTCCTTCCTGATGCTATGATTGAAATGATTGATGGTAATTTTGTTCGCGCCGATTGCATTGGAAAAAATGACAAAATTGCAGGAGGTGCGCAAATTAATTGTGTTCTCAAAATTTATGTGTATGAACCAATTGAAATTTGTTATCTTGGAAAAAACAAAAAGTGTGGTATAACTGCTTATCACCCTGTTATGTTTAACGACGATTGGGCATTCCCTTGTGATTTAGTTAATAAAGAATTAGTTAATACTAATGTTGTTTATAATTTTGTTCTTGAATCAGGACATATTATTAATGTTGATGGCATTGAAGCGTGTACATTAGGTCATAACTTTGAGGGTGATGTTATTGGACATCCATATTTTGGAAATATGATTATTCAAGATTTAATTAAATCACCTGGATGGATTGATGGATATGTTGAGTGGAAAGATATTGTTTTCGTTAGAGATCCAAATACTCAAATGGTTACAGGAATTACTAAGATTAAATATGAATCAATTATGCCACCATTAAAACGTTGCAATGCAATTGCACCAAGTTAAATATATTTTTAATTTATAATTCTTATTAAATTATTTAATATATAATTGTTTATATATGGAAATTAATTGTAATTGTGAATTTGGATATGAATTGCAACTTGTAATTCCTTATGCATATTATTTATTTAAAAATAACTTATTAAAAAAGACAACAAGTTGTTTAATGACAAAAGAATTGTATTATTTTTCAAAAAATCATGAAGAAAAATATAATAAACGAATATTTATGTTACCAGATGTGCCAAATAAAACCCCACATATTAAAGAACTTAATTATGATAAATATACGCCACCACCATATAAATCTATATACAAAAATAATTATTTTGTATATGATAAACCTATGCTTATTATTCATAATAAATTTAATGAAGAATGGAAAAACCCACCAATAAATTTTATTGATAAAGCAACACTTGACAAAATTTTTAATTTTTGTAGCAAAAAATATACAATTATTTATATAAGACCTCAAAGTAATAATATAATTACAGATCACAGTAGTATATGTGATTTGAATGAATTTGATTTATTAAAATTATATAATGTTATAGATGGTAATAATTTATATAAAATAACCAAAGAAAAATTTAAAATAAATAATTTTAATCATTTTCAATTATTAATTCATTCTAATTGTAATAATTTTATTTCTGTTCAAGGGGGAAATAGTGTATTTGCAAGTTACTTTGGAGGTACAAATATAATATATGCTAAAAAAGGTAATGAATTAAAATATGATTCATATAAAGGTCACTATAAAAAATACTCAAATTGTAATATATTACATGCTAATAATTATATAGATTTTATTAAATTAATTCAAAGTAATTTTTAAAAAATTGATTTATTAATTAATTATTTAAATATAATATTACTTAATGGAAGTTAATTATGAACAAAAATACAAAAAGTACAAAAATAAATATTTAAAACTTAAAAATTCATTAAACATACAAACAGGTTCTGGTTTAGAAACTTATTTAAATACACTAACATTTTTTGGTAATGATTGGATTTTAACTGGTTCTGAAGCAATTAAACAATATTTACTTTTCTTCGATAGAAAGGATTTATTAACATTTGAACCAAATGATGTTGATATTATTTATATATCAAATGATATGATATATAAAAAAAATATAGATGGATTTGAAAGAGAACAAACATCTCCAAATAAATCAATGACATTTAAAAAAGGAAACTTATCATTTGATGTTACTACAGAAAGAGGACCAATTAATTATTACGAAATTAATGGATTAAAATTAATGACACCATCTGATATGTTAAATAATTATGAAGAAAATCTTCACTATAGAAGATCAAAAGTAGAAGAAGATAAAATGAAAGCTTTAGAAATAATTAAAACTAAAGTTGTATCTCTTGAAAAGAAAAGATTACCTGTTTTAGTAGAAAATCCTAACAGAAGAAATATATCTAATGAGAGCCCAAATAAAGAAAGTCCATTATTCAAAAGAAAAGGGTTATTTGATTTAGAAGATGACATTTCATCTAGTGTACCAAAAATACCTAGAATGGGAAATTTATTTGATTAATAAAATATCATTCATTATCTTAATTATAAAAGATGGAACTCTTTTATTATTAATATCTTCAAAAAAAACATTATCAAACATACAGTAATTACCTTCGTCAGTAGTTGGATTATAAGTAAAATCAAATTTGTTATGATAATAATGTGAACAAATTTTGATTGGAATTTTTTCATTATTAAATTCTATAAATACAATTAAAAGTGCATTCGATTTATCTATATTTTTCCAATGTCTTTTAAACATAGTACGTCCTCTACCAGGATAAATTCTAAATTTTAGACTTGTATTAAATGCTTCATCTCCTAATGCAGTAAAAATTATTTTATAATTAGGATTATTATTATAATAAGCAGTAATAAATTCCATATAAATTATATATATATTATATAATTTATATCAACGCATACCGTCTAGTGCTTAAGTTAAGTACTCCATACTTAACTTTTAAAGCACCGACAGTCGCGTTTTATTTCAAATTTAAGTAAACTTAAATTTGGCACAAAACGGTAGCTAAAATTTATACTCTGATACAAAATACAATATTGTCAAGAAAGTGATAAACATTATTATTGTTCTATCGTGTTTTATTACAGGACAAAAATGTGAATTAAGTAAATCATTTTGAACGAACACAAGTTCAGTATTTTTTTCAGTTGATAAAACTACATTTTTAGGTTTAATTGTATCAAATATTTCTCCATTGGGTGGAACTCTTAATAAAGGTTCACTTAGTAATGGTAATTTTTTTATATTTTTTTGATTAGCTGGATTTTTATAAATATATGACATATTATAAATGCCTCCATTTTTTGGTTGACCGTTGTGACCTATAAAATCTGATTTAACAATTAAAAAATTTACAATACCATTATTGTCAACTAAAGGACTATTAACATAAAAATATGCTATATCTCCATTATCAACACCCTTTATTTTAACAATAACTACATTCATTTTATATATATTTTCAGATATTAATGCATTTAATGGATGAACTACATTATTACTATCTAAATCAAATGTATTAAAAGATATTTTACCTTGACATAATTGTAACCAGTTTTGATTAGTATCAATATACATACCACCATTTTGTAATTTTTCTAAATTATTTTGTAATAATTTAAAATGTCCTATTGAAGTTGATTCAATATTATTTAAATCATCTATTGTACCATCTGCTAAATTTGTAAATCTTGTTATCATATTATAATATAATTAGATTAAAACATTTTAAGAAAATAATAATATAATATTTAATGAAAATACGATTTAATAATAATAATGATTATTTATTTATTGAATCATTTGATGAATTATTTCATTTAAATAATTTAAATGAATTAATTTTTATTGATTGTTCAAATTTAATTTTAAATTTTTTACCATTAGAAATAACAACTTTAATAAATTTAAAATGTTTAATTTGTAATAATTCAAACTTGTCATTTTTACCAGAAAATTTTATAAATTTACAAAATTTAGAAGTATTGTCATTAAATTTTAATAATTTTAAACAAATACCATTAGAAGTTTACGAACTTAAAAATTTAAAACAATTATTTCTAATTAATAATAATATTTATGAAATATCAAATGATATTTCAAAATTAACAGAATTAAAGGTACTTAATTTATCATTTAATAAGATTCATCAAATATCTGGATTAATTGGTACTTTATCTAAATTAGAAATGTTAGATTTAAAACATAATAATTTATTAACACTTCCTAAAAATATGACAAATTTAGTTCATTTAAAAAGGTTAGAATTATCAAATAATCAAATTAGAAGATTACCAATGAAAATAAAAAAATTAATTTCATTAGAAGGATTATATATTGATAATAATAATTTAGATCATATTCCTAAAGATATTGGTCACTTAATAAATTTAAAAAAAATTCATTTAAATTTTAACAAATTAAATCATTTACCTAAAACATTAAATAAATTAGAAAATTTAGAATTTTTATGTTGTTTTATGAATCCAATTAAAAATATAGATGAATTATTAATCAAAGATAAAATAATATCAAAACAAACAGATTTTGCAAAATTAGAAAGTATTAATACAACAAATGAAATATTAAAAATAACTCTTTTAAAACATTCCTTGTAGTAAAATTAAAAGTTTATTAGTTTACCTAACTTAAAAACTGTCAATGGTAAATCTGTAAAATACTAAAAAAATTGTTAACAAATTATTTTATTAAAGATATTATATAATAAAATGAATATTTCTTATGATTATAATAAAATGAATCATAATCCACCTTTCATATTAAATGAAAACCAACGAATTTTTACACTTCAATTTTTTGAAGAATCAAATAATAATATTAAAAAAATATTACAAGAAGAAAAGTTATGTAAAATTTTAAATGCTCAAGTAGGAGATATTATATGTATCGTTGAAAAATATAAAAAAATATATAGATTAGTTGTTTAATATAATAATATTTTATATATATTATTATAATGTTTCAAGAATATAAAGGTTTTGTTATAATTCATCCTTTAGATAGACCTATGCGAATTCTAAATGAAAAAGAAAAAGAAGAATGTCTTAATTCTTTTAAAAAATCAGGATATAATATACATAAAATATTATTAAGCGATAGTATTGTTAAAGATATAGGTGCTCAAGTTGGTGATATAATTTGTATATTAAGATTATCCACAGAAATTTTTAGATTAGTAGTTTCATAAAATCTTCTTAAGATTCATAATCTCCATCTTCATTCTCTCCATAATTAGCCGTATAATCTGATTCTTCAATATGTTTCATAAAATTTCCATATTTATAATCATTTATATTATCACTTTCATCTGGTTCTATTAAATAATCATCAATATCATAATCTTCTTCTTTTAATATTTGTTCTTCATTATTACTATCATCTTCTTTTAATATTTGTTCTTCATCTTTTATGCATTCTTCGCTATTATTTTCTTCAAGTGGCACTTCTAATATTTCAATATTAAATTGTTCTTTATCATTAGATAAATCTAATTTTTGTGCATCTTCTTTAGAGTAATCTCTGACAACTTTATAATCTACAACAACTTTATAATCTACGACAACTTCATTTATATTTTGTTTTTTTATACTTGAAATAATTAGTTTTTCATCTAATTTTCTTTTTTTAGGATTATTAATATTTTCCATAAATATATAATATATTATTTATATTTATTTAAAACAATTTTCATTATACAGCATATTTCACTTTATTATAATTAAGTCTATCTACATTATGTGATACTAATAATGAATATTTATTTTTTGATGATTTTTTTTTATTAACAATCATTAATAAAATAGCTAATAATATAGTTATCAATACTAATACACATATTAGTAAAACAGATTCATTTATATTTAAAATAGATATTACAATTCTCATAATATTTTTATCTTCTTTATAATTGTTACGACGAATACGTTTTTGATTATTATCATTATTTTTATTTTCATTTATATTATCTTTCACAGTATCATTAACTTTCACAGTATCATTAACTTTCACAGTATCATTAACTTTCACGGTATCATTAACTTTCACGGTATCATTAACTTTTCTTGTATTATTAACTTTCGCAGTATTATTAA
>Ga0209499_1002217_pt1 | contig 12614 bp, 19 predicted proteins | sample C_130208_EF_Meta_FD_187306 | JGI IMG/M metagenome (GOLD analysis project Ga0209499, IMG submission 187306) | Freshwater microbial communities from Lake Croche, Canada to study carbon cycling - C_130208_EF_MetaG (SPAdes) (version 2) | ecosystem: Environmental > Aquatic > Freshwater > Lake...
AGTAGGCCCCTACAGGACGCTTGCGAGAAGGTAGGAATCACCCATACACAATCTCACAAGCGCCCGGTAAAGTCAATAACCCTTGCGCTCTCGGCGTACAGAACGTCGAGCTCGTGCGGAGAGTCCACCGTAAATACCATGGTCAATGTGATTGTCCACGGCGTAATGCAGACACTCGGTTTTGACCTTGCAACTGTTACAGAACGACAGGATTTTATCCATGCGCTCGTTGCCACCGTTGTCGCCACGCTCCATAAAAAACAGGTTCACGTCAGCTTTACGGCATGCTGCAAGTTCTCGCCAAGTCTCGGTCATTACTGGTTCTTTGTGGTGATGCTGGTCTGCCAGCGAAGGTCGTGTCCGATGCCTTCGATTTGGAACTCGACTGCCGAACGCTTGTTTCCGTCCTTGTCGGTGTAGGAACGCTGCTTCGGCTTACCGGCTAAAACTACCCGGTCGCCCTTGTGGATTGAGTTGGCAACGTTCTCAGCGAGCGAGCCCCATGCGGTGCAGTCAAAGAATGATGTGTATTCTTCCTCGCCACGCTTCTCTTTTACTGCCACTGTGAATGAGCATGTTGCGGTGCCCGTGTCAAGAAACTTGAGCTGGGGGTCTGCAACTACATTGCCGATCATTGGTGCGTACATTGTTAATCTTCTTTCTTAGGTTCTGGCTTGAAGGCCACTATTTGGTTTTTCTTTGCCGGGCAATGATGAACGACTTCAATCGCCAACATTTCCACGACTAGATCGCAGTGCGGGCAGCGCCATTTTTTCATTACTGCCCTCGTATCAACTCGGTGAACTGTTCGAGAGACATTACCACATAAGCGTCCTTGGTGCCCTTACGACGACGCTTGATAATCGCAGCACCGAATCGGGCCTTGGCGTAGGTCGCTTCAATCAGTGCTTCCTCTAGGAACTGGGCAAGGTTGATGCTTGCTTGGTTCTTGCACTCCAGAGCGAAACCGGGTACGCCTACGAGGTCGCCCTTGTCCTCGCGGACTCCGGCCCCGTAACGTCGGTCAGCTTGTGGGAACCCATTCTCACGCAGATAGGCCGCCACGTCTCGCTCCCATTGCGAGCCACGATTCTTATTAGGGTTGGACACGGTATTGTTCCCACTTTCCGGGTGCTGTTATGTTCCGTTGGTATTCGCCACCAACAACTTTGATTGTCAAGGTTGACTTAGGGCAAACGCTTGCCGGGATAAAGTAGTCGCCAACTGGTGTGCTGGCAAACAAATAATCAAACCTTGATGTTTCAAGCTTGGTGGCAGTGACGTAATAGTAGTTTCGCTCTGAACGTTGCTCAGACTCCATGCGCTTGACTTCAACTCTGAACATTCGCTCGCCGTCATCAACTATGTAATCGCAACGGGTGTGACCGTCAAGGCCGCGGTACAAGTCCCAACCCTGAGCTGACGCCCACGTTATGAACCTGCCTTCACCAACCATGCCAGTCTGGTGACACTGACGATCAACGTTTTGGCCCTTCTGCTTGTTGTTATTAGCAATCATGCAAGCCCTTGGCCTTATTTGCGCTGGTCATCGGGTCTGTTCTCTGATCTCAAAGAACCCATTAAGAGCAGGGTTACGCTCCATAAGCATGCGAGCATAGAAGGCCCGGTAGTTGTTATTCAACTTAAAGCCGCCCATGTCGGTGGTTTCCATAGCGTATAACCAGCGCAGTTGCTCAAACAACATTGCGATACCGATCTTACGGTGCCCACGGTCTTTCAGAATAAAGGCCAGTTCTACAAGCTTGTCATAGACTTGCAAGTTCTCGCTGTGAAATGCAAGAAACTGCTTTTCCAGCACTGAGTGTTTGTGTAGTTCTAGTTGCATTACCAACCCCCGTTACAGCCGTTTTGATCCGGCACATAGTTACCATTTATTCGTGTTGCTACTACTACCTGCTCCTGCGGCGTGGCAAGGCCAGCGTGTGGAGCAAACTCCAGCCCGCCGTACTCCCGCCAGACAATGTTAGAGATACCTAGAGCACCTGAGAAGGTCGCTCCATGCATCTGCCAGTTACCGTGAGTCTCGCACCACGCTACTTTTGTCCACTTCTCCATCACAATTGCGGACACAAGCGTGGTCGTTGTCGTGGTTTGGGACCGTACAATGACCGCCTGTGCCGGGGGCGCAAACGCTGGCTCTGGGGCAACGATGATAAACGCCGCCGCCAGAACCAGTGCACCGATTGTCCTAGTTCTGTTTGTCGCTCTCATTGGAGCGCCCTTCTAGAGCTTCAACAATCTTCTGAACAATCTCAATGGTTGCCTTGAGGCTGTCCTTGACTGCGCGTAGCGCGTCAACCGGGGTCAACTGGTGCTTCGCTTCTTCGTGGCGCTTACGCGCTTCGCTGTTTTCCATGTGTGTTCCTTTCTAGAACGGTTCTTCACCCAGAGCGTACTCCGTGGCGTTGGGGAATACGTCGGTCACAGACTCTCCGGCGTTCTTAAGCAGAGCGTAGGCGGCCTTCTTACCGGCGTTTACCTGCTTCTCTGACAACGATCCACGCTGAGCAAACTGCGTGGCGAGGGAGTTCATAAACTCGTCCTCTGGGAACTTCTCAGCGGCCTCAATGATTGGCTTGATAGCCGCAGGGACTTCACCTGTGATCTTGGGTGCTGGTGCCTGTGGTGCCGAGTTCTGGTACTGCTGGCGAGCCTGTGGCTTGCTGGCAGAATTGCCGTCGTCGTCATCGTCAGCCACGAGTCCAAGCGCCGACATGTACGAATACCGTCGAGCGTAGGTGACTGCTGAGCCTTGACCCTGTGGGTCGTCCTTGATCAAGTGCAGTCGCATCGTGTGAGCGATGAACTGACCCGACTTGTGAATGACGTAGGTGGTGAGTCCGTCATAGACCAAGCCGTTGGGGTCGCTACCCGACTCAATGAACTGAGACACCGCAAGGCCGTGACGCGCCAAGACCGGGCTGGTGTGTTGCACCACGTCCGGCAGGGCCGCATACTTGGACTTGAAGAAAGGGTTCGCTGACCCCTTCGGAACTGCGGAGAACTCCGCTTGAGCTGCGACAAGGGCTGCCGCTAGTTCGTTGATTTCATTTGACTTCATTACAAGTTTCCTTCCTGACTAGTTGGTACTGCATTACTATCCGTGATACGGATAATCCCTGAACCGTCCTGCTTGCAGACGGTACGGAACGAGCAGTATGCACACTGCCAGTCACGCCCTAACGGGTCCAAGATCGTGGTGTTACCTTCATCATCACGGGCTTCACGAGCGCCAAGATAGCCGTTGGTAACAAGTTCTCCGAGTGCTTCCATGCGCCCTAGTTCTGACTTGGCAAGTGGCTCCCACTGCTCGCGGGGAATCCAGAACTCTGCCATAACCCGGTTGTAGCCGTCCACGCCCATTTTGTCGGCCTTCTGAACGCTCAGTGCCTCAAAGGTAATGGAGCCCAGCACAACGTAGGAGATTGTCTCACCGAGTCGCTGCTCGACGCCAAGGGCATTGAGTCCAGCTTGGGCAATAGCCTTCTGCGCTGGGCCTTCGGGGTACTTAAACTCACCGCGCATACGGTTCCAGCCCACCTGCTTGTCAAAGGTGAACGTGCCCATGGTCTTGAGTTCGTACAGCACGTTGCCAAATATCTTGCCGTTGGTGCCAAAGTCTGCGGCGGGAATAAACGCGTCACATGAACCGCTGAGGTAATCGCCCTGAGCGGTAGGCATCTCAAAGATTGCGTTCGGGTAGATAAACCCGATTGACTCTTGCAATGCTTCGTGGATTAACGTGCCCACGCCCATGACCCACGCCCCGGCTTCGTCCACCGGCTCTGTTGGCTGGGCCTCAAATGCGGCGTAGGACTGCTGGCGAGCGCAAGCGTAGGCCGAGCTGTACCGCAACGGTGTGCCAAGCGCAGTCGGCTTAGGCACCTGTGCCTTCTCCCACCACTCTTGAGCGAGCAGGTGTGTGATTATTGGTTTACTAACTGGTTCCATTATGGAGCCCCCTTTTCTGTCTAGTGCCACCCTACATCGTAGGTGTGACATTTGCAAGTCAAATGTGGCGTAGCCCACCGAATGGGTGGAGTCGGGCCGCATAGTTCTTCATCGCCACGAGGTTCGCTCGAACATAGGGAATCTGACGGACTTGGTGGAACTCCGAAGGGAAGTAGGTGTAACACAGCGACGAGTGGAAGTCGGCCTCGGTGTCAATGTACTTCTGGTAGTTGGGATCGGTGAAGTACCAAAAACTGTTCTCGTTCCAGTAAGAGATGTGGGTGGGGTCTTGAAAGGCCCCTCGTCCGTCTGAACTTGGTGTGTCGCTGAGCAGCATGCCACCGTGAGCAAGCAGGTTCCAAATCTTCTCCATGACCTTCATGCGGTCAGGTGTGTGCTCCAAGAAGTCCACCGCCCGGATAACCCCTACGGAGTTGTCGGGTAGGTCAAGCTCCAAGAAGTCAGATACATAATCCACATTGTCGCCAGCCTTTATGTCCACGCCAAGGTAGCCATCACGCTTGTTGTGAAAGGCTCCAAGATCAAGGGCAAGCAGACCACGCCGCTTAGCCCACGCCAGAGCGTTGGGTTCAATGGTCTTGTGGTACATCGTCTGCGTCTCAACTTGAATCCGAGCGTTCTTCTCAGGGTCACGCTGGGTGTTACCACTGTGGACTCGCTGGAAGTACAGGCAGTAGGGCAGGTGGTAGAACTCGCCGTACTGGTAGAGACGTGCCATGAGGTCTTGGTCGTCTAGGACGCTCAGAGAGGCGTCATAGCCCCCTACGGCGTCGTATGCGGTCGCCCTGAACGCTCGTAGGTGGTTAGGCGCGTACCAAATGTAGGACACGTTGTGTGGGAATGGCTCAAAGGACATAGCGGCCTTGTACTCACCCTCGGTGTAGTAGAACCAACCATGATCGGCTGAGAACTGACTCATCTCCGGCTTGCTCTCCTCGTCAATGTGCGCCGTGTCTGAATACACGAAGCAAATGTTGGGGTCAATCCTAAAGGCCCATAGCAACTTCTCTAGGGCGTCTGGCGCTAGCTCGTCGTCGTGATCTAGTTCCACCAGAATGTCGCCCTTGCAGTGTTCTACTGCTTCCTTCTTGAGCGCACCGATGTTGTCGGTCTGCTCTGAGTGCAGCACGATTACTCGATGGTCACTGCGCTCCCAGCCCTGCTCAATCGCTGGGCCGTTGAGTAGAACAATCCATTCCCAGTCCTGTTCGGTCTGCTCAATGAGTGACCACTCAGCCCGGTGAAGGAACTTAGTGTCGTGGCTTGCGGTAAAAATACTAATCATTAGGTTCTCCTTGAAAGTCTGGGCATACACAGCCAATGGCAAAGCATGGTACTGCATCGTCGCGGAAAGCGTGGAACACCCGGTTGTGTCCGCACTTGCACGTTATGTCTGCCTCAAATGGTGTGGCAAACGTCCGACGACATTCTTCTTCTCGTGTCTCCACATGGACCCAGAAACTCTGGCTGTCCATGTAGGTAATCTCACGCTGGCAATGAACGCACTTCATTATTTTCTCCCTCTGCGGAGACTCCGCAGCCAGCCCTGCACCGCAGGGTTGCTTGTTACTGCTATTACTATCTCCCGACAGTAACACTTGATCCATTGGTTCTCCCCTAGAAAGACCATGGCGTTGCAATCGCCGTCATCGTGGGACGCAACGGTGTGTGAGCACTTGCACCTGAGCTGCATCATGTCTCCTCATCGTCCTCGCAGATGCAGGTACGGGGGCTGTTGGACCCACACGCAATGCACCAAGGCTCGTGAAACGTGCTGGGGTCCTCACCCCAAGGTGTTGTAGTCATCGCAATCCCTCATTCTTTCGGTCTATAACTTTGTCTGACATGTAATGCTCCCTTCGTATGGTTAGGACATTACAGTACATCAGGGTTATGACATGTGCAAGTTCGGATATTTCTTTGCCATGAACTTTTCTAAGGGGACGCCCTCGTATCGCCTACACAGATAGTCCAAACTAACAAACATAGGGTCATAAGACCCATTGCGAACCTCGTGCTTGACGACGATGCCACGCCAGTGAGCGTTGCCCTGTGGACCTTTGTAGTCCTCGTCGTGCAGGTAGCAGGCCCCAGCAACCAGACCATGCTGTGACGCACCAGCCACGAACCGTAGGCCGTACATGAGGGTCTGCTGGTGGCCCATGGTAAAGGTGTGCCCGATGCTCTTGAGTCGTGACTCTACATTGCCACCTAGGGGCTTGCCTGTCATGGGGTTGTAGAAGAAGTGACTGTAACCCACCCCGTCTAGCCACAGGATTTCCTTGAATGGCTTGACCTTCCACCCGGTGCGCTTGTAGTTAAGATCGTCCGTGGAGATAACACCCTCAAGCTGGGCGTCGCCTTCAACTGCTCGGTTGATTCGATCTTCGTGATTGCCAAGTAAGATGTGTCGCTCTGGGTGCCACCCCTTGTGCTTGGTCCTAGCGCGTGTCTTATTGAGTTCAACCATCGGAGCGTTGAGTATTGCCCAAGCGGAGTTGGCTGCGTCTATGTCTGCGGTGTAGCGCCGACCTTCCATGGACTTCTTGCCCTTGTCGTACATTGAAAGCGAAGGCATATCTGCATGGTCGCCAAGGTGAATAATCTTGACGGGTTTGTCATGGAACTCATCTACAATGTACTGCCCAATCCACTTTAAGTGGTCTGTGGGTACGCCGTCTTTAGCCTGAGTATCAGGAATGACAATGTGGGTATTTGGCTGGAGTTGCAAGCGACCTCCTTCGGTCACTCTATTCTACACACTTAAACTGATTGCTTCGGCTATCTCAGCGGGGACTACGGTGTAGAGATCGGGCCATTTGTAGGCACCGGGGAAGCCCCCATACCACAGGGCGCCAGCCACCAGCCCTGAGCAAACCCAAGTGTCGCTCTGACGTAGGCAAACCCTATCGGGGAGAATCAGGTCCACAAAGCAGGAAAGGATAGACATGTAGCCATAATCCTTACCTACCTGACTTTGTAAGAACTCAAGAAACTTGTCTCGATTTACGCAGTCGGGGAGTGATATCACCTGATAGCGCCCACCGGGGGCAACCGTGTCTAGCAGCCGGTAGTCGGTCACGCCACGGGCCTCGGCTTGGAAGATAGTCCATTGTCCGTTGCCCATGTCCTCGTTGACCACGGCAATGTGGTTGAACTGCCACCACTTGTCCTGACCGTTAATGGGGGTAATAAGGTAGTGTTTGTGCTTGCGGTGCTGGACCCACCGGATACCGGCGCCGATTAGCCCTTTGCTGGTGCAGAGAACAATGTCGCCCTGTTTCACTGCTGTTCTTTGCCCTTGTGGTACGCAATATGCACGTCAAGATCGTGCTTAGTTTCCGTTACCATGGTTTCAATGCGGTCTATGGCGTCGCGGAGACTTGTGCCAGAGTTAGGACGCAGCTCGTGGACAATGGCTTTAGTTATGTTCTTCCACACCAATCGTCCAACCCATGCGATAGCGGCAACTATCGGGGTGACAACGAATGAAATGTTGGCTAATGTGCCCCAGTCTAAATGTGCCATTATGCAAGGTAGTCCATCTTGGGCCACTTCTGGGTGGTGTCATAGCGGTAGTACGTCACGGGGCGGTGGTCGTCGGTAGCCCGGCAGAACGAAGGGTCGCCCTCTTGACCCATGCTCACGAGGAGCGGTGCCTTGCGGTCCTTCTCGACTACGACAGCAACGTGCTGAGTGTTGAAGGGCTTGCCCACGTTAAAGATAGCCAAGTCACCGGGACGAGCCATGAACGCTGGAACCTTGCGTCCGTTGTTAGCAAGCGTCTCGGTGTAGCCACGCCCGTTGTAGTGAAACACGGGGCCGTTGGGGTCGCCAGCACCGGCTACTCGATAGCAGAGCGCCGCAAAGCTGGAGCAGTCGTACTTCATCACCTTGGTGATGGCGTACTGCACTGGGCGGTATTGCAGGTAGTGGAACCGCTGCTTGTTGTGGACGGCCCATACTGCGAACCAGCCGATGTCGTTTGCTACGTCTTTTTTAGCCATTAGTTGAGTCCAATCACGAATAGGGTGTGGGTGTTTGTTGTTCCAGTTACTTGGTTACAGGCAATGCTTACGTTAAACGCTGCCGTAGTAGTTACACCACATGCCGCGCCTGTGGTAAACGAAAGACCAGAAACATGGTTTCCCGAAGTACCAGTTGATCTGGTGTACAAAACGGCAGCAGTCGGGGTTTGACTGTTGGCTGTAATGTTTGCACTGTTTTCGCCAGCAGTCGTACCACTGGTATAAATGTGCGAAACAACAATGATGTAGTTGTTATAACCTGAAACGCCTGTGAGGGAAGCGGTGCTTGCTCCACTTCCAGTTGCTGACCAAATCCTGCTAGTGGTGACTGCCGCAGGAAGCGCACCGGAAGCAAGGCTGGACAAGTACACGCTCACGGCAGAAGGCAACTGACCCGATGCCGAGCCCGTGAGCCAGCCGTTCAGGGTGCTGGTGCTTAGCAGGTGGGTGTGGTTAGCGGCTGCTGGCTTGGTGGACGTACCACGGGCCGCAGCAGACGTGGAAATGTCAGCGGGAAGTGGGGCCGATCCGTCCGTCAGAAGCAGACCTTTCATGGACTGAGTGACAGCGTTCAGCTCAGCCGCCTCGGTAGCCGTAGAGGTAAGGATAAACAATGAGCCGGTAGCGTGAGCCACAGCCGAAGTGCCATCGTAGCCACGAGTGACAATGGTGAAGGTGCTGGTACTGGAGTTAAACGTGCAAAGAATCTTTTCCTCGCTTGCCGTTCCGTAGCCAAAAGTCACACAGATGTTGTCGCCGGACCATGATCCGTTGGCAATCTCCGTCCAGCCGGTTAGGGTAGTGCTAGACGTAAAGGTGACGCCAGCTCCGTTAATCGCGGTAAGTCCCGGCGACGCAAGGGTGCCAGCGACCGCCGCACCTGCGAAGCCTCGTTGTGGGTATGTAAGTGCCATGAACCTATTTTACTTTCTAGTTGGTTGGAATACCGGGGTAAGTGTTGTAACCGCCGACAGTAGTGAGATAAACAATGCAGTTGCCCTCAAAGCCGGACTCGTAGTTGCCCTGTCGCTTGTGGGGCTGCCAGTCAAGCTGTGTGATAACTACGTTCGCCGTTAATGTGGACTCTTGGTAGGTAATAATGGTGTTGCTCTGACGCAGTTCCTCAAAGTACATAAAGGCTTCGTAGGGGTCCGCATATGTTTCCAAGCCGTCCACTACGTTGACCAAATGCAACTGTACCGGCACCACAATCTGCGTCTCAGAGACGGTTGCGGGGTATGACTGCAAGGTATAGCGGTAAAGGATTGGCGTAGTGACATTAGTGCTATCGCTGTTGATGTAAACGGTCACTTGAAACATCTCGCTCTTGTACGTCGAGCCGGACGAAATAGTTACCTGACTGCGACCTTCGCTTGCTGAGGGGATAGAAAGCGTTTGTTTCTGAGACGGATCAAAAGGTTCAACCTCAAGCTCTGCACTGACAAAGCCCTCAGAAGCACCGACTGGAGTGTTATCTGGCATGTCCACGCCGTAGTCAAAGAATACTGGAGTCTTGTGGTCGGGAATACCGTAAGTGATACCACCAGATTTGATGTAGCCCTGATCTACATACTTAGACGTGTCGGTGGTGTAGAAACCCTTACCAGATACGGTAAAGATTGGCTGACCCAGCGAAGGGTCCCATGACAGATCAAGAGTCTCGCCACCACCGCTGACCATAAGGTCGGACTGATACGCGGGGGTAAGTGCTTGGTTGGCAATGTTGTTGGTCAGGTCAAGGCGCCCAAGACCAGTACTTGAGTTATCGTAGTTAGACCAGCCAAACCACACAAAGCGTCCGTCGCCCGTAATGGATCGAACCGGGTACGTCACCGGCTGAGTAATGCTGGGAGAGTAAGGCCCACTTGTCAAACCACCCTGACTGTCAGGCTGAGTCATGCGGATACCGCGGTTAGTGCCGATAAAAATGTAGTCCAAGTAGCCCTGTAAGCAGGTGGGGTACTCGTCGGGAGACATCGGTAGCGCCTGTGTGGGAACGGCAACAGTGACCGTGGTACCGCTGACGGTGATGCCAGACTTGAACACACCGCCGTTGTAGCCACTACTGCCGGTTTGTGAGTAGCCAGCAAAGTAGATAGCGGACGGACCAGAACAGGCGTCACTCCACGTCCACGCCAAGTTGTTGGTCATGGCGTAAAGGTTGTCATTAGAGCCGGGGGCGTTGCCAGCGTTAGGCCATGTGACATGGGTAGTGGCGAAGCAGTACAACTGGATACCCGATGCGGCGACTACACGATCATTACACCAGCGCACCAAGTTGTAGCCGGTGAACTGGGTGTTGGTGTCGTTCTCGGCGTAGCACTCAAAGCGACGAACCGTTCCACCAGAGCCACCAGCTCGGTAGTACCAGATACCGGTGTTAGTTGCCACAAACACAAACGATCCGTTGGAGTCAATGGAGTAGAAAGCGGTTGGTGCGGCATGTCCGGCACCGCTATTAAAGGTCATTGCTGTCCATGTGGGGGTAGCCGCTGTTATGTCAGCACATTCATAGACCGAAGTACCGTCAATGATGTAGGTGTAGCTGTCACATCGAGACACCTTAAGATTGGTGTTTACGCTGGTTCGAATGGACTTAGTGGCATTTTGCAGCGTGACTTGACCGGGGCTAGCAAATACGTCCACGCCCTTGCTCTGGTAAAACCGAGAATCGTCTGAGGTGGTCTTGCGGTCAAGGTACTTCTGCCCCGCACCGCTAGTCCAGTTGGCTTGACCACGACGCCATAGACCTTCGGTGTTGATCGTACCTTCGCCAGCAATGTTGGTGAGGTTGATTGACTGACGCTGAGCCGGTATGGACTTGTGCTTAAACGAGTCGCGGCGGTAGGGGTCAGCAGACGTGTCCACAATAAACTGGCGCCCACCAATGGCAACAGCGTTAGGGCCAAGGTTAAAGAGCAGTGAAGAAGTAACGTTGCTTGAGGCGTAGTTGCCAAAGAAAGCGTCAGCAGACGCATCGCTCGTTGCGGAGTAGCCGAATAGGTGACTGTGAAGCCCCTGCGGAGTTGTTGCGCTGACGGTACCCGGCGTTGCCATTACCAGCTACGCACCTTGGTGTACTGACGCTGGAGACGGTCGGCTTCTTCGTTGATACGAGCCATGCGTCGGTTGATAAGAGCGTTAACCGAACCAGCAATGGCACCGGCTGTAACTTCCGTAGCCTTACGAGGATCGGGCTGTGACTCCATAAAGTTGCGACTAATCTCACGAGGCAGCGTAAGGTCAATCTCTGCTCCAAGTGGGGGCAAGTCAAGCATCGTGGACGTTAGGTTCTGCACCGTAGTTGTGGCATAACCGTTGTAGGGTGGGGCTTCGTCGTTGGTAGCAGGGGTGTTTAGAACGCTGTCTGCGGTGTCCACAAAGCGAATGAATGGCGCTGAGTAGGTGACGTAGATGGGCAGACCGGGCCAACCACTCTCGTAGATGACCAGACCTCGACCCGAAGGGAACACAGGGTCGGTCACACCACCGTTAGATTCCCAGCGAATGATCTTCCACTTCTTGATTGCGGGAAAGGTGCGGTATGGCGGGGCAATGCGGTAGCGGATTTCCAGAATGTCAATAAAGTCGCTGGGCAGGTCGCCAAGGTCGTAACCGGCATACACAGGGTTGTAGGTCAGTTCTGCCACACCCACGCGAAACATACCGTTGGTAGGGCTGGAGAGTGAGCGCAGGTCGTCGTTGATTGCAACGCCAATGTCGTAGCGGGAGTAACGTGGGTTCAGGTAAACAATGATGCCAGCGTTGTGGTTGCTGGGCACCGAGCCGTAGTAACCACGAGTGACGGTAGCGGTGAAGTTAGAGGCGTCCCACGCCGTCACATACATAAGCTCTAGTTCTGCCGACAGAATGACTCCGGGGGCGATAGAGGCGGCCTGAGCACCGTTTACGACGATTGTGGTGGCAACGTCGGTGACAGCGGTGGTGAGTTGGACGGTACGCTCACGGATGCCACCCATGACACGACGGTACACCTTCTCGATTAGGTCGCCAAAGGTGGTACCATTTCCGGTGCTTGATGATCCACCTACGGTAATAAGGGTTGCCATTACAGTCCTTCGCTTGCCACGGCCCACGCTTGGGCTTCGTTGATTAGATGCTCTGGGGAAAGATGCAAGGTATTAGCACCTTCTTGGAGCGAAAGCAGACCTTTGACAACTAGCAAGGTCACGGCCACGCCAGCCGCATCAAGCGCCCAGAAAGGCACCACCGATTCCTCTAGGACTGTGATGTTTCCGTCAGTGTCCGTGAATTCATTTTTCAATATAAAACTCATTATGACAATCCTGCCCAAAAAAGTCCGCTGCTGTTGTTGATGGTACCCAATGAACCTGTGGGCAATGAAGTCTGTCCCGTGGTTGCCAACGTAAGAGCCTTGCCAGCAAGAGTATTGGTAGTTGAGGTCGTGCCAATGTTTGTGTAGTTTGCCGTAAGTCCTGCACCACGAACAAAAGTTGGAGCTGATGTACTTGCATTGCCGACCAAAATTGCAATCCAATAAGTTCCAGCGGCAAGATTTGTAAGGGAACCGGCAGACTGTGCTGTCAGTGCATGAGTTTTAGCACCACCAGA
>Ga0209499_1002218_pt1 | contig 12610 bp, 9 predicted proteins | sample C_130208_EF_Meta_FD_187306 | JGI IMG/M metagenome (GOLD analysis project Ga0209499, IMG submission 187306) | Freshwater microbial communities from Lake Croche, Canada to study carbon cycling - C_130208_EF_MetaG (SPAdes) (version 2) | ecosystem: Environmental > Aquatic > Freshwater > Lake | place...
GACACTTGCCAATGAACATGGAAGGCCACCATGATGCGGTGACTGGCGACAACATTGAGAATTTTATTACTTCACAGGTACATGGGTTGGATAAAGAAGGCAAGCCTGAAATTTCAGATGTTTACCGTACCGAGGGCCACACGATTATTCAGGCCAACGATGCAGCAGCTGGAACGGCACTTCACGAAAACCTTAATCGAGTTTACAACGACGAGATTCTCCACGAAGGTGCGTTGTTCCTAAACGGCGAGGCCAAAGCTACCGGCACAGCTCTGTTTGCTGCCAACGAAGATACGCTTATGGAGCGTATCAACAAAGAAGCAATACGTCTCATTGAGGGCAAAACGACTAAGGCTGGGAAAAAAAGCGCACAAGTATGGGAAAATCGTAACCGTCTCCTAGACGAATTGCGTCAAGAACTTATGGCATCGTCGGAGTTCCGCAATGTCAATGAAGCAGAAAAGAAAATCTTGCTGGACCTTATTGCCAGCAAAGCCAAGACGGTAGAGGACATCGTTGCCGAATCTCTCCCCAAGACAACTCGCAACACCCTTGAGCGAGCCAACCTTAGTATTGCCACCGCTGAAAACTCCATTGCTCGCATTGAAGCGCAGATTGTTGAACAAAACAAGATTGTTGCCCAGTACGAAGATGACTTCCGTTTATCCTTGCTTGATCCTGAAACTCCGGTGTACACCAAGTCATTGGGTGAGAAGTTAGATGAGGCCGACGCTCGACTTCGTGAACTTGGTCGCACCCGTGAGACACTAGATAGGCAGATTGAAGAACACCCATTCCGTCAGTACTACACGTCGTTAGAACGCGGTGCGGCCCTCAATCCCTACAAGCCCATTCTTAATGACCTGCGCCAGCAACTTACTGAAAAAGTCGCTACCATTCAACGTGATACGGAATCTCGTATCAGGGAATTGCTGGGCGACCGACCAGTTGCCCTGCCTCAAGGTGGCTTTGTTGATCTAAGCACCGAGCGCATGATGACCTTCAAGAACGCCGCTGGTGAGCCCGTTCCCAATGAGGACGCCTACCGCGAGATGTTCAACAATCACCCAGAACTCTGGAGTGACAACAGTTCGTACAGCCGTTGGATACCGTTGGGTACGCCCGGCATCCACGGTCGCGATTTCTTAGACGCCCTTGGTGGCAGGGCTTCTATTGAAGAAGTTCAGAAGTTAGTCCGCTACGAACAACAACTTGCCGGGCTTCACGACGCACTTCGAGGCAACAAGTTCAAGGAAGCCTACGCAATCCTAGACCGTCTTGACTCCACCTCGGTGAGTGAGATGAGCCCGGTCTTGACATCAGGCACCGTGGACCTTGCATATGCCTCTGACACTTTCGCGGTTGAAGGTATTTCCCCTGAATTGATTTTGGGCCACGGACGCACACAAGAAAAGACGCTTGCCGACCTAGCCCTGCACCTTCGTCAGAAGAACAACGCTACGCCCAACATGTTTAGCAAGTCGTTCTTCCCCAACTATGCCCCGACTGATGCTGGCAAGGTTAAGTTTACTGCCGACTTTGAGAAGCACCTAAGCGCCCTAACAGGCAAAAAGGCTACCGAGGCTGAGAAGGAAACTGCCGCTAAGTGGTTCTCTAAGATTGTTGATCCCGACCCTGAGAAGTGGGCTACTACCGCCAACAAGGTTTGGAAGCAAAACCTAGACCTGCTCCGCAATCGCGTTGCTCGCGATACTAACCGTACTGACTTTTACGACCTGCTTGCTCAGCGCAAAGAAATAAGCGCCGATCGTTCTCGCATCGGTGTTGAGAAACGTCAAATACTTCGTGACACTGGCCTTTCGGACAGTTCCGAAGGTGTGGTTGACGAAACCGAAAAGAAATTCATTAACGCTGCCAATCACCTTGAATCATTGCAAAAGCAACGGGCCCTTGCTGATTCTAGGCTTATTAAAGCTCATGCTAAGCGAGACATGACTGAGCAACACGTTATTGCACAAGACGCTAAGTTCCGTGACCGTCTTGCCAAAGACGCAGACAAAATGTACAAGGCCCGCATTGCCAAGGGCACCAAGGGCATGGGTGCACTAATCAAGCGTATTGAGTCTCGTACCGCAACAATCAACAAATCCGTAGAAAAGACCAGTCGTTCAATTATTGACGATGTGATAAATGGTTTATCGTCCAAGGGACTAAGTGGTGAATCTCTTGACGGTGTTCGCGAGCGTTTGACCGATCACATGTACTCTTACTTGCACTCGCTCCCACCAGACACACTGGCTCGTTTCCAACGATCTATTTTCCCGCGCAAATTCAACTCTACCGGCGACCCCATGTTGGACTGGGCCGAGGACATCGCAGAACACTTGCTTACACTTTCGTCCTCTGAGGCTGGCAAAGTGTTTTTGCCTGAGCTAGTTAAACAAATGGCTGACGGTAATACATGGGGCCCAAGCCAAATGGCCCGTTGGCTTTCTGGTCGTGTCCGCAATGGTGAGCCACACCCAACTAACTTCCCAGCTCGACGTTACGTTCCACCATTAGCCGCCGGTAGCCGTAGCAACTTCTTGGTAAATCTATCTGACAAAATGCACACTAAGTTCTTGGCTCCTATTGTCAACGAGTTAGTTCGTGAGCCCTTGTTTATTCACGAGTTTCACCAGCAAATGGAAATCATGCGCGTCAAAGTATCACAGGGTTTGTTGACGTATGATCAAGCCAAGGTCCTTGCCTACACCGAAGCAACAATCAACATGGGCAAGTTTGTTCACGACCCGCTGGGCAAGACTGTTTGGGAGAACAACTGGCGTGTTGCAGCCCCGTTCTACTTTGCCAAGAACCAAGCAATTCGTCGAGCACTTCGCATGGCTGGTGACGACCTAGCGGCCTTCTACAAGTATCTGCACCTAAACCTTGCCATTACCGACTACGTTGCTCAGTCTGCCGACGGCAGCAACAACTTTGTAGTACCGGGTGCCGAACTGTTTGCTGGTCTTGGCGCTGGTGTTACTGGTGGAATCATGTTCCTTTTGGGATACAGGTCTGTCGGCGGCATGGGTCAACTTAACTTTGGTATGGACGCCAGCCCTACTTCCGTCATGTCTATTATCATTACTGGAACCAAACCCGGCGCGTTAAATGTTGCCAAGGAAATGATTGGTATCCCCTTTGCTCCTACGGTTACGTTTCCTGCCAAGTTTGTGTATGAGTATGTAGCAAACTCCAATCCAATGGTTCACCGTATTTTGACTGACATACTTGGTGAGACTGCTATGCGGAGCAGTGCCCTAGACGACTTGCTGCCCAACTCGTTTCTTCGCAACACAACCAAGGGTATTTACGGATTCTTCCAGCAAAACAACCCCAGCGCCTACACGTCCACCGAGCTGTACGTCATGGGCGACATGGCTCAGCAGAAGTTTGATGAGTTCTTCCAGCAAGCAAAGGCAGATCACCCTAGCCTTGACGATGCCCAACTTAAGCAGTTTGGCAGTCGTGAACAACTCTGGGCCTTTTACGCTGAACGGAGTTTTGACGAATACTTCAACGACCCAAGTAACTACAACGGGTTTGTACAGCAAGCCAACCTTCGCACTGGTTTCCTTTACGTTATGAAAACTCTTATCTCCTACTCGTCGCCAACAGCAGTGTCAGTGGGCGAACGTTTTCTAAAGAACGATGAGTTTAAGGCAATCGGTCAGGAGAAGGACGAAAACGGACAGAAGAAATTTCCAACTTATTTCCTTCAAGCCAACGAGTTCTCTAGGCGCTACCCGAACCGTATTTTTGACCTTCTTGGTCACACCAAATCGCCGGGTGCTCGCTGGGCAACAAATGATCCCGCGTTTAAGTTCATAGAAGAAAATTACGATGTGGTCAGGGCCGCTCCCAATGCCTCGGCCTACCTTACCTCGCTAGAAGGCAGTGATAGTTTTAACTATGAAGCACTCAAGTTTGAGTACGCACTTGGCCTTCGTCAACGTGAAACGCCCAAGGAGTTTATGACGGCGCTTCGAGTTAAGAATGGCAACACCTACTATGGACAGTTATACAGGGCATACATGGCTGACCCAAACAATGTTGACCCAGCAACCGGGCGACTGAACTACAAGGCAGCCATGGACCTTCGTACTAAGGCCACAATCTATGGTCAGACACTCAACCCAATCTGGCTTGCCGATAAGAACTCCGGTCGCAAGAACAACGTGGCATATAAGACTTACAATGAAATGAAACAGCTGGTGGCTGATCCCAGTCAAGCTCATATTTTCCCCAAGGGGCAACTTAGTATTTACAAGCAGCTCATAGACATTCGCGCACAATACGAAGCGGTGTACAACGACTACGTTGCTAACGGCGATAAAACAGGAGAACTTCGAGGTCAGTGGTACGATTATTGTACGCAACTTTCTGAAAATGACGAGTTCAAACAGTATGCCGGTTTTGTTACCGAAGTAATGCGAAACCTACCTAACCCCCAACAAGGATAATCATGGCTGACGATAAGAAGCAAGCAGAACCAGAGAAGGTGCACACCGTTGATGATCTCAAGAGCATGGCGCATGATTACGCCGTTCCCATGAGTGACGGTACCCTTGAGAAGATTGCTCAAGACGGTCTTACCCCTGAAAAAGTCAAGGCTTTTGAGGAGTACATTAAGACTGCCGCACAGGGCCTGTACCCCACGCTTGCCCCACAGATCAAGGCTGGTATCCCCACCGCCTACCTGATTGACCCTTACCGCCAAGTTGCCAAACAGATGCTGGGCGAGGACCAAGAGCCAGACTTTACTACCGACCCCAAGGCAACTGCCGCCTTGTCAGGTGGCATGGACCCCGCGACTGGACGCCCAGCTCCCATGAGCCTTGACCAGTGGAAGGGGCACATCAAGAGTCATCCCGGTTTTGGCTACGACCAGACCCCACAAGCGCAGGAAACTGCTCAATCCGCTATTCAAGGCATGCTCGCTGAAATGGGCCAACCACAGGAAGGCATGTAATGGCTGCCGCAATCAAGAACCCAAATAAGTTCAGCCTTCAGTTCTTGGCTGACTTAAAATCTAAATACCCACAGTTGTACACTTCCTACACGAGTGGCAAGACTCAGATTAACCCTAAAGCTTCTCTTTCTCGTGATAACAACTGGACCGTCACAACAACTAATGCACAGGGCCAACCTATTTGGCTTTCGTTTCCCGGTACTCAAGGTCTTTCTAGTGACTTACAATCATTCACCGATCAGTTTGGTAATACCCAAAATATTTCAAACAGCGAGTTTTCCAATAGCAACACACGAATAAACTTTTCTAGGGAAAATGTTCCTTATGTTGCTGACGGTGCAATGGGCTTACAACAATTGCAACTTTTACAATTTGCAAACCCAACTGCTTTAAAAGATGTTCTGAATGGGTCAACTGCATACTCAGTTGACAATTCCAGTCTTGTCATTACAAAAAATGGAAAAAAGATTGGGCAGGTTGAAGGACCTTTGGCTCAAAAGATAGAGGCAGGGACTTACGCAGACGGTAGCGTGCGCCCTCATGGAACATTCCTTTCAGGCACTACTACAAGTGGTTCACATCTATTCTGGGCAAGTACTTCTTGGGACGCTAATGGTAACTATATAGGTTCTCAAGAGGCCAGTAAAAAATACCCAACACAGGGTGCCTCTATTAACCCAACATGGTCCGTTTCTGTCGGGAATGGGCAACCTGTCGGTGCTACTCCAACGGTAAGTGGCAATAAAACTCCTATTGCAGCAGACCCCAAGACGGGTTTGTACACGCCCCCTACTCAACCTTCCACTACCACACCTAAGCCCCCTACCCCCACTACGGTTCCCAAGCCACCGGTTGTTCCAACTACGGTGCCAAAGCCCCCGGTAAAGCCCCCGGTAGCGCCACCTACCACGGTACCCAAGCCACCCACTAAACCGCCAGTTGCCCCCACCACGGTGCCGAAGCCACCGGTTGCACCGACTACCGTACCCAAGCCACCGGTTGCACCGACCACGGCACCTAAGCCAGTTACTCCTACTACGGTGCCAAAGCCGCCAACTACAAATCCCAAGCCAGTCACCCCTAAACCACCAGTTCCCACTACTGCGCCACCAGTAGGAAACACCAAGCCGTCCTACACGCCCAGTGTTACTCCAACAACAAGGGGTACTACAACAACTACTACACCTTCTGGCATTTTGCCCAGTATTAGTTTTGGTTCTACCTCTGGCGTTAACTGGCCTAGTGCCGATTACATGCGTCAAATGGGTCTAAGCGAAAATTTAATTACTGCTTATGCAGGTAAGCCAGTTGAGAACACGGCATACCCCAAGGATCAAGCCGGTGCCGTTCGAGCAATGGTTGACGATTTAACAACGGCAGAAGCTAGAAAGTTGTTTGCCCCATGGATTGCTCAAGGGTTTGACCCTTTTGCTACTCGAAACGCTAACGAACTTACTGCGTTTAACAGAAACATTAAGTCGTTTATGCCAACCGTGGTATCAAAGGGCTGGGATCAAGTTGACCCCAAAGAATGGACGTTTAGCGGTGGAAAAGCCACCCATGTCCCTAAAACCACCACTGTCGTCGGCCCTAACGGTAAAACGCAGCAGGTTCAGATTGACAGCACCAAGCAAGTGTCTGCTTACGGTACTTTACAAAATGAACTTGCCGCATGGGGTATGGAAGATATGACCCCAAAGATTTTTGACCTTGTGTTCAAGAAGGGTATAAGTGACCCTAAACAGTTGACAAACATGGTTCGTCAGACTACTGAGTACAAGAACAACTTTCAAGGCATGGCTGAGTACAACGCCAATCCCGCCAATACACAAAAGATTACTGAACAGCAGTATTTGATGAAGGCACAGGCGTACATGAACACGGCCCAGCAGTACGGTCTGCCAGACAGTTTCTTCACCAAAAAAGAAATAGGTCAGTTGGTTGCCGGTGGGGTATCCCCTGCTGAGTTCAACCGTCGAGTGGTCAATGGCTACCTAGTGGCTATGAACGCTGACCCAGCCACCAAGCAGGCACTTGCAGCGCAGGGCGTGGACTTTGGGCACTTGATGGCCTACTACCTTGATCCTAAGAGGGCTGAACCGATACTCACCGACAGGACCAATCAGGCTCAGTTGCAGGGATACGCCCAGAACGCTGGCATTGCCAACCTGACCCCCACAATGGCTCAAGAACTTACTCAACGGGCCAAGTCTAATATCAACCCCGACGGCAGTTTTTCCACGGCAGAAGAAAAGCAGGCACTTGACGTGGCTGCGCAGGGTCAGGGCCTTACGGCTGTCGCCCCCGGTAGCAATGCCCAAACCGTGGACACCACCCAGTTGATTGGTACCAAGTTGGCAGGGTTTGGTGGCACCACTCAAGTCGAGGCTCAGCAAGCCACTCAGAAGGCCCTACAAGGCCAAGAAGCCCCATTCCAGAAGGCTGGTGGCTTTGCCACTACCCCGCAAGGCGTTACGGGTATTGGTTCGTCTCCACAGTAATACCTGCTACACTTAGGCATAGGCGTTCGGCCCCGGTAGCTCCGGGTGAGCTGGTCGTATTCTCCATTCAGGTTCTGCACAGCCCTGAGTGCGTATAACGTGCGCCCCCAATCCGTTTTAACCCCCTCTTGTTAAAACGCGTACCCGCTAAGGAGCGATTGTCATGTCAGAAGAATTTGATTACTTGGACGAAGAAGAAACTCAACCCCAGCCGCTGGACCCGAACATTCGGAAACAGTTGCGAGAGGCAGAGAAGGCTCGTAAAGAACTTGCAGATGTCCGCGCCGAACTCGAAGCAGAGCGTCGCGAAGTCCAGTTCAGTCGTGCTGGTATTCCAGAGACAGGTGTAGGCGCCCTATTCCGCAAGGCATACGACGGTTCAGCAGATGCTGAGGCGATCCGTAGGTCGGCTGAGGAATATGGAATCCTAGGTTCACCTACTCAGGCACCAGCTCAAGCTACTTCTAATGGCGAACTAGAGGCTCTACGTCGTGCTCAAGGCGCGACTATCGGTACATCAGGCGCAATGCCCGATCCCGGTCAGGAGTACTTGTCCGCTCTTACGGAAGCCAAGTCACCAGAAGAAGTCATGGCAATCATTCAGGGTCAAAGTGGTCAATCACTCGGACTCTGGACCTCGCGGGGCTCGTTCTAACTAGGGGTTCTACCCTCTAGTCTCGAAAGGACTCCCCAATGGCTACTGACGCCTATAACGTCACTGGTACCGATTCGTTCACCACGTCCGGTTCCGTTGACTTTTCCAAGGCAGCCTATGACCGCATGGCGTATTTCGCTCTGCGTCCTGAGCTGTATTTTGACCAAGCCGCTGATGTTCAGCCGACTGCCCAGAGCATGCCCGGTTCCTCAGTTGCATTTACCATTGTTAACGACCTGAGCATCGCCTCAAGTGCACTCACCGAAAGCAACGATGTTGCTGTTACTTCGTTGAGTGACTCACAGGTCACGTTGACCCTTGCTGAGTACGGTAACGCCGTTCTCACCACCGCCAAGCTCCGTGGAACTGCGTTCGTGGACATTGACCCAGTAGTCGCCAACGTAGTTGGTTACAACGCTGGTGTTTCTTTGGACACGATTGCTCGTGCGGCTCTTGACAGCGGTACCAACGTTATGTACGCTTCGGGTCTTGGCGCTACGTCGCTGAACTCGGCCGTTACATCTCGTGTCGGTGTTGACACGGCTAACACGCTGTCCTCGTTGGACATTCGCGTTGCTCGTGCTCGTCTGCGCTCACAGAACGTTCCTACCTACGGTGGCTACTACGTCGGGTACATTCACCCAGACCTCGTTGCTGACCTTCAGGGTGAGTCAATCTCTGGCTCAAACGTACAGGGTTGGCGTGCACCACACGTTTACTCGCAGCCCGGAGAAATCTGGACGGGTGAACTGGGTGCTTTTGAAGGTGTTCGTTGGATCGAAACCCCTCGTGCCCCTGTGTTCCAAGGTGCTGGTGCTACCGCTACGGCTGGTACTTACACTGTTGCTGCCCTCGCCGCTGGTCAGGGTTCAGGAACTGTTGGTACAGGTACGTTTACCGGTACGGCTCCACAGGTTGGCGCTACGCTTGCTTCAAGTGGTGCTACCGTTACTGGAACGCTTACGGTTGCTTCGGTTGCCTCTAACACGTTCACCTTTGTTCCCGGTACGCTTTCCACCTACAGCAACACTGCCGCTGTAACCGCTGGTACCGTTACTATTGCTACTCGCGGTATTAACGTGTACGGAACTGTCATCATTGGTCGTCAGGCTCTTGCCAAGGCGCACTCATACGTTGACGGTAACGGCGCTTACCCCCACGTTGTTCCCGGCCCGATCACCGACCGTCTGCGTCGCTTCGTGCCAATGGGCTGGTACTGGTTGGGTGCCTACGGTATCTTCCGTCAGGCTTCTGTCATGCGCATCGAGAGCTCGTCGCTCTTGGGTGCTGACCTCAACACTGCCTACAACCCCGCCATTGACGATGGTGAATCCGGAAACCCACAGGCTTAGTCAGCCTTAGTTGCTAAAAGAGGAACGGTTATGTCTTGGCCCTATGCATGCGCGGTCTGCGGATCACGCGAGATTCAGCCCACGGTAGATGAGGTATTTTGCCTAGTCTGCGGTCGGTTGACTGATAAGGACGGCATAGCCGTTTCTCTTGAAGCGCAGTTCACCAGCGAGGAGAAATAATGACAATCCCCACCGGACAAGGACTTACACAGGGTACCGAGGCAGCTAACATGCCCGGCAGCCCACTTGCTCGACGCGCCAGTCGTGCAATCTCTAACAACAAACAGTTTGGTGGCAAGGGCGACACGTCCGACCCCTGCTACTGCGGTTGTTGCAAAATGGGCGAAGGTTGTTGCTAATGCACCCTACCGCTAAACCACTAGATATGAAGTACATGCGCGGAACGCTTGGCGATGAGCCTATGAACATCGGCAACAACAACGGGCCTCAGTTGCGTGGCGTAGAGCAGAACACCGCTCGCGGCGTGACAATGCCTATGCAACTTCTAAATATCATCAAGCTTGAACACGCTCCTGCAATGGACGCTCCACCAGTTGATTACTTTGACACTTACGAGGACGAAAACTAATGGCCTACCCCGGCGAAGAAAATCAGATGCAAGAGGACGCGGCTAAGCCGAAGATTGTGTTTACTCGTGAAAGTGCAGTAGATCGTGCCACCCGTGGAGAAGTTTCGTTTTTCGTGGACATGCGCCCTTCTACGGTTCTTGAGCAGTCTCAGATGCGCGGTCAGACCCGCACTACTAAGCCTGTCGGTGTGGCTGAGCCATTGCCTACCAGTTGGGAAACTGTCGGTAGCCGTGGAAGTCGTGATACTCTTGCAGCTCGTGAGTTGGGTGCTTCGGGTCGAAACGACTAAGCGGATAACGTGCCTACGTTTACGCCGCCTACTGTTTACGACAACCCACCTATTCTCCCAGACGGGGGCATAGCGAACCGGCTGTTTCGGTACTTTCCGAACCGGCCCCGCTATGTTGCTGTCTTTGCTTTGTCTAACGGTACGTTTGTGCAGGATACTCCTACCTCGGAGAACTCCAACACCAACGTGCCTTACCCGTACAACCCGTCGTTGCCGGACGCGCCGTATGCCACGTCTTACTATGTGGATTACAGCCAAACACCGCCACAACCAACGGTCAGTAACACAAGCCACGATGTATGGATCACTACTGTTTATCTGGCTCCTACCTATGTGAGCACTGAACAAGCAGCGATTCTTACCCACGCCGGATACGGAGCTTTGATTTCATAATGCCACGCTACGACTACAAGTGCAACCAATGTCGGACAATCACCGAGGTCACTCAAAGCTTTAAGGACGACGCCCTGACCACTTGTGACGTATGTAGTGGCCCAATCAACCGCACCTACGGCAGTGTTCTCATTGCCCCTTCTTCCATGCCCACTCGGTCAGAGGCCGCTCGCGTGGAGAAGGAGACTGAGGTTATGCACAAGGACGTAGCCGCCTACAAGCGTATGCGCAAGGACGGGGTACAACCTAAGTCAATCAAAGGCGCCGCGGAACTTGAACAACGTGCAGGATCACGCTGGGAAGTCGAGACTGGCATGAACATTGGTGGCAACGAGAAACTGGGTCGTCGCTTTGACGAAGCCCAGTCCGCTATTCAATCAGGACAGGTTGCAGAACTCTAATGGCTATCACCCTTGACGGCGTAGTATCAGGTCCTAGTGGCTTCTTAAACGGTGCTCAGGTGGACGCATGGCTCGTCTCGCGCTTCGGTGGTGTTATCCCCGGAGCAGGTGACGTACCCCCAGCCGGTCTGCCCGATGCTGGTCCGATTCTTACCGGTACTGACTTTGGTGGTCCCGGTCAATGGCAACTTGACGTTCCTTCTGTCAATGCCTACTACGTCCGCGTCACCTACCCCGTAGGCGCTACCAATGCTAAGTCCTATTGGGCGCTGGACAACTCGCTCGTATTGACTCAGGGCAACCAAGGTGTACAGGGAGTCCAAGGCTCACAGGGCTACCAAGGTGCCACCGGCCCACAGGGGGCTCAAGGCGTACAGGGAACTCAGGGCAATGTTGGCTTTACCGGTGCCCAAGGCTTTCAGGGCTACCAAGGACCGCAGGGCAACATGGGCGCTCAGGGTTCTCAGGGCGTACAGGGCGTACAGGGATCGCAAGGATTTCAAGGTACTCAGGGCAGACAAGGTACTCAGGGTTCTGCTTCGACCGTTCAGGGTCCACAGGGATACCAAGGCTTTCAGGGTCTGACCGGTCCACAAGGCAATCAAGGAACAACGGGTAACACCGGAGCTCAGGGCGCTCAAGGCTTTCAAGGTCTGACTGGACCACAGGGAACGCAGGGTTATCAGGGCATCATGGGCAACCAAGGAGCGCAAGGCAATCAAGGTGTAGTTGGTGTTCCGGGTGCATCTGGTCCACAAGGTTATCAAGGCGATATTGGTAACGATGGTCCACAAGGCTACCAAGGATATACGGGTGTTACTGGAGCACAAGGACCTCAAGGCGATATTGGCGCTCAAGGTTCTACCGGTGCTCAGGGGCCACAGGGAAGGCAAGGATTTCAAGGTTCTACCGGTGCTCAAGGTTCACAGGGTAATCAAGGAACACAAGGTTCACAAGGTTCACAAGGTAATCAAGGTACGCAAGGTTTGACTGGCGCTCAAGGTAGCACTGGGTCGCAAGGTAGCACTGGGTCGCAAGGCAATCAAGGGTTTCAAGGTAATCAAGGGTTTCAAGGCAATCAAGGGCCACAAGGAGATCAGGGAACTCAGGGCAACCAAGGGACTCAAGGCTCTCAGGGTATTGGTATTGCTTCTGGTGGTACTACCGGACAGGCACTAATCAAGAACTCTGGTACCAACTACGACACTGGCTGGCAGTCACAGTTGCCGCTGTCTGGTGGAACGATGTCTGGCGCAATCGCTATGGGGTCTAACCGAATCACCGGTCTAGTCAGTGGTGCGCTTACTGATGCTGCCACGGTGCAAGCAACACCATTAACGACTCCCGCATCGTTCCAAGGTTATCTAGCATGGACTATGCCAACCGACATGGCACTTCAAACAACAGGCGCAACCGCTGGCACTGTCTTACTCAACGCTGTTCAGATTCCA